>Ga0335083_10003349_pt1 | contig 20831 bp, 18 predicted proteins | sample Lox_Sample_42_FD_206716 | JGI IMG/M metagenome (GOLD analysis project Ga0335083, IMG submission 206716) | Soil microbial communities from Loxahatchee National Wildlife Refuge, Florida, United States - Lox_Sample_4.2 | ecosystem: Environmental > Terrestrial > Soil > Wetlands | place: USA...
TTCTCGTGCACGCCTTTCTATGTGGAAGCGGTCGAAGAACTGAAGCCGTTCGTCGATTTCTACAAGGTGGCGTCCTACGAACTTCTGGTGACGCCGCTGTTGCAGGCTTGCGCGGCGACCGGCAAGCCGATCGTGCTGTCCACCGGCATGGCGACGATCGAGGAAATCAAAAAAGCTTCTGCGGTTTTGAAATCCGCCGGCGCGCGCGAGGTGACGTTGCTCCACTGCGTCTCCGCCTATCCGACGCCGCCAGAGGAAGCCAATCTTTCGGCGATTGCTGCCATTCGTGAGGCCACCGGGTTTCCCGTCGGCTGGTCCGATCACACGCGCAAACCTTCGGTGATCGAACGCGCGGTGCATCGTTGGGGTGCCTCGGTGGTGGAATTTCATCTCGACCTCGATGGGCTGGGTGCGGAATATGCGGCCGGTCATTGCTGGCTCCCGGAAGAAATTGCGCCGGTCATCGCGCGCATTCGCGAGGCGATGCTGGCGGACGGAAACGGCTTCAAGGGCCCGCAACCTTCCGAACTGGATGATCGCGATTGGCGCGCGGATCCGGCGGACGGCATGCGCCCGTTGCGCCACATCCGCAGCAGCTGGAAACCTGCTGCATGACGGATACGCCGAACATCGTGGCCATTGTGCAGGCGCGCATGGGCTCGACGCGCCTTCCGGGCAAGGTGCTCAAGCCCATCGCGGGCGAGCCGTTGCTCTGGCACGTCGTCCGGCGTTTGAAGCGTTCCAGGCTTATTAGCCAAGTTGCGATTGCGACCAGTACCAATCCGCTTGACGACGCGATTGCCGAATTCGGCGAACGCAACGGCGTGCCGGTGGTGCGTGGACCCGAAGACAATGTTTTGGCGCGGTTCGCGCTGGCGGCCGAAGCAACCGATGCCGACATCATCGTGCGTGTGTCCGCCGATGCGCCCTTTATCGATCCGGGTTTTGCGGATCACCTGACCGCTGCGCTGATCGAGCAGGACGGCGATTATGTTCTCCTCGAAGATGGAGCGGTGACCGCGCATGAAGGTGTCGACCCGTTTTCGAGGCGCGGACTCGACAAGCTGATGATGGATGCGGCGGCCGACCCCGTGGCCCGCGAACACGTCACCGGCTATTTCAAGCTTCACCCCGACTTTGTGCGCATTGCTCGCGCGCCAGCTTACCCGGCGCTTGCACGCGCGGGCGGACGGTTGACGGTCGATACGCCGGACGATCTGGCTTTTGTCGAAGCGGTTCACGGACGGCTGGAGGCGCGCGCGGGCGAGGCCTCGCTGGAAGACCTTCTGATTCTCCTCGAACGCGAGCCCCATTTGCGCAAGCTCAACGCTCATGTCCGGCAAAAGGAAATCGCACGTGCCGGGGCGCTTGCGCTGATCCGTTGTGACGGCGGCGGCAAGTTCGGTTACGGGCACATCAAACGCATGATCACGCTGGCGCGCGCCTTGCGCGACCGCGAAGGTGTGGGTGCGACGTTTGCGGTGCATGGAACGGTCGATGCGCTTGTGCCCATCCGCCGCGCGGGATTTGAAGCGGTGCTGATCGACAAGACGCCGGGCGAACTTCGCAATCTCGTCGAGACGCGCAAGTCCGACATTCTGATCTGCGACGTTCGCGAAGGAATTTCGCGCAACGAATTGGACGATGTTTCCCATCACGTTTCGCTGGCTTCCGTGTATGACGATTCCTCTGAACGCAGACTGGCGGCCAGCGTGGCCTACTATCCCGATGTGCCGCAGGCCCATGAACTCGATTGGACGGGTTCGGACTGTGTGCCGTGCATCGGCTGGCAATGGGCGCTTCTGGGACTTTCGCGGACCTCGGCGCAGACCAAGGCAAAATCCAGCTTGCCGACCCTGCTGGTCGCCATGGGCGGCAGCGATCCGCATGGGCTCACGCTTCAGGCGGCCAATGCACTTTCCAAACTTCAACATGTCTTCCGGTCTCGTTTTGTGATCGGCCAGGGCATGGCCGACAAGAATGCGGTTGCGCGCGCCATCGTCGCGCTGGCGCCGGGCTTCTTCGAAACCATCGAAGGGGCCGACGATCTGGCCACCGAATATGCGTCCGCCGATATGGCGCTGGCCGCCTTCGGTGTGACGGCCTATGAACTCGCAGCCTTCGGCGTGCCCGCGCTTTATCTGGCGCTCACGCCCGATCATGCGCGCTCTGCTTCCGCTTTCGAAAAAGCGGGCATGGGGCAATGCCTCGGCGTTGCCGGCGATGTGAGCGATGCGGCCTTGCGCAGTGCCGTCATTTCCCTGCTCAGCGATACGTCGCGCCGGCGCGAGATGCATGCGGCCGGATTGATGACCATCGACGGACAGGGGGCCGCGCGGATCGCAGCCGATCTGTCGTCAAGGCTGGCGGAAAAACGCGCTACGGATTTGCAAAGCGCTCGCGGATAGCGGTCAGCGCGGTTTCGAACGCACCTTTCCAATCGCCCTGGAATCTTGGCCTTGTGCAGTGGGCCGAGGGCGCGAATGGTTCGTGGTCCAGGCCGAAACTTGTCCAGCTTCTGTCGTAGAGCACTTTATAGGTTGCAACGCCTGCGCCCGCGGCCAGCCATGAGACGGCGGTGGGCGCGCTGACAACTGCATCGAGCAAGGACAGCAACGCGCAAGTGCGGTCCAGCTCGTTCTTCTGGTCGATGCCTTCGGGCATCAGGATGTCGCGCCCGCTCGTGGCTTTGAGCTTTTCGACTTCGTCCTTCGTGGCATCGTATTGCACGCTGACGATGGTGCCGGGCACTTGGCGCAGGAAATCTGCCCATTCTTCCATGGGCGCGTATTGCAGGGCGCGCGTGCCGGTGATCTTGCCGCTGCGCCAGCAGATGCCGATGAAGGGCCGGTATCCGGTGTTTGAGAAAACACTTTGCCAGGAGGCTTTTTCTGCTTCATCTGGCGTGAAAAAAATATTCGGTATTGGGAAAGCCTCCATCCCGTTTCGCAGATAGCGTGGCAGGGAACCCATTTCGATGGCGAGGTTCGCGCCGCCGTTCGTCCTGAGCCAGTTGTAGTGAGCGGTGGTCGTCATGCCGACGGTCTGCAGCTGCTGCGGTTTCACCGTCGCATTCGGGAAAGAGCGCGCGAACAGCGGCACCAACCTTGGGTCGCATTCCAGGATCACGCTGCCGCCTTCGCTACGTGCCCGTTCGATCAAGTCGGGAAAGAGGCTCGCGAACATCAAATGATCGCCCACACCCTGTTCGGCGGTGACGAGCAGGCGTTTGTTGCGCAAGCTTCCGCCATCCCAGCGAGGCAGGCCGTGATCGGTCTGTGGGGCCTTGCCTTTGATTTTCAGGCGGGCCGCGTAGTCGCGCCAGCCGTCTTTCAGGTTTCCCATCAGGAGGTGGAGGATCGCGCGGTTGAGTTTTAGTTGCGGGTTTTGTGGATCGCGTTTGATGGCGCGTTCGTAGAGCGAGAGCGCTTCTTCCACTTCGCCGCGATCGGCAAGGATGTCGGCCAAATTGCCAAGAGCCGGCGCATAATCCGATCGCCGCGCTATGGCTTCGCGGAAATGGGATTCCGCTGTTGCGTGATCGCCGGTTTCGCGATGGGCGGAACCGATGGTGAGCCAGAGTTCTGGCGCATCGGCCGAGCGTGCGAGCGCCGGCTGAAGAAGCGCGATGGCGGCGCCCGTCTGGCCGCGGTTGCGCAGCAGGTTTGCGAGGTTGATGAGAGCTTCGAGACGCTGCGGTTCGAGCGCGAGGACGCGGCCGTAGAATTCTTCGGCAGCCTTTGCGAGACCGAGGGCGCGAGCAGTGTTGCCGAGCGCGAACAACACGCGGGTGTCGTTGGGGCGCACGGCCAATGCCTGTTCGTATTCGGCGATGGCTTCGGCATGGCGGCCGCTGGCGGAAAGGGCCTGGCCCTTTTCGTACGGATCGCGGGAATTATGGGCGGTTGCAGGCATAAGTCTTTGTCGCGCGGGGCGTGTTAAGGCGGCGTTAAGCACGTTTCCTCGTTTTCTTAGCAGGTCGTTAATTACGCAGGGGCAACACTTCGGCTGCAATGCGAACATCTGTGCGATGAGCAGTTCCGGCGCATCGTTGGTCGGCTTCGATTCTTCGTTGCTGGTCAACTATTACAACGCGAAATTGACGTCGGGGCTGTCCACCTCGACGGCAACGAGCGCGGCTGCAAAAGCGGCTGGCAGTGCGGTGCCGAAATCGACGCTGACGCCGCCATGGGATTCCTCGATTCCCACGCCCAGCGATCAGGCATTGGATGCCCAATCGCTGGCGGACACGCCCTATATCGATCTCTCCGACGTTTCCAAATATGCGAACACGGCCGGCGACAAGCTCGATCAGGACAATCAAAAGCTGTTCGCGCTCTATCAGGGGCTGAACAGGCTCGCCTATATCGCTTCCATGGCCACGCGCGACGGGATGACGAGCGGACAGCTTTCGGGCTTGAACACGCGGTTTCAGGACGGGCTTTCGCAAATCCAGGATTTTCTGGCGACGGCGACATTCAACGGTCTCACGCTCCTTCCGGGCGCGAAAAGTTCTTCGATCATTTCCCAGGCGGCGGTGCCGCTGACGCAGACGAGTTATGTCGGCGGCGTGGTGGTGAAAGGCGATGCGCTGTTCCAGCCGGTGCCGAAGATCAGCACATCGGACAGTTTCACCATTCAGGTCACCAAGGGCGGCGTCACCAGCAATCTCGACATCGACATGTCCGGCGTTACAGGACCGCTGACGCTCGACAATATCGCGGCCTACATCAACCAGCAGCTCTCCAATGGCGGATTCAACACGCGCATCCAGCGCACGGTGATCAGCGATGGATCTACCGATACATCCAGCACCGATGCGAGTTCGAGCAGCAGCACGACGTCCGGTTCCACAAGCTCCACCACGACGGCCGACACCGACCCGCTGTCGAAGAAAACCTTCGGCCTCGCGATCAAGACGAGCGGTGGCGAGAAGATCTCGTTCTCGGCGACCTCGGCGCAACCTGCGATCTATCTTGCGGGCAATACCGGCAAGGACACGGACGGAAACGAAACCGGCCGCCTCATCAAGCTCGGTAACCTGTCGACCACGCAACAGGCGGTATTCAACTCCACGATCACGCCGGATTCCGGCACCTCCACCGCGCAATCGACGGTGGTGGATGCCAACGGCAACGTCTATGTCGTGGGCAACACCACGGGCAGCTTCGGCGGTCAGCTCGAAAAGGGCGATCAGGACGTTTACCTCACCAAATACGATTCCGCAGGCAATGTGCAGTGGACGCGGCTTTTGGGCAGCCAGTCTTCCGCCAGCGGTTACTCGCTGGCGCTCGATCCGACGGGCGGCGTTGTCGTCGCCGGCAGCACCACATCGCCGTTGAGTCAGGATGCCATCGGCGGCGGCACGGACAGTTTCGTCGCCAAATATTCCACCGACGGCACGCAGAAATGGCTGCACCAGCTCGATCCGGTTTCGAACGACACGGCATTTGCCGTTACCGTCGATGCCACCGGCAACGTCTATTACGGCGGCCAGGTGAACGGCGCGATCTCCAGCGGGCAAACGCGCGTGGGCGGGCTCGACGGTTACATCACCAAGCTCGATAACAAGGGCAATGCCGTTTATCACCAGCAGGTCGGCACCACCGGCACCGATCAGGTCTCGCAGATGGCGACCACCGCCGATGGCGGGCTGGTTGTTGCAAGCGTTCAGAACGGCCATGCCATCGTCACCAAATATGCCTCCGGCGATGCGACGAGCGCGCCCACCTGGCAGATGGATCTGGGCGATCTCAAGAACGGCACCATCGGCGGCATCGCGGTGGACGGGAACAATGTCTATCTCTCGGGCACCACGTCGAACACTTCGCTCACCGCTGGCGGACAGGCGAGTGTCGCCAATGCGGCATCGGGATCGAGCGATGCGTTTGTCTTCAGCCTCACCGATTCCGGCGCGAGTGCGTCGGCCAATTATGTTTCCTATGTCGGTACCTCCACGTCGGATCAGGGCGGTGCAATCGCGGTTGCGAACGGGCATGTCTATCTGACGGGCACAACGCGCGGCGCTTTTGCGGGCCAGACGCAGAGCTTCGCCAACACGCCCAACATGTTCGTCACCGATCTCAACACCGATGGTTCGGTCAACTGGACCAAGCAGTATGGCGGCCTTTCGGGCACCTCGACCGGCTCCGGCATCGCGGTGGATGCGAAAGGATCGAGCGTGCTCGACACGCTGGGATTGCCGCGCGGCAGCGTTTCGTTGTCGCAATCGGTGAACCTCGTCGATCAGACGACGGTGCATGCGGGCGACAGCTTCAAGCTCAAGATCAGCGGACGCACGGAGCGCGAAGTCACCATCCGCATCGAAGCGGACGAGACGATGAGTTCGCTCGCCACCAAGATCAACACCGCGCTGATGTTCGACGGTACCTCCAAGGTCACCTATTCGACCAACGGTTCGGCGCTGCAGATTTCCGCCAATGCGGGTGTGCAGATTCAACTGGAATCCGGGCCCGATGGGTCGGACGCGCTGGCAGGCCTCGGCATCGAGCCAACGGTGATCGCGAAGGACGCGACCGGTTCCAAAACAACTTCCACTTCCTCCTCTACGCAAAAGCTGGTGGCCGGCCTGGGCCTCACCAGCACGATGGATCTTTCGACGGTTGCGGGCGCCAAAGCCGCGCGCGGCACGATGGTGGCCGTGCTGTCTTCGTTGCGCACGGCCTATCGCTCGCTCAACACGCCGGTCGCGACGTCATCGGCAACGACGAACAATTCGAGCGGTCCGGCGCCCGCCTATCTCACCAGCCAGATCGCAAACTATCAGTTCGCACTGAATCTTTTGACGGGCGGCAGTGGCGGGACTTCCGCCTGACATTCAATCGCAATTGTCGGGATTTGGGCTATATGCATCGTGGAGCGTTGCGCTGCAAGTGCGTGTCCGAAACATCACAGCGTAACGCTGCGGGGGGTTAAACGATTGAACGCGTTCAATCGGGCGCGATGCACTTGTGTCCGGGATTTTTCTTTTTGCCAGATGTTGGGGCAATAAAGACGAAAATATTTAGTGCTCGGGATGGCGGCCCGCGAGAAATGCGATCAGCACGCCCAACACGCCCGTCACGCCCCACCCGGGCAGCGCGAGAAAGGTGGCGACAGGTGCCGCCATACCGTTATGCGCTTTCAGCCACGTATCGAACTGCGCGTAGCTCGCCGCACTCGCCAACTGCCAGACCTGCTGCAGCGACCGCACGGTCAACTGTCCGCCCGCTTCGAGCGAGCTCAGCATGTCGATGGACAGAAGCCACATCGCGGCGAGGATCAGCGCCAGGCTGAAAAGACGCAGCGCAATCGACACGAATTTCGGATTGTGAATCTGGCGCAATCCGCCGGGCGATTCACCCGGCTCGCGACCGGGTTCGTCTTTCCGGGAAAGGAAGGGCAGGATTTTCGTTTCGTTCATGGCGATGATTTTAAACACAGAGTACGGAAGCGCCATAGGCCTTCAGCTGTTTGTCTCGCGTCAGAAGGCGCGTTCCGCTGGCGGCCGCTTGCGCCACCAGCATGTGATCGAACGGATCTCCGTGCAGCGCAGGCAATGCGCCCGCCGCTTCGGCATGTTCGACGGTTACGGGCAGGACCAAGACGCCCCTTTCTTCGAGTGCCCGGCGCGTTTGCACCAGGTCCACACGGAGGCGGCCAAGCGTCCGTTTGAGTGCCAACTCCCACCAGCTTGCCGCGCTCATGAAAAGATCGCTATCGGCATCCGTCACGAGCTGACCCGCGCGGGCGCCAAGTTTCTTGTCACCCGCTGCCCACCACAAAAGGATATGGGAGTCGAGCAAAAGCCTCACGGTTTCTCGCCGCGGAAGGCCGCGAGGATTTCTTCCGGCAGCGGATCGTCGAAATTCGGCCCGATCCAGATTTTCCCTTTCAGGAAACCTGGCTTGCGATCCGGGCGCTTTTTTGCTTTGGCCTTGATCGGTACCAGTTTGGCGACAGGCTTGCCGGCGCGCGCGATTACAATCTCTCCGCCTGCCTCGGCTTCCGCCACCAGGCTCGAAAGATGCGTCTTGGCATCGTGGATATTGACCGTTTTTTCCAAAGCAGAACCGCCTTAGCTAACTTAGCTAACTTAGCCCGTTCGATCCAAAAAGTCGAGATTGGGCATCATGGCTTCGGATAGGGCGTTCCGTTCTTCTTGGTGTACCAGCCGAGGTTTCCGTCGAAGAACAGGTCGATGTCGGGATAGGTCGTGGAATCGTCTGCGGTGCGGGTGCCCACTTCCAGGCAAGTCGCGGGTGCATCGGATCTGTTGATGAGGTGGTGGCCGTTGGCGGCGGTTTTGGGGAAAGCGGCGCAATCGCCGGGCTTTAGAACTTCTTCACCCTCGTCGGTGACGAGCGTAAGTTCGCCCGTGAGCACATAGACGAATTCATCTTCCTTGTCGTGCCAGTGGCGCTGGCTCGACCACGCGCCAGGTGGCAGGGTGAGGATGTTCACGCCGAAATCGTTGAGTCCGCCCGCATCGCCCAATGCCTGGCGCACGCGTTCGGCGGCGGGTTTGTCGAACGGTTCCGGATAAAGCGAACCTTTGCGCACCGGTGCTTTGGCGATATCGATCTTGGGCATGGGTTTCTCCCTTGGCGGAGGATAAAACAAAACCGCCCGCGAGACATCTCTCGCGGGCGGCTGTTTGATATTCCGGCGGTGCTTATTCCGCCGGTGCCTGGCCTTCGGCGGCCTGCTTCTTGCTCAGGTCTTCGCCGGTTTCCTGATCGACCTGTTTCATCGACAGGCGGACCTTGCCGCGGTCGTCGAAGCCCAGCAGCTTCACCTTCACGGCCTGGCCTTCGCTGACCACATCGCTCGTCTTTGCGACGCGCTTTGCGGCGAGTTCGGAGATGTGAACGAGGCCGTCCTTCGGTCCGAAGAAGTTCACGAAGGCGCCGAAATCCATCACCTTGACGATCTTGCCGTCATAGATCTGGCCGACTTCCGGTTCCGCGGTCAGCCCGCGAATCCATTTGAGCGCCGCCTTGATCGACTCGCCGTCGGCCGATGCGATCTTCACCGTGCCGTCGTCTTCGATGTTGATCTTGGCGCCGGTCTTTTCGACGATCTCGCGGATCACCTTGCCGCCCGAACCGATCACGTCGCGGATCTTGTCGGTCGGAATCTTGATCTGCTCGATGCGCGGGGCATGTTCGCCGAGTTCGGCGCGGGCATGATTGATCGCCTTGTTCATCTCGCCCAGGATGTGGATACGACCGTCTTTGGCCTGACCGAGCGCGACCTTCATGATCTCTTCGGTGATGCCGGCGATCTTGATGTCCATCTGGAGCGAGGTGATGCCGTCTTCGGTGCCGGCCACTTTGAAGTCCATGTCGCCCAGGTGATCTTCGTCACCCAGAATGTCCGACAGAACCGCATAACGCGTGCCTTCGAGGATGAGGCCCATCGCGATGCCAGCGGTCGGCTTCTTCAGCGGCACGCCCGCATCCATCAGCGCAAGGCTGGTGCCGCAAACCGTCGCCATCGAGGACGAACCGTTGGACTCGGTGATTTCCGACACCACGCGCAGCGTGTAGGGGAATTCGTCCTTCGTCGGCAGCATCGGATGAATGGCGCGCCACGCAAGTTTGCCGTGACCGAGATCGCGGCGGCTGGGCGCACCCATGCGGCCGGTTTCGCCGACCGAGTAGGGCGGGAAGTTGTAATGCAGCATAAAGGTCTGCTTGCCGGTGCCTTCCAGGCTGTCGACGAACTGTTCGTCTTCGGCGGTGCCGAGCGTGGTGACGACCAGGGCCTGGGTTTCGCCGCGGGTGAACAGCGCCGAGCCGTGGGTGCGCGGCAGGATGCCGACTTCGGCGACGATCGGGCGAACCGTGACGAGGTCGCGGCCGTCGATGCGCTTTTTGGTGTCGAGAACGGAATTTCGCATCACATCGGCTTCGACGTCATGGAAGAAATTGCCGAAGTCTTTTGCGTTGAGCTTGCCTTCGCCTTCGCCGACGAAATCGGCTTCGTACTTCTTGCGAAGGGCGGAGATAGCATCGCGGCGTTCGTGCTTGACCGGAATCTTGAACGCTGCGGCAAGTTCGCTGCCGGCGGCGGCTTTGATCCTCGCGACCATCGGGGCGGAGGTGTTTTCCGGAACGGGGCGCGGATCCTTCGCGGACTTCTCGGCCAGTCGGATGATCGCGTTGATGGCGTGCTGCATTTCGCGGTGACCGAACATCACCGCACCGAGCATCACGTCTTCGCTCAGTTCCTGTGCTTCGGATTCCACCATCATCACGGCGTCATGCGTGCCGGCGACGACGAGGTCGAGCTTGGAATTGGGCATGTCGTCGAGCGGCGGGTTCAGCCTGTATTCGCCGTCGATGTAACCGACACGGGCGGCACCGATCGGGCCGAGGAACGGAAGGCCGGAAATCGTGAGCGCCGCGGACACCGCCACCATCGCCACGACATCGGGATCGTTTTCCAGATCGTGGCTCAGCACCTGCGCCACGACGAGCGTCTCGTTGCGGAAGCCTTCGGCAAAGAGCGGGCGGATCGGGCGGTCGATCAGGCGCGAGATCAATGTCTCGCGTTCGGTGAGGCCGCGTTCGCGTTTGAAATAACCGCCCGGGATTTTGCCGGCGGCGTAATAACGCTCCATGTAATTCACGGTGAGCGGGAAGAAGTCCTGGCCTTCCTTGGCGGTCTGCGCGCCGACGACGGTCGCCAGCACAACTGTTTCGCCATAGGTGGCCAGAACCGCGCCGTCAGCCTGGCGGGCGATCTTGCCGGTTTCGAGGGTCAGCGTACGGCCGCCCCATTCGAACGATTCTTTTTGGATATTGAACATACATACGGTCCTTCATTTCCTGCCGCCGGATTGCGGCAGGGGTTGCCGTCTCAAGCCTTCTTGAGACAAGCGGGTTTTGCGTGGGCAAGCACCATGCTCACCCACGCGTGGTCTTCGATGGTTACGGAAAACACTGCGCTCAGCGGCGCAGGCCCAACTTCGTGATCAGCGCGTTGTAGCGCTTCTCGTCCGTCGCCTTGATGTAGTCGAGGAGCCGGCGGCGCTGCGAGACCATCTTGATCAGGCCGCGGCGCGAATGGTTGTCCTTGACGTGGGATTTGAAGTGCTCGGTGAGGTTGGCGATGCGCTCGGAGAGCACGGCCACCTGCACGTCGGGCGAACCCGTATCGCCTTCTTTCTTGGCGAATTCGGAAATGACTTCTTTTTTGCGTTCGACAGTTATCGACATGTGTCGGTCATCCAGTTCCAAAGTTGAAAACACGGAACGGTCTCAACTCGCCCTGTTCGAGTTCGGCCAACGCGACCGGCTCTCCCTCTGGTGTCGAGCAGAAGACCGTAAGCCCTTGTAGATCGTCCCCCGAAACGCAATCCGCGAGCCGGGCAAAGATATTTGCCCGGACAAGGACGGAGTTGCCGCTTTTCAGGCGAACCGCATCCGGACCCGTGACAGCCAGCGCCGGGATGCCGTCCAGCGCGGTTGCAATGGGCCTCAAGTGCTCAAAAGCGGCGGGACCATGCCCCAAAGCCCTCAGCTTTTCCAGAGGAATTGCGGCATCGGCCGAAAAACCGCCGATCCGGGTGCGGCGCAGGTCCGAAACGTAACCCACGGTGCCCAGGGCCTTGGCGATATCGCGGACCCAAGCCCGGATGTAAGTCCCTTTGCCACAACGGATTTCGAACTCGGCATGGTCCGGGTCCGGGGTGGCCAGAAGGCGGGACTCATAGACCTCGACGGTGCGGGGTTCGAGGCGGACCTCTTCGCCGTCCCGGGCCAGATCATAGGCCCGCTCGCCCTGGACCTTGATGGCGGAATAGGCGGGCGGGACCTGAACGATCTCGCCGGTGAAGGCGGGAAGGGCTGCCTCGATCTGCTCGGCCGTGGGGCGGTGGGCTGAGGTGGCGATGATCGCGCCTTCCGCGTCGTCGCTGTCGCGGGCTTCGCCCCAGGTGGCGGTGAACCGATAGGCCTTCTCCGCATCCATCGCGTAGGGCACCGTTTTGGTGGCCTCGCCGAGTGCGATGGCAAGCACGCCTGTTGCCATGGGATCGAGCGTGCCGGCATGGCCCGCCTTCTGCGCATCAAAGATGCGGCGCACGATTCCCACCACCTGCGTGGAGGTGACGTCCTTCGGCTTGTCGATCACGACCCACCCATGGACGGGCGTGCCCTTTTTTCTACGCCCCATCGTCTTCGCCTTCGCCGTGGATGTCGCGCGCCACGCGGGTGGATTTGAGAAGAGTTTCGATCTTCTCGGCTTCCGCGAAAGAGGTGTCTTCGACGAAGCGCAGGTCGGGTGTGAATTTGAGCGCGATGAGATGGCCCATCTCGCCGCGGATGAATCCCTTGTGACGGTTCAACGCGTCGACCACGGCTTTGGCGTTCTTGCCGCCGAGCGGTTCGACGAAGGCCGTTGCGTGACGCATGTCGGGCGACGGTTTGACTTGCGTCACCGTGATCGAAACGCCGGCGAGATCGGGATCGCGGATGTCGCCGCGGCGCAGGATGTCGGCAAGCGCATGGCGCAGCATTTCGCCGACGCGCAGCTGGCGTTGCGAAGGGCCTTGATCGCGGGAAGGTTGGGAATGGCGGCGCGGCATGATGTTCTCCTATTCCGCCGGATAACCGAAGCGCGCGACCCATCGCGAAAGAATCGGCATTACGGAGGCGAGTTGATCGCGATAGGGCCGCCACTGGCCGATGCCGTGGGCGAACAGGCCCTGCGCCACTTGCGCGGCACTTGGCGTATCGATGTGGCGGGCTTTTGCTTTCGGCGCGAACTGTTCCATTTCAGGCGCGTAGGCGAGGCCCAGAAAATCGCAGATGCGTTTTGTCTCGCCGGCGAAATCCTCGACGAGGGTTTCGTAGCGCGCATCGTAGCGTTGAAGGCCGAGTTTTTCGCGATAGACCTCTGCGATCTGCATCACGGCGTCGTAGTAGGCGGCAGTGCTTTGCAAGGTGAGCAGTTCGAACATCTGCTGCGTCATGCCGAAGCGGCGGCGGAAGGCAGAGAGCACCACGTCGCGCGGATCGCGCAAGGCGAAAAGGATTTTTGCATCGGGAAAGAGTTTCGCGACCACGCCCAGCATCGCGGTGTTGAGCGGCAGCTTGTCCACGAAGACGGGCCTGGTGGGCGCGCTCCACAATTCGCCGACGCGCTGCCAATAGGCCTGGCGCAGCGAATCTAGCTCTTCGCCATTCATGGCGCCGAGGCGGTCGAGTGCCGCGTCGTCGGCGAGCGACGGATAGGCGTCGATCAGGCAGCCCTTTTCTTCCATCGTCTCGACGTCGGGATGAGCGGCCAGAACCTGGCCCAGCAAGGTCGTGCCCGAGCGCGGGAAACTCACGAGGAAAACGTGCGTCTTCACCGGGCTTTCGAACGCGCCTTTGGCAGTGTTGCGCCATGGCTCGGGGGGTGTTTGCCGGAAGTAAGAGGTGAGCCTTCGCGTGAAATCGGCGGCGTTGCGGTCCTTGAAGGCGGGCGCGTGCATCGCATGGAAAATGTCGCCGGCCTGCGTGTAGGCGCGGAAGGCTTCGTCGAAGCGGCCCAGACCGTCCAACGCATCGCCCATCATGCTAAAGGCGACGCTGCGCGTTTGCGGCGTGGCGTTGGCATCGCGCGACACGGGGGAAAGAGCCGCGAGCGCGGTGTCGAAATGATTGTCGTGAATGTCGGCGGCGGCAAGCGCAAAGAGCGCATAGACCTGACGCGGATCGAGCCGCAACGCACGTGCGCCATATTCGCGGGCTTCGGTCATGTCGCCGCGCTGCGAAGCCATGTGGGCCAGATGTGTCATGCTGTCGGCATGTTGCGGATTGAGGCCGAGCGCGCGCTCGAAATGTTCGCGGGCGCGCCGCAACTGGCTGCCTTCTTCCAGCGCCACCGCCTTGTGGAAATGGGTGATGAAGAGACCGGGCGCATAACGCAGCGATGCGTCGAAACAGGAAACGGCTTCGTCGATGCGGTTCAGCTTGGTCAATGTGACGCCCAGCGCATTGAGGATATCGGGATTGCGCGGAGAAATGTCGCGGGCGCGGTTGGCGCAGAGAAGCGCCTTGTCGGCTTCGTTGCGTTCGAGGAAATGATAAGCGGCGAACATCAACACCATCGGATGTTCGACGCCGTTCTTTGCCGCCTCGGCGGACAGTTCCGTGGCGCGGCGCACGTCGCCCGCGCGCATCGCGCTATCGATCGCGCGCAGATATTCCTGCTGCTGCAGCGGGGTCATCGGCATCACACCTCAAGGCGCAGCGCTTGTTACAGCGCGCGCTTGATGGTCTCGACTTCGTAGCACTCGATTACGTCGCCCTTGGCGAGGTTGTCGTAGTTGGCGAAGCTCATGCCGCATTCCTGCCCGGTCTGGACTTCGCGCACCTCGTCCTTGAAGCGCTTGAGCGTGGAAAGCTCGCCTTCGTGGATCACGACGTTGTCGCGGACCAGACGCACGCGCGCACCGCGGCGCACCACGCCTTCGGTGACGCGGCAACCGGCGACCTTGCCGACCTTGGAGATGTTGAACACTTCCAGGATTTCGGCATTGCCGAGGAACTTCTCGCGGACTTCCGGCGCGAGCATCCCCGACAGCACGGCTTTGATGTCGTCCACCACATTGTAGATGATGTTGTAGTAGCGGATTTCGACGCCGTCCCTGCGCGCACGTTCGCGGGCTTGCGCGTTCGCACGCACGTTGAAGCCGATGATCGCGGCACCTGAGGCTTGCGCCAGGATCACGTCGGATTCGGTGATGCCGCCGACGCCCGATTGCAGCGTCTGCACCGCCACTTCGTCGGTGCCGAGTTTTTCAAGCGCACCCTGAATGGCTTCGACCGAGCCCTGCACGTCCGCCTTGATGACGAGCGGCAGCAGGCGCTTCTCGCCTTCGCTGCGGGTTTGCAGCAACTGGTCGAGCGTCTGGCGCGAGGTCGCCTTCTGGCGTTGTTCGCGGCGCTTGCGGGCGCGGTACTCGGTGACTTCGCGCGCGCGCGCATCGGATTCCACGACGACGAATTCGTCGCCAGCTTCCGGCGCCGCCGAAAGCCCCAGCACTTCGACCGGGACCGACGGGCCTGCGCTTTCCACCGTCTCGCCGCGATCGTTGACCAGCGCTCTCACGCGGCCCCATTCGGAACCTGCAACCAGGATATCGCCCTGTTTCAGCGTGCCGCGCTGCACGAGCACGGTGGCAACCGGACCGCGGCCCTTGTCGAGCTTGGCTTCGATGACCGCGCCTTCGGCGGTGCGGGTCGGATTCGCCTTGAGGTCGAGGATTTCGGCCTGCAGCAGGATCGCCTCTTCGAGCTTGTCGAGATTGATGCCCTTGGTCGCCGAGACGTCGATGGCAAGCGTTTCGCCGCCCAGTTCTTCGACCTGAATCTCGTACTGGAGGAGTTCGGTCTTCACCCGCATCGGATCGGCATCGCCTTTGTCGATCTTGTTGACGGCGACGATGATCGGAACCTGTGCTGCCTTGGCATGCGCGATGGCTTCGATCGTTTGCGGCATGACGCCGTCATCGGCGGCAACCACAAGGATCACAAGATCGGTCACCTTGGCGCCGCGTGCGCGCATCGCCGTGAAGGCCGCGTGGCCCGGCGTATCGAGGAAGGTGATCTTCTGGCCGGATTTCAGTTCGACCTGATAGGCGCCGATGTGCTGGGTGATGCCGCCGGCTTCGCCGGCTGCGACGTCGGTCTTGCGCAGCGCATCGAGCAGCGAGGTCTTGCCGTGGTCGACATGGCCCATGACGGTAACGACCGGCGGACGCGAGACCATGGTTTCGGCTGCGTCTTCCGAACCCTTCAATCCCTCGAGAACGTCGGATTCGGCGACGCGCTTGACGGCGTGGCCGTATTCGGTGGCGACGAGTTCGGCGGTATCGGCATCGATCACGTCGTTGACGGTGGCCATGATGCCGTTCTGCATCAGCACCTTGATGACGTCGACGGAACGGCGTGCCATGCGGTTGGCAAGTTCGGCAACCGCGATCGTTTCCGGAATCGTCACTTCGCGGGGCCCCGCGGGACCGGCTTGTTGGGCCTGTTGGCCCTTGTTCACGCGCTGCAGGTGACGGCGATAGGCGGCGACCGAACGCACGCGTTCGTCATCATCGGACAGCGCGCGCGTCACGGTCAGCTTGCCGCGGCGGCGTTCGTCCGGCGATTTGCGCGCGGGCGTGGCGTTCTTCGGCGCGGCCTTGCCGCCGGGACCCTTCTTGGAAACGGTCTCTTCTTCTTCGTCCGCCATCGGCTTGCGGCGATGGCCGGTGTCGGCGGCAGCCGTCGTGGCCGGCGCGCCAGCTTCCTTTTTCTCCAGCCTGCGCGAGGCTTCTTCCTCGGCGTGGCGCTTGGCTTCTTCGTCGATGCGCTTGCGGGCTTCTTCTTCCGCTTTGCGCTTTTCGGCGGCGACGCGTTCGGTGGCCAGGCGCGCTTCTTCGACCGCGCGGTGTTTGGCTTCTTCCTCTGCGCGCTTGCGCGCTTCCTGTTCTTCGATGCGGGCGCCCGCAAGTGCGCGGCTGCGCGCGACCTTTTCTTCTTCGGTCAGCTGGCGCAGCACCACGCCGGGACGCGAGCCTGTGTTTTGCTCGCGCTTGGGTTCCGTCGTCTGCTTGATGACTTCGGCCTGCTTCTCGCGCTGCGGCTCGGGCGCGACCTTCGGCATTTCGCCGGGCGCCAGGCGCGTGCGCTTCTTCTCCACCACCACAGCCTTGCTGCGGCCATGGCTGAAACTCTGTTTGACGGTCGACGTCTCTGTTTTCTTCAGCGACAGCGGCTGGCGTCCCCCTGGACGGGCCGTACGTGTCGGGTCACTCGTGTCGTTCATCCGTATCCTTCGATTGCGAGGTATTGGAACCCTGCAAAAACGCTTTGATGCCGGGGCGGAAAATCCACACCCGAGCCCGGTTCAGCCAATAAGGGCCAGCTGTCCCCCTTCGGGGCCCGCGTGTATCTCATTTTCGCGGGCCTTGGCCAAGCGCAATTGCAGGGCCGGGGGACGGGCCCCTTATATGGGTATTTTTCGGCTCAGGTCAGGATGTCGAGGGTGCGCCGGGTCATCTGGTCGGCGGCCTTGAAGACCGTGATCCCCTCCCGGAACGCGAGTTCCGACTGCTTGAGATCGATCATGCCCTCCACCAGATCGGCGGTGGGCATGGCCACATGCACCCCATTGTAGGCGGTGGATTGGGTGCCGCCCGCAGGCGCCACCGGGGCGGCAGGGGGCGTGGTCGCGTGCAGGATCTGCTGAGCGGCGGCGGTCACCCGGTTTTCGGCGGCCCGCATGGCGGTGGCCGCGAGGGCCATGGCATCGGTCATGGCCAAATCCTGCGCCCGGCCGGATTTGCGGGGCCTCAAGAATTTCGGACGCCTTTAAGTCGAATTGGCCGCAAGGCGCGGCTATGGTTTGGCGGGGTTCGGGGCCGCGTGCATTGCCAAGCCATTGGAATGACTATCACCGCCGCTGGTCGCGGCTGACCGCACCCCTGCGCCCGGACGCCGATATCGTGCGCGGGTTCGAAGAGACCGTGCGGGGGCATGAGGACCGCGTGCTGCTTCTGGGGGTGACGCAGGAGCTGGTTCATATCGGGGGCACGCTTTCGGCCATCGACCGCAGCGAGGGGATGATCGCCAATGTCTGGCCGGGCAATACGGCGCGGGCCCGCGCGCAGGCCGCGAACTGGCTGTCGCCGCCGTTCGAGGACGCGAGTTTCACCGCCGTGATCGGCGACGGATCGTTGAGTGCGATCGCCTGGCCGAACGACTATCGCACGCTGTTTGCGCAAAGTGCACGGCTTTTGAAGCCGGGCGGCGTGATGGCGCTCAGGCTGTTTCTGTCGCCCGACGAAGCGGAGACGCTCGCGGAATTGCGCAAGCGCGTACTCGATAAAGAGTGCTCCTCGTTTCACGCCTTCAAATGGCGGCTTGCGATGGCGGTGGTGGCGGAGACGGGCGATCCCAACATCGCGGTCACCGCGATCCGCGATGCGTTCAACGCGATGTTCGCCGACCGCGAGATGCTGGCCGGGCGAACGGGATGGCGCGCGGACGATATCGAGACCATCGACGTCTATGCCAATTCGCCCGACGTCTACAGCTTTCCCAATTTCGCGCAGTTGCGCGCGGCGATACCGGAAACCTTCGGCAAGGTGCGGCTGATCGCGTGCGGCAGCTATCCGCTGGCGGAGCGTTGTCCGTTTCTGGCGATGGAGCGGCTGTGAGCGATCCGCTGTGGAAGATGCTCAAAGGCACCAATGGTGAGCTTGTCTGGCCGCCCTTGCTGCGCGGCGGCACGGCCTCGCTCGAAGCGCTGGCGCGGTTTCTGGAAGACAGCCAATGGCTGCCGCGGGACGAGATCGTTGCGCGCCAGCACGAACAGCTGGTGAAACTCGCGGAATATTGCGCGCGGTTTTCGCGGGTGTTTCGGGAGCGGCTGAAGGCTGTGGGCGTGGAGCCGGCCGATCTCGGCGATCCGGCAAATCTCTCGCGGCTGCCGCTGCTATCGCGGCGCGAGTTGCAGAAGGGCGATCTTTATTGCCTGCAGGCGCCCAAGGAGCATCTGCCATCGACCGAGATGCGAACCTCGGGCTCGACGGGCGAGCCAGTGATGGTGCGGCGCACGGCGATCACGCAACAGTTCTGGCTGGCCATCACCTTGCGGGAATATTTCTGGCACGAACGGGCGTTCGATCTCAGGTTCTCCGCGATCAGGCCCACGATCACCGAATACAGGGAACTGCCGGATTGGGGCCCGCCGGCAAGCCTTCTGTTCGAGACGGGCCCGGCGCAGATGATCCCGATCACCGAAAGCGTGGAGCAGATCGCCAAACGGCTTTCGGTATTCGCGCCCCAAGTGCTGGCGATCTATCCCAATGTGCTGACGGCATTGATCGCCCATTTGAAACAGACAGGTGCAACGCTGCCGTCGGTAAAGCTCATCCGTTCCATCAGTGAAACGCTGTCGCCCGCGTTGAGAGAAGATGCACGCACCTTCTTCGGCGCGCGTGTGGTGGACAATTATTCGTCGCAGGAAGTGGGCGTGATCGCGGTTCAGTGTCCGGAGTCCGAACTCTATCATGTGATGTCGGAGAGTTTGATCGTCGAAGTCGTCGGCGAAGATGGGCACGCCTGCGGCGAGGGCGAGACGGGGCGGGTGGCGATCACCGACCTGCACAATTTTGCAACGCCATTGCTGCGTTACGACATCGGCGACTATGCGCAAGTGGGCGGCGCGTGCCCGTGCGGGCGCGGCCTTCCCACACTTAGCCGTGTGTTGGGGCGCGAGCGCAATCTGATCCGCATGCCCGACGGATCGCGGCATTGGCCGCTGGTGGGCTTCGCGCGGTTTCGCGACGTGGCGCCCATCGCGCAATACCAGATGGTCCAGATTTCGCGCGACGAGATCGAGGTGCGGCTCGTCACCGAAACGCCGTTGGGTGCGGGCCAGGTGAGCGATCTGAGCAATGTGATCTGGGAGGCGCTGGGCCATCCCTTCACCTTGCGCTTCGTCTATTTCGACGGACGCATTCCGGCGGGCCCGCGCGGCAAGTTCGAGGAATTCGTCTCGCAGGTTTAGATGCGGGGTGTGCCGCGATGCGGCACGCGGGCATGTTCGAACCAGGCGAGGCGAAACTGTTCGTCTTGGGCCGTCCATCCGATGAAAGCGAGACCGGAGCTGCGATAGATGGCACGCGCCTCTCGCGCGTCGAGATCGGCGTTCTGCACCACGGTCGCCATGCCGCGCACATCTTCTTCGGGATGGGCGAGCGACCACTTCTCCAGCGCTTCGCGCGAATGGGCCGCGATAACGGTGGCGAGCCGGTTGCGGCGCTGCTCCTTCGCCACGGCGCAACGGAACATGGCGAGCCTTGCGCCGAGGAAATCCACGTCGCGAAGCAAGACCGTGGAGAGCGCGACAATGCGGCCTTCGGCGTAACCCGCGACGCAAAGCTCGGAGAGGCGCGTTTCGATGCTGGCGGTTGGCGGCAGCAGGTTCTCGCTTTTCCAGAAAGCTATCGCGTCGCGCTCGATGTCAGGATCGCGGAGCCGCCACGCCGGGCGGAATTCCACCGGCGTTCTTGCTTCGTGGAAAAGTTTGGGCACGTCAGGCGGCCGGGCCGGGCTCGCCGGGCCAGAAGCGCGGGATTGTGCCGTGCGCGAACCAGCGCACGCGGAATTGATAGCCTTCGTTGGTGTAGCCCACGAAGGTGAGTTTGGTGTCGGGCCAGACGGCGTGATTGTCGTGCTCGACCAGCGCGCGCGACTGGATCACCGTGCCGATTCCCATGAGCTCGGCTTCGGGATGTTCGAGGGACCAGCGTTCCAGCACGTCGAACGCGTAGAGCGAAAGCGCGGTGGAAACGCGTTTGTGGCGGAGGTTGCGATCCACCGATACGCGGAACATGGCAAGCCGCGCCCGCAGGAAATCGACGTTGCGCACCAATGCCGTTGCGATGGCGATCATCTGACCTTCGTCGTAGGTCGCCGCGCAAACCTGTTCCAATCGTTCCTCGGTGGAGGCGTTCGGCGGCAGCATGTTGTTGCGTTGCCAGAAGGCAATCGCATCGCGGTCGATGTCTGGTGTGCGCTGTTGCCAGGCGGGGCGGAAATCCACCGGCATCTCGAGTTGCGGCGGCGATCTTCCCGTCACCAGACCCTGCCCATGGCGTTGTCCGGCTGTACGCTCGGGACCCTGCCATGTTCGAACCAGGCGACGCGCATCTGCTCGCCCTGCGGCGTCCAGCCGATGAAGCCGAGACGCGATGCGCGGAACATGGCGCGGCGCGCGAGTCCGTCGATCGCGCGCGATTGTACGACGGTGCCCATGCCCATCAGCTCTTCTTC
>Ga0335083_10003350_pt1 | contig 20830 bp, 19 predicted proteins | sample Lox_Sample_42_FD_206716 | JGI IMG/M metagenome (GOLD analysis project Ga0335083, IMG submission 206716) | Soil microbial communities from Loxahatchee National Wildlife Refuge, Florida, United States - Lox_Sample_4.2 | ecosystem: Environmental > Terrestrial > Soil > Wetlands | place: USA...
TTGGGACGTGCGTGCCGATCACCCACTTCGATCGGCTCATCTCGATTGCGACGAAGATCGGGTCGGTAGCGACGGACAAGGCTGGGGCGACAACTTCCTTCTCGGCAAGCATGGTGGACTTCTCCTATGGGTTGCGCCCCGCAGCCTCGTATGGCCGCGCGTTGACCGTCCCATAGGATCTCTGGAATGCCGCATATCCGGCGAGCCGGAGATGCGCATCCGCATAAAATCCGGCTTTGCGTGACGGCCGGCTCATTGTCGCAACGGAAGGCGCGTCATGCGGCCTCCTGCTCGTTCGGCATGGCGCCTGGTGCATCATCGCCGGGAAGAAAGCCGAGGAGGAAGTCCGCGGCCTTGCTCGCTTGCGAAGCTGCGCGAACGATGGCCCGGTTGTCCTCGCGCAGTACGTCGAGCCAGGAGCCGATGTAGTCGGCATGGCGTACGGTCGGCACGATGCCGAGCGAAGCGCAACAAAACGCGGCGTTCATCTCGGCGACCAGCTCTTCAAATGCATACTTCTTCGAGCCGAACGAGCCGGAGAGATCGCGATTGAGACGGTGCGGGGCGCCGCTGGCGTGACCGAGTTCATGAAGCGCCGTGCGGTGCCAGTTGATCGGCTCGAAGTAAGCTTGCGGCGGCGGGACTTGCACATAGTCGTGCGCGGGCATGTAGAAGGCCCGGCTGCCGCCAATGCGAAAATCGATGCCGGTCGCCTTGATCAGCGCCTCGACCTTGGGCTCGATCAGCCCAGGTTCCGGCGGCGGTGCGGCGACCACGAGATCCTCCGGCAGGCCCTCGCATTGTGCCAGGTTGAAGACGGTGAAGCGCTTGAGGAACGGGATCGCTTGCGCTTCCTCGCCGGTCTCTTGTGCCCGTTTCTTCTCGTCATCGGGAATGAAGCGGTCGGCATAGACAACGGTGGTGCCGTGCTCGCCCTTGCAGACAGCGCCGCCGAGCGACAACGCCTGGCGGAAGGTGACCCAGCCTTGGACCGGGAAACCATGCTCGATGACTGAACCCCAGAGGATCAGCACGTTGATCCCGGAATAGAACCGGCCGGTGCTGGCGTTCTTCGGCATGGCGAGCGGCGCCTTCGCCGCCGCCGTACCCCAAGGTTGGGCCCAGGGCACACGGCCGGCTTCCAGTTCGGCAAGGACCTTGGCGGTGATTTCATCGTAGAGGCTCGTCCCGTTGGCACCGGACCTAGCGCGAGCGGCATCTCTGGACATCGTGGACTTCCGCGACGGGCGCCGGGAGCCTCTCTCCCAGCCCTTAACCCGTCACGGAAAACCCGTCCGCACTCTCCCTTTTATGAGGCCCGTCCGAGTCAAGAGGGCAAAGCAGGGAACATGCGGCGCCACAAGCGCGGCGCCGGCTTGAACTGACTACCGATGGCCAACATCCCAGACGTCCAACCTGACATCGCCGCGGCAAGGGCACTATTCGCAAGAGCCTGTCACCGGCTCGACTTTTATCCGGTCCGATATCGCCGACTGACCGGCGAAGTCGTAACCCCAATCCCGTTTGCTGCGGATGCGGCCCTTCGAGGGACGGGACCCTTCTCTACGGACGGCGTCTTTCAGCCCAGTGAGAGTGCGGTCACACATCCACCCGGCGTTCCCGACGGTCGCGAACCGCGCGGGAATTCGAAACTCGTAGCGACGGATGCTCAGGTCACGATGGCGCCATTCGGAACCACACCTGTTGTGGCGTACCGCCAAAGTGCAATGAGCAGCTTGCGGGCGAGCGCCACCACCATAGTTCGCCGCATCCGGCCCGTTGCTCCTTCGGTCCGCTTCTGGAACCACTTCGACAAATCACTGTCAGGCTGCCAGCATAGCCAGCGCCAAGTGATCTGTATCATATGCGCCCGCAGCATCGGCGGCCCCGCCTTCGTAATGCCCTGATCGCGCGAGACCGACCCACTCGCCCAAGGCGACGGCGCCAGTCCACTCCAGCCGCCCAGCTCCCGCCGATTGCGGAAGTCTCGCCAGAAGGCTTCACGCACGAGCAGTGTCGCATCGTTTGTCCCGATGCCCCGCAGACGGTTCAGGACCGCGATCATGGTGGTGTCGCGCTTCTGTTCGGCCGCTGCACCTTTCCTTTGCCGGCCTTCTTCGACAACGGCGTCGCGCTCGGCTTCAACTTGCGACGTCTGCTCCATCACCAATTTCAGCCGCTCCAATTCGCGCACGATCTCCCGTTTGAGGCAGACGCCCAGAAGATGACCGTCCCCGGTCACGATCTTGTCCAGTCGAGCTACCGCATCTGCGGCGCGCCGATCGAAGTCCATGATGCCTTGCGTCTTCAGCAAGCCCTTGATGCGGTTGGTGTGTGCCGTCCGTTCTTGGACCAGGCGCTGGCGCTCGCGCAACACCCGACGGGTATCCTCTTGCTCCACTGTCGGCACGCGCACTTCGCTGAGGACCTGCTGCTCTCCGCGCGTGAAAGCCATCAGCGCACGCACCATGCTTCGGGCGTCAATCCTGTCCGTCTTTGCCCGTTTCGCCCGGCGATCGACAAGCAGACTGGCCGGATCGATCACCACCACGCGGATACCGAGCGCGCCCAGCCGGCGATAGAGCCAGAAGCCTTCATATCCGGCCTCGTAGCAGACGACCACGGTCGAGCCGTCGTAACCAGTCCGCTCGAGTTTTGCATCTTCTCGCCGGACGAGCTCCAGGATCGCATCAACGTCGCCACAAGCAACGGTGTGTGCGCCGATCTTGTCAGCCAGTGGTGTGTGGAGTCCGATAACCCACTTGGATCGGCTCATCTCCACCGAAACAAAGATGTGGCCATTAATGCCCGAATCTGCGGGCCGAGCTGCTTCTTCCCTCGCGAGCATCATTCCTTCTCCTATGGCGGTCCGAGAAGCCGAACCGTAATAGGCGGTACGGTTCTCCCCATAGGATCTCTCGGGGTGTTGCGGGGGTGTCCCCGCAGAAGGGGTCGGTCGAGACTACAGGCTCGGCCGCAGGGGAAGAAGGCCTTCCCTCAATAGTCGAGGGTACTTACAGCCGACGTGCCGACGCGACCTGCTTAAGCGCTGGATCAGCGTCAAGACCGCCTCTGCCTGCAGCTCGGCCGCGACCTCTCCCGGCCCTGGGCCGGCAAGCTCGATCCGTCCCAATTTGCCCACGGGCAGCGACCGGCCGTGGGCGTTCCGGTCCGGCGAATGGCTGCACACGAGTACGGGGCAATTTGCGATGAGCCTAACCCAGCCGTTGTTGATGCCGGCGACATCGCGGCAGCGCTTAGGGTGACGTCCGTTGGCAATACGAACCGACGAAGACGATTTCGCCAGCAACGCCTATTTCACCCGCAGCTTGCAGCAGAGGAGGCGCAGTAGATGAGACGCTCGATATCTTCGAAGGCATCCCGAAGAATACGACGCCTTCATCGATACCGTCCTGGCTGTAGCAAAGACCTTCGGACCACTGCTGCCGCCTCTTGATCCTGGTCGATCACCGACAGACTGACCCCTACGGTGTCGCTCTCGGCAACAAATCGACCCAAAGCGGAAATCTGCGCTTACAACGTGTTGTAGGGGTCCGTGTTCGTTGAGTCCGCAGCCGACCCCGTGAGCAGTTGCGGCCGGCCGTCTGCGCCGACGCGCACATAGGTAAAGACTCCCTCGGTAACCTTGATCCGGTCCCTACCAATACGGCGCCGCGCCCAGCTCTCGATTTTCACGGTAATCGAGGTATGCCCGATCTTCTCGACGGTGCCATAGCAACTGACCTCGTCGCCGACCAGCACCGGTCGACGAAACGCCATGGCGGTAATGGCGATCGTAACGACGCGGCCGCCGGCGTGGCTGGTCGCGACGGAAGCTCCGGCGAGGTCCATCTGGCACAAGAGCCAACCGCCGAAGATGTCGCCGTGCGGATTGGTGTCGGCTGGCATAGTGATGGTGCGGACTGCCGGTTCGCACGGTGGTGGCGCTTCGGTGGGCGCCGTGAGTGATACATTTGGTGAGGGGGTTGGCGATGGGTCTGTCATGCGAGTCGGTCGTAGTTGCGCCTTGCTGGAGATCCGCCGTCAGTTGCTTCGGCGCGCAAAACTGTCACTGGCAATGAGGTGATGCATTAACCTTGATCAAACATGCCGTCACATGGATTAGGCTGGTGAGTGCCGTTTCGGAAGTCGGCGAGCAATGCCGAGGTCGCCCCTAACTGTCTATCTCTTCGTTAATGCAGTTTAATGCGGGCTCAGTAGCGCCCAGCCGTTGGGATTCCATTCGGTGGTTCAATCTCGGCCACGCCATCTGCGACGCCTGGACGGAAGACCCCACACCCTTCATCATCAATCCGCACCACCTCATTCTGTGACCACACAGCTACCGGAACCGTTCACCCGAACAATCTCCCGACCCCGCTTACGCGATTGATCGGACGTGCTCAGTCGGGTGGTCTCGCGACGGTCCGGTTTCGGGCGCTCCGATTGCAAAGCAAGGTGTTCAGCCGACGACCGAGGCTGCCTGTCATCGCACACTGAGCTGAGGCGGCGCATCACAACTTCTGTGAATTGAAACCGCCCGTGTTCAATGCCGCAAGCACGGCTCGGGTATGCTCGGCACCACGCGTTTGAATAACCAGATCGATCTCCACACTCTGCACCGCCACCGTGGTGCATCCGCGTTGGTGATGCACCTCGTCGATGTTGGCTCCGGCTTCAGCCACGATGGCAGCGATGCGTGCCAGTGAGCCGGGCACATCGCGTGCGCTCACTCTCACCCGCGCCAAGCGCCCGGCGCGCACCATACCCCGCTCGACAATGGTCGCCAGCAAAAGCGGGTCGATGTTGCCGCCGCTTAACACCAAGCCGATTTTGCGCCCACGGAAGCGCTCCTTGTATTTCAGCAGCGCTGCCAACCCGGCCGCCCCGGCACCTTCGACCAGGCTCTTTTCGATCTCCAGCAGCATAACAATGGCCTGCTCGATGTCCCCCTCATCGACAAGCACAATGTCGTCCACGCGCCGTTCGATCAGTTGCTGCGTGATACGTCCCGGCGTGCCGACCGCGATACCCTCAGCGATGGTCGAGCTGCCCTGAGGCACGGCGGCGCGCTTGACCGCATTGAACATGCTTGGAAAACTCTGCATCTGCACGCCCACGACCTCGATGGATGGCTTCAACGCCTTGGCCGCTACCGCGATCCCTGCGATCAGCCCCCCGCCGCCCACGGCCACAATCAAGGTGTCGAGGTCCGGCTGCGTTTCGAGCATCTCGATCCCGATTGTGCCCTGACCGGCGATGATGGCCTCATCATCATAAGGGTGGACAAACGTAAGGCGTTCGCGTTCAGCCAGTGCCACAGCATGATCCCGCGCCTCGTCAAGGGTGTCGCCGTAAAGCACCACCTCGGCACCAAAGCTTCGGGTGCGCTCAACCTTCACGCCGGGTGTGAACCGGGGCATCACGACCGCGGCGCGCAGGCCCAAAATTTGCGCGTGGTAGGCCACTCCTTGTGCGTGATTGCCCGCACTCATCGCCACCACGCCCCGGCCTTTGATCTCACCGTTCGTCGCGTCATCGATCAGCGAGGCCAATTTGTTACAGGCACCACGTTCCTTGAACGATGCTGTAAACTGTAGGTTCTCGAATTTGAGGAATATCTGGGCACCGGCGATCTGTGAGAGCGTGCGCGACTCTACACAAGGCGTCGCCAGGACCTGCCCCCGAAGCCGAACAGCGGCGGCGCGAATGTCGTCAAGTCCAATCATGCGCAGGTCCCTTCTGCCACAGACCACGGACAGATGCGGCTAGCAACCCGGCAGGTTGACCGCCAATCCGCCCTGGCTGGTTTCCTTGAATTTCGTACTCATTTCTTCGCCGGTTTGCCGCATGGCTTCGATGCAATTGTCCAGCGGCATGAAGTGCCATCCATCGCCGCGCAGCGCGAGCGATGCCGACGCCACTGCTTTTGTCGCGGCGATCCCGTTGCGTTCGATGCAACGGACCTGAACCAGACCCGCAACCGGGTCGCAGGTCATGCCGAGATGATGCTCAAGCGCGATTTCGGCGGCGTTTTCGATTTGTTCAGGCGTTCCACCGAGCACCGCGCACAAGCCAGCGGCCGCCATCGCGGCAGCCGATCCGACTTCGCCCTGACATCCCGCTTCAGCACCGGAAATCGACGCGTTATGCTTGATCAGCCCGCCGATTGCTGCGGCTGTCAGCAGAAAGTCCGGCACTTTGGCTGGCTCCGCCCCGTGGCAATGGTCAAGATAGTAGCGCAGCACGGCGGGAACGACGTCGGCGGCACCGTTGGTAGGAGCCGTCGCGACTTTGCCGCCAGCAGCATTCTCCTCATTGACCGCCATGGCATAGACACTGAGGCAGTCGGCGACCGCATGAGGTTGGCCGGAATTGGCCCGCTGCTCGGCCAGCAACTGCTGATAAATATTCCCGGCTCGGCGCCGCACATGCAATCCGCCCGGCAACTCCCCGTCTCGGTTCAATCCCCGCTCGATACAGCCATTCATGACGGACCGGATGCTGGCAGGTCCGGCTTCGATCTCGTCTGACGTACGAAGGTGAAGCTCGTTCTCGCGCTTCATAGCCGCGATGGACGACAAGCTGTCGCGTGCCATGCGAAGCATCTCGGCTGCGTTCTTGAACGGATAGGGCCAGGTCGCCACCTCGGTTGCGGCGGCTGCTATTGACCTGTTGCGCTCCGCCGCAGTCACAACGAAACCACCACCGATCGGATAATACGTGTCAGCGAGTAAGACAGCGCCCGTTGAATCGAGCGCTGAAAATACGAGGCCGTTTGCGTGACCAGGCAAAGGCGGGCCGTAGTCGAAAACGATATCGACCGCAGGATCAAACGCCGGCGCCGGGAGTCCTGAAGGTCGAAGACATGCGTTTTTGCGGAGCGCCTCAAACTGGCGTTCGGTTTCAGGGTCGAGTTCCGCAGGAAGCCATCCGAGAAGACCGGGCGTGCGATCTGTGGCGGGTCCTTTCCCGGTGAAGGATGACGAGCCGTGCAGGGTCACTCTTATACCGGCGGCATGGTGACCTTCCGCACATTGTCGCAGGGCGCGCAGAAAAATGACCGCAGCGGTCATCGGCGGTCATCCCGCCAACGAAGACCGTTATAGACCACGGCACGGCTGCGGCTTTTGTCGGTTTCGATGCGGACGATATCGGCCATTGGTATGACTTTCATTTTGGTGGAAAAAGGAAATTCTTGCGGGAGCGCCGTTTACTACGGCACGAAATCGCCCAGCAGGACAGGCTTGATCGGCGGTCTGATGTGGTAATATCCGACGTCTGCTGGGCTAGCTCCGCGTGCCTGGGAGATGATTTCAGTGACCGTCAGGCCGCAAAACCGCCCTTGACAGGGGCCCATCCCGCAGCGCCCGAACGCCTTGGTTTGATTGGGGCCCAGGCAGCCCAGCTCGACATAGCTGCGGATCTGCCCTGCTGTGACCTCTTCACAGCGGCAGACCACCGTTTCGCTGTCCTGGGGAATCCGGTTCTCGGCGGTCGGACGGTAAAGCGCATTCAGGAACGGCCGGAGATGGGTGTAGCGCTTTAGTTGACTCTGAAGTTCCGCACGCCGCGCAATATTCGCCGTGACGCCAAGATTCTCGCCGATGGCCAGGGCGGCCAGCCGGCCTTCCACGGCTGACGCCTGGGCCCCGACGATGGAGCGGCTGTCTCCGGCGACATAGAGGGGCGTTTCACCCAACCGTCCCCAGGGATCGGTGACCGGCAGCCAGCAAAGCTGTTCGGCGTCCCAACGATGCTCGGCACCGGTTGAAAAGGTGAGTTGCGTGTTGGGGACGACGCCTTGATGCAGCAGCAACAATGAAGCCGGAATCCGTACCGGCCGGCCACGATGCGTGAATGAAATCGCCTCGACCCGAGTCGTGCCCTCAAGCGAAAGTTCGCTGGCGTGGGAATAGACCGGAACACTGTGCTGTCGCAGAGTTGCGAGCAGCTTGACGCCCTTCACCAGATCTCGCGCCCCCCTCAGTGCGCCGACAGCATGGCGTGCGGCGTGCAGATAGCCGTTCTTCGCAGTGGTATCGACCAGTGCCTCGATCTTCGCGCCGGCCCTCAGAAACTGCCACGCCAGCAGGTAAAGAAGCGGCCCACAGCCAGCGAGAGCAACCGGTGCGGTCGGCAGTGCGCCTGCGTCCTTCAGCAGAATCTGCGCAGCCCCAGCTCCCATCACGCCGGGCAGCGTCCAGCCGCGAATTGGGAAAGGCCGCTCCATCGCCCCGCTGGCGAGCAGGACGTGCTTTCCGACCACCTGGTGCGAGCGGCCATTGGCCACATAATCGACAGCGCCGTCCAAACCCACATTCCAGACGACGGCACCGCCAAGATAGCGTGCGCCGCAATTGCGGAAATCCGACGCCAAACTGCTGCCCGCCACGTAATCCGGGCCCAGGATTTTGACCCGGTCCTGCGGCGCGGATTCTATGTTTCGATAGATCTGACCGCCAATATTTACCTGCTCATCCAGCAGCACGACGGAAAGATTGAGAGCACGCCCCTCGCATGCCGCAGCCATTCCGGCAGGGCCGGAGCCGATGATGATGAGATCTGCCTCGGCGTTGCTCATGGCTCTTCTCCAGACCTGCCATCCTCCAGATGGGCAGCACCGATTTGGCGCCGCACCGCCATCCCATCCTTGACCGGGACCAGGCAGCTCTGCCGCGCCGGAACCCCATCGATTTCCACCAGGCATTCGAAGCAGACGCCCATCATGCAATACGGCGCGCGCGGCCCCCCCCCGACCACACTGGATCGAAACTCGCGCACGCCACTGACGAGCAAAGCCGCCGCGACGCTGATCGCGGCGGGCACAGTGAAAGCGCTCCCGTCGAATGTAATCGTGACCGCTTCCACCTCGCCCGCTTGCGGAATCGAGAAAAGTGCCTCAGTGGCCATAGGAGAAATTCGCGTTGGGGTCTGAGAGTCGGGCGGCCTTGAAGACGTCGAAATCGGGAGGGGGCTGGGAAAGCCCACCCATCCACGGCCCAATGACAAAGCTGTGCGCGGCCGCCAGCGATACGCCGCTGTGGCAGGTGGCGACATACGCGCCCGGACACGATTCCGAGGCCTGATAGATCGGGAACCCATCGGGCGTCAGCGGTCGCAACGCCCCCCAGGCCCGCACCAGACGCGCCTGCGCCAGGGCGGGAAATGTCGCCACGGCACGTCGCGCCAGCCATTCGATCTTCTCGGTCGTCGTGCCGTCGTCCAGCCCCACATCCTCTGACGTCGATCCAATCTGGACAGAACCTTCGCGGGTCTGCCGGACCTTGTTGGTCGGGTAGTCGAGGAACGGCTTGAGCCGCTCGGTGATCAGCACCTGCCCCCGGATCGCCGCAACCGGCGCGCTCAACCCCACCTTCGGGGCCAAGCGGGCATTGCCAAGACCCGCTGCGAGAACCAGCCGTTCGCTTTTCCAGCTCTGGCCATCGGCGGCCACGGCCTCGAACTGGCCGCTATCGGCATCGTGGCGAATCTGGGCTACATCGACACCGGTGATCACGTCGGCACCTTTGTGCCGCAGGCCCGCGTGCAAAGCATGCAGCAGCATCAGCGGGTTGGCATGTCCGTCGAGCGGGCCGAAGCTACCGCCCACAACGGCAGAGCCGATCCCAGGCAGATACTGCTTGAGTTCAGACGGCTCCATCATCTGATACGGCACACCACCGACTTCGCGGTCGATCTTTTCCAGTAGATTGGCGCGTGCTTGCACCTCCGCGTCGCTGAAGCCGAGCCAGAAGCCGCCGGTTTGCCGCAAGCCGGAGTCCACGCCTGCCACATCCAGAAGTTCCTGATGCAACTCTGGCCACATCTTGGCCGCATCACGGCTCCAACGCGCATATCGCGGCATATTGCTGCCTTTGCTTGACACCCAGACGAGCCCGAAATTGCCGCGTGACGCACGATACGCCACATCGCCCTGATCCAAGAGCCGGACGCGCATGCCGACCCGAGCCGCGCCATAGGCAATCGCCGCCCCGACAAGGCCGCCCCCCACCACGGTCAATTGCTCATTGCTCATGTTACGCTCCCGTCCACAGGTCAGTTGGTTTCAGAAAATCGGCGCACTTGTCCTATCCTCCCGTCGTGAAGCGACGAGATTTCCTAGAAAATCTTACTTTTTTCCGATCAATACTTTGTCGAGGCCCACCATTCGGTCGAGCGCAAACATGAATATGATTGTTCCAATAATCATTACTGTGGATACGGAGGTCGTAACCGGATCCGACAATTGTGTTATGCGGTTGTAGAGGGCGACTGGCAGGGTCGTTATGCCCGGCGTTGCGACGAAGATCGTCATCGTGACGTCATCGAAACTCTGGATGAACGCCAGCACCCATCCGCCCGCCACCCCTGGCAGGATCAGCGGCAGAAGAATGCGAAGAAACACGACGATGCGTGATCCGCCAAGCGATCTGGCGGCGTTTTCCGCGTCGCGTTCCATGCCGATCACGGCGGCTAGCGTCAGCCGCAGTGAAAACGGCATCACGATGAGCGCGTGAACGAAGACCAGGGCCACAAACGAGCCGGTCCAGTCCATGACGGAAAAGAACCGCAGAAACGCGATACCCAGCACAACATGGGGGATCATCATGGGTGACATCAGGAACGCCATCAGCCCGTCGCGACCAACGAAGCGATACCGTGCGACGGCAAGTGCTGCTGGGATGGCGACCGCGGACGCCAGCGTGGCCGCTATCACGCCCAGGCGGATCGACAACAGGAATCCGCTGAGCAGTTCCGGCGCGTTGAGGATCTCCCGGTACCATCGCAGGGAGGCACCACCGAACGGCATCGAGATGAAGCCTTTGTCGGAAAACGACACCAGGACCACCACAACCAGCGGTGCCACGATGAAAACCGCCACCAGCGCGTGGAAGGCCAATGCCAAAGGGCCGTTGCCTCCATTCTCTCGGCGACTCATGCGAACACCTGCTTGAATTTCCGCTCTACGAGCTTGTTGGAGCCAACGACAACAAAGACGATGCCGATCAGCAACAGAACGGAAATTGCGGCGCCCAGCGGCCAGTTCATCGAATTGAGGAACTCGTCATAGATGGCGGTGGTGACAACCTTCACCCTCCGGCCACCGATGATGGCAGGCGTGGCGAACGCTGACGCAGACAGCGTGAATACGATGATCGCACCCGACAATATGCCGGGCAGCAATTGCGGAAGGGTGACGCGCCGGAAGGTGGTCAGCGGCCCTGCGCCAAGCGATTGCGCGGCATGGGCAACCTGGCCGTCGAGCCTTTGCAGCGCGGTCCAGATCGCAATGATTATGAATGGCAGCAACACATGCGTCAGGCCGATGATGACGCCGGTCATGGAGAATAGCAGTTGCACCGGGCGGTTCACCAGATGAAGCCCTAGCAGGATGGAATTCACCGCGCCCTCACGGCTGAGCAGGATCTGCCAGCCAAGCGTGCGGACGACCACGGAAATCAGCAGGGGGCCAAGGATCACTACCAAGAAAATCCCCTGCAACGAAGGTCGCATCCTGGCCAGGATCAGTGTTTCCGGCACGCCGATGATGATGCAAATGATGGTGACGCCCAGGGCCATCGCGCCGGTGCGCAGGAACAGTTCGTGATAGTAGCTGTCGGATAGAATGGAGATATAGTTGGTGAGGCTAAATCCAGGCTGTATCCCGCGCATGCCGTCAAAAGCGTTGAACGAGAGGATGGCCGTCAACGCCATCGGCACCGCCAACAGGCCTAAAAACAGCACAAAAGCGGGCATCGACAACAGCCACGGCGCAACGCTCTGCCGAAGGTTCGACTTAACCATTCGCGTTCTCCGCAGCGATGGCCAACAGATCCCCGGCATTCCAGTTGATCCCAACTGTCTCGCCTTCTTGCGGATGCTCACCGCCCATATTCTGGGCAGACACGCGGATTTGCCCAATATCGCTGTCGATTTCATAGAGCCACACGCCGCCAAGAAAGAGGCGCGTGCTGATCCGACCCTTCGCGTCGCCGCTATCCGCTGCGCCGATGCGGAGGCGCTCGGGGCGAACGAGAAACTTGATCTCGGTGCCGACGTGTTCCTTGCCGTTCTCGATTGAAAAGGATGTCGAGCCGACGCGAACAATCAGGCCGCGATCATTCCTCGACATGATCTCTCCTGTGACGACATTTGTGTGCCCGAGAAATCTGAATGCAAACTCCGAGGTCGGTTTGTCATAGACTTCTTCGGGGCTGCCCAACTGCGCAATACCACCCTTTGTCATGACAGCGACCCTGTCGCTCATCGTCATGGCTTCAACTTGGTCATGCGTCACCAGGATGGTGGTGATTCCCAAGCGACGCTGAAGCGCGCGCAGTTCGACATGCATCTCGCCGCGCAGCTTGGCGTCGAGATTGGACATCGGCTCATCCAGCAGCATCACACGCGGACGGATTGCCAGCACGCGAGCGATTGCAACACGTTGCCGTTGCCCGCCGGAGAGTTGGCTCGGATACCGATCCTCCAGGCCGGATAGACGCACCATCGCGAGCGCTTCGTCGACACGGTCGCGCAATTGCAGCCGTTTCATCCGCCGCATTTCCAGCCCGAAGCCGATATTCTGCGCGATCGTCATGTGCGGAAATAGCGCATAGCTCTGAAAAACAACACCCATGTCGCGCTTTTCTGGGGCAACACGGGTCACATCCTGCCCCTCAAACATGATCGTGCCGGTGGTTGGGGGCACGAACCCTGCGATCATTTGCAAAGTGGTGGTTTTGCCGCATCCGGAAGGCCCGAGGAGTGAGACGAATTCGCCACCTTCTACGTCCAGATCCAGGTCACGAACGGCCTGGACGTGGTTGTCGTAGATTTTCGATAGTCCGCGGAGCGACAATTTACTCATAAACCGAGGCTTTCTGCTTGGAGTTCGTGTGCGATGCTGTGACGAGGCACACTCACTTCTCGATTGTCCGGTTCCACTTGTCGGTCCACTCAGCGCGATGCTGGTTGATCACCGGCCAGTCTACGGACATCATTTTGCCAACCCTTTCCGGGCCATAAGGCAGTTTTGCCGCCAGCTTTTCATCCAGCGTGATCTTCCCATTGGTTGGGCCGAAACCCTGCGTGGCGATTTTCGCCTGCACCTCAGGGGAGACCAAATACTGCACGAAAGCCTGAGATACTTCCGGCGCGCTGTTCTGGACGACAACGCAGGCTGCCGCGATGAGCGCCACCGCACCTTCCTTGGGATAGACGAACTCCACAGGAAAGCCGCTGTCCTTCAGCGGAATGGCGCGATTGCTGCCCCAAACAGCGATGTCAATGTCGCCACTTTCGAACATCTCGGCGATTTGCGCAGGTGACGATGACCAGCTCACAACATTGGGGGCAATTTGCTCGCGGATAGCATCGAAACCCGGCTGGATATTCTGCTCGCTGCCGCCATTGATGCGAGCAAACATCACCAGCGCGTTGACGCCGTAGGTACCCGAAATTGAAGATGTGGTGAAACGCTGAGCGTATTTCTTGTCAGTGAGGTCCTGCCATGAGGTGGGAGGCGCCCAACCGTTCTTTTTAAAAGTCTCCGTGTTGTAGACAATGCCGGTTGCGTTCAAACCGATGCCGATAGCGCGCCCCTGAAAGCGGGCAAAATTATAGATGTCATCGTAAACCGACGCGCTCGTGAGACTGTCGCAATCACCGTATTGGATCGCTTGAAACATCGGGCCATCATCAACAATGGCGACGTTTATTTGCTCGTGGCTTTTCTGCGCCTGTAGTTTGGCGACGGTCTCACTCGAAATGCCGGGAACGTACACGACCTTGACGTTATGCTGGGCTTCGAATGCAGGAATGATGTCGGACTGCAACTCTTTCTGAAAGCTGCCGCCGTAGCCAGCCACATAGATTGTTTGCTGAGCCAATGCCGGCGAACTGAGCGCAGTCGCGACGAGCAAGAATAGGGTTCGAAGACTCCTCATTTATCCCCCTAGCTTCCGTCGCTAACTCCGCAAGCAAGAACGCCCCGGCCGTTAATCGTATCTATTGGCGGGGGGCATTTGAGCAAATAGAAATACGCCTGGGGGTAATGCGCTGGTGATATAGGGGTGGCTCGGCATGACGTGGCAGCGCCATCGCGCCAGTCCCGCTGGGGGAGCCCTCTGTGTGTCCCGAAGGCTTAACGACTCAGTCGGAAATTCTATCCGCTTCCGAGGTCATCGGCAGATGAGGCGTGGCGAGCACGCGCTGGTCTTCCAGCGTTACGGCCTTGAGGATGTCGACAAAGCTGGAAACCAGGCGGTGCTTGGAACGGCCCTTTGGGTAGATCAACGTCGCCACATGCCTGATCGAAGGACGGAACGGTCGGGAGACCACACCCAAATGTCGATAATCCTGCGCCACGAATGGGTTCACAATCGCTATCCCGAGGCCTTGGGCCACAAGCGCGCAGGTGATCGAACTGTATGGGGTTTCGAGGGTTATGTTGCGAGTTATACCAGCTTCTTCGAAAATATTGTCGACGTTCGAGCGGCCAAAATCGTTGCGGGAAAACGATATATAGGGCTCTCCGGCCAAGTCGGCCGGTTCTATGGTGGATTTGGCCGCCAGACGATGCCCCTTCGGCATCAAGCAAACGCCATCTATCTGGTAAAGTTCGTCGTTTTCAAATCCGTAGCTCTGCTCAAGATCGGAGACCACGCCGATATCGCAAGACTGCTCGTCGATCCATTGCGAAACCGCAGTGGAATGACCGGCATGGATCGAGATGCCTGCTTCAGGGTAGATCTCGACGAAACGCTTGATCGTCCGAGGGATCAGTCCATGCGCCAAAATCTGGATGGCCGCGATTCGGAGCAGGCCGCCACTGAACCTGCGGATTCGCTTGGCGGCCTCTTCGAGGCGCTGCAATCCGACAAAACTGCGCTGCACTTCTTTGAAGTATGACAGCCCATCGTCCGTCGGCACAACCTTGCCCGGCAAGCGCTCGAACAGGCGCAAACCGGTCGCCTTCTCCAACTGCGCAATAGATCTGCTGACATTGGGCTGGGATGTGTTGAGAGTGAGTGCCGCAGCCGTCGTGGAGCCGGTCAGCATTACGGCTTGAAACGCCTCCACATGAGAGAACCGCACCCGCATCATGCCTTTTCCTACCTGTACAGCACGACAAGAAAGCCGCGCATCGGCATGTCGCGCGCGTTCGAGATGCTATGCGAAGTATCGCTCATACTGCGAGGACCCGGGCACACCCGCCGCCGGCCTGGGCATGCCACAGGATGTCGGCATCGCCATCGCCATTGAAGTCGCCGGTCGCGGCGACCTGCCATTCGGCGCCCATCGCGACGACGGGCGGTCGGCGCCGTGGTCGCGTTGATCGTCGTCCCTTGGGTGATCGTCGGCAGCTATTGAGGGTGATCGTCCCGTTGACGGTGAAATTGATAACCGTCGCCGTCCCCGAGCTGTCGGCATTGGCAACGGTGATCGCCGCACGCAGTGAGCCGGGACCGGAATCGTTGAGATTGGTGACCGTAAACGTCGCCATGTGGCCCTTATTGTTCTGTGTTTAATAACCGTAATGCGCCTGGCGCCGCCGACACAAGCTTACGCGTAAGCGCTCGTCGGGGACGCCGGGTTAAGCGGCGATGCGCGCGGCCTCGATTGGCCGCCAGTTCCACGGAAGAAGATCGGCGATGTGCCGCGCTGGGTGGTCGGCAATGCGGGTGAGGACATCGGCGAGATAATGCTGCGGGTTGATGCCGTTGAGCTTGGCGCTTTCGATCAGCGAGTACATCGCCGCGGCTCGGCGGCCGCCGGCGTCGGAGCCGGCGAAGAGGTAATTCTTGCGGCCGGTGGCAATCACCCGTTCATTCTGCCCATGTCGGGCAGGAGTTGGAAGTTCACTACCGGTATCACCCCTATTTCGGCGAGAAGGTTCTGGTGCGCCGCGTAGAGCAGCGAGCGACAGGGCAGTTCTTGAAGGTGCAGGGACCGGGCGGCATCGTTGTATCGATCGCCGGTTGGATGCTCGATCCGGTGATTTGCGCCGCGATGACAGGCGGCCCGCCGCGCGTTGATCTGGCAGCGCTCATCGAGCTACGGCTCCTGTTGATGGGGGTTTCCAACCGTCGACGTAGTGGGCGACCCATTTGGAGACGGAGTTAGCGATGAGCCTGTCATGCGTGTCGCTCGTAGTTGCGAAATTTCGTCGTCACGTTGGTTCGACACCTTAAGCTGTCACCGGCCACGAAATGAGGCATTAACCTCGATCAAACGTGGCGTCAGCCCGGATCAGTCTGTTAGGCGCTGTCTCGGAGGTGCGTGCACACTAATGCCGAATTGGCCCCCGACGGTCTATCTTTTGTCAACCTTTCGACTCCTCGGCGATGCCGGCAGCCGTAGCAGCACAACGGCGCGGTCAAACTGAGATCAGACTAGTGTCACCACAGGGGACCTTCATTAAGGCGGTTCAACGCGGCAGCAAATTCAGGGTTCCATTTCGTAGAATTTTGCCTGCCCGGAACCAGTTAAATCCTCGGCAAACAAGCTCAATCATCAACCGGACCACACCAGCCGGGCAGGTAATCGACTTCGCGGCTTCTGGCGAGTCGCAGCGCCTCCTTGATCGTATGGTCGAAGTGCGCGTCGACGGTTGCTTTGCCCAAACGTCGACGCAAGAAGTCGGCCCAGAGGAACTCGCTGAACGGGGTCGAATCTTTGGCGAATCCGCCGGCGCGACGCAGTTCGCCCGCGAGCGAGCGAAACGGGTCATCGGTGAGATCCTTGATCACTTCGGGTATGTTGCTGTAGCCGCATCGGCGTCCCTTATCGTCGAAGGGGTGAAGCCATCCTCGATAATCGAGAACCAGCCAAAAAGCATCCCGATCCAGCCGGCTTAGATCCGACACGGTGGTGGTTAGAACTTGCTTCACCCCTTCGTCGAAAAGTGCTCGGGCGAGGTAATGGCGATCGATGAGGTAATGTTGGTTCTGCGGTCCAAGAACCACTGGCACCATATGCTCGCCAAGGAATCCTGCCGCGTTGTCGCTCTTTCTTGCCCGCCAGTGGCGGCGCTTGGCCGCGACCTCTCGCATACCGACGGTTATTTGCGTCGGGTGCAGTTCGTTGAGAGGGACCGGCTTCAGTATCGGTTCGCGAACCATGTCGGCCCTCTTGTCGGTTCAGTGCGCACCTACGGCTCAACTCATCGCGACGCTGGTGACGGCCAAGCAAGCGATCGGTGAATCGGGGGCGCGTCGCGCTAGTGGTGAAAATCACACGGACGGGTCCGCATCGATCCGAGGGATTGCAAGGCCTTGTGGGTCATTCGGAGGGTTCCATCTGTCGGATTCGCTCCACGAGGATGAATTTCGCGCCAAAAATGGGAGTCCAGCCTCAATTACCATTTCCCGCTTTAGCGGGTTTATTGTGACTTGTTTACACAACCCCCGTATCCGCGTGATGGTGAGAATAGCGAGCCAAATAACAAAGGCTTTAATGCAGGTTAACGCCGGTCGGAAACGGCGATGTCTGAATAGCCTAATGAGCCGAATGCCTTTCCCCGTCGGACTGGTGCGAACCCGGCACGTCACGTTTCATAGATGAAAGACCAGCATGGCTTGGTTGTTAACGCCCTGTGCCGGCGCAGCCTGCGCTGCGTGGCTCTTCCTCCTGTTCTGCCGAGGCGGCTTCTGGCGCGCCGATCAGCGTCTGCCCCCGGAGCCCGGTCCTCTCTTGGCCTGGCCCGACATCATGGCGGTCATCCCCGCGCGCAACGAGGCCGATGTGATTGGCCGTGCCATTCACTCCTTGCTGGTTCAGGATTACCCGGCCCACTTCTCGCTCGTTCTCGTCGACGATCATAGCGACGACGACACGGCGGAGATCGCACGTGCCGCCGCGGCGGCGTTGGGTCGCGCGGATCGTCTCGCAATCATTTCTAGCGCGGCGCTGCCCGCCGGCTGGATGGGCAAGATGTGGGCAGTGAACCAAGGCATTGCCGAAGCTCGCCGCTTACGGGATACGCCCTACGTTCTGCTCAGCGACGCCGATATCGAACACGAGCCTGGCAACCTCCGCCGCCTGGTGGCGCTTGCCGAGACCGAGCGGCGAGACCTTGTTTCACTCATGGTCCACCTCCATTGCCGTTCCTCATGGGAGCGGTTGCTGATACCCGCCTTCGTCTTTTTCTTCCAACTCCTCTACCCCTTTCCCTTGGTCAATCGCCGGGGAAGCGATGTCGCCGCCGCGGCCGGCGGCTGCATGCTCGTGCGCAGTCGCGCGCTCGAGCGAATCGGAGGCGTCGCGGCCATTCATGATGCGATCATCGACGACTGCGCACTCGCCCGTCTCATCAAAACCCGGCAGAACGACAAAGGATGCTCCGGCGCCATCTGGCTTGGGCTCTCCGAGCGCACGCGCAGCCTCCGACCCTACAACGGGCTCCGAGATATCTGGGGGACGGTCGCGCGTACGGCCTACACGCAATTGCGACGGTCGCCCGTGTTGCTCATTGGCGCCATGCTCCCCTTCGCGCTGGTTTTTCTGGCGCCTCCCGCACTCCTGGCGGTTTCAGCGATCACGGGCGCCGGGCTCGCTACGACCCTTGCCGGGTTGGCTTGGGTCACCATGGCAGCCTGCTATGGACCGACGATGCGCATCTACGGGGAGCCGGTATTCCGTACGGCGCTCCTTCCCCTCGCGGCAGCGTTTTATTTCGCCATGACCTTTGACTCCGCCCGGCGGCATTGGCTCGGTCGCGGCGGCGCTTGGAAAGGGCGCACTTGTGACGAAACAGCACCCGACACAACGGTGAGCACGCAGGCGTGCCACTACGCCGACCGCCGCAACTTCGGATGAGCAGGTATCGGTAGTCGAAAAGGAGCCCGCATGACCGACATCCATCAGCGCATTGAAGCCGAAATTCCACGTTTGCGGCGCTATGCGCGTGCGCTCACACGGGATGTCATCGCTGCGGACGATCTCGTCCAGGACTGCCTCACCCGGGCGGTCGGCAAGCTGCATTTGTGGCGTGAGGGCAGCGATCTGCGGGCGTGGCTGTCGACGATTTTGCACAATCAACACGTCAATCAGATTCGGCGGGCGGTACGTGAAGGCATTTGCGTACCGATAAGCGAAATAGAGCCTCTGCTAACCCATGCGCCCGAGCAGGAACAGCATCACAAACTGCGCGATCTCCATCGCGCCCTGACGAAGCTCCCCGCGAACCAACGCACGGCCGTCTTGCAGATCGGCTTGGAAGGCGCGCGCTACGAGGACGTCGCTGCGTCTATCGGTGTGCCTGTGGGCACCGTTCGCTCGCGCCTGTCGCGCGGCCGTGCGGCCTTAAGGTTGACGGCCTGATCCACTTGGACCCCGCAGCTCGTAAGTTCGCGGGGCCGCTAGGTCTCGAGGATCACCTTGAGCGCGTGGGTGCTCGCAGCGCGACCGAAGGTGTCGTAAGCGTCGAGAATCTGGTCGAGCTTGAAATGGTGCGTGATCAGTTTCTTGGGGTCGAGCTTTCGCGACTGCACGGTCTTGAGCAGCATCGGCGTGGTGACGGTGTCGACAAGCCGGGTGGCGATGCTTATGTTCAGCGACCACAATCGCTCCAAGTGGAGGTCGACCTTCGTGCCGTGCACACCGACATTGGCGATCGTGCCCCCTGGCGCAATGATATTCTCGCAGGTGATGAACGAAGGCGGCACACCGACCGCCTCAATGGCGGTATTGACACCGCGCCCTCCGGTCAACTCCATCACCTTTTCGGCGGCCTTGCCGTCGCTGCCATTGATCGTTGCCGTGGCGCCGAAGCGCTTGGCGACCTGGAGGCGATTGTCGTCGAGATCGATCACGATGATCTCCGCCGGGGCATAGAACTGCGCGGTCAGCAGCGCCGCCAGGCCGATGCCCCCGGCGCCAACGATCGCGACGCTGTTGCCAGGTTGGACCTTGCCATTGAGCACGCCGCACTCGTAACCCGTCGGCAAGATGTCGCTCAGCATGACCAAGGCCTCTTCATCGGCGCCCGCCGGTATGGGGTAGAGGCTGGTGTCCGCGTGCGGGATACGTACGAACTCGGCCTGAGTACCGTCGATCTTGTTGCCCAGGATCCAACCGCCGGTCGTGCAATGCGAATACATGCCGCCGCGGCAGTATTCGCATTTGCCGCAAGCCGAAATGCAAGAGATGAGCACATGGTCTCCCCGGCGAAACATCGTCACCGCGGGGCCAACCTTGTCGACGATGCCGACCCCCTCGTGACCAAGGATGCGGCCGGGCTCGCAGGTCGGTACGTCGCCTTTGAGGATGTGCAGATCGGTCCCACAGATGGTCGTCTTGGTGACTTGAACGATCGCATCGCCTGGCGCATCGATATCGGGCAGTCGCCGCTCTTCGAGCGCCTTTTGTCCTGGCCCCTGATAGACGAGAGCTTTCATTGCTTTCCTCCGTCATTGTGGTTTGGGAATTGCTTTCGTGTGGGGGTTTAATCTGGCCGAATGCCGAGATTCCAAAGGTTCGCGCGAGACCCGGGTCGACCAACCGACGCCGACCTCAGAATGAGGTCACTACCATCCGGCCATCGAGGATTCCGGCCTTCATGTCGGTGAAGACGCGGTTGATGTCCTCGAGTTTCATCTCGTGGTAATGGGAATGGACCTTCCCTTCCGCGGCGAACTCAAGGGCCTCTGTCAGGTCCTGACGACCGCCGACAATCGAGCCGCGGATCGTGATCCCGTTCAGGACTACGTCGAAAATCGGTACGAGAAATTGGCCAGGCGGCAGACCGACGAGGGCGACCGTCCCCTTGCGCCGCACCAGATGAATCGCCTGACTGAAAGCCGGCGGCGACACAGCCGTCACCAAC
>Ga0335083_10003351_pt1 | contig 20828 bp, 16 predicted proteins | sample Lox_Sample_42_FD_206716 | JGI IMG/M metagenome (GOLD analysis project Ga0335083, IMG submission 206716) | Soil microbial communities from Loxahatchee National Wildlife Refuge, Florida, United States - Lox_Sample_4.2 | ecosystem: Environmental > Terrestrial > Soil > Wetlands | place: USA...
CAGGGGCTGGCGACCGGTATCGGCTTCCTGGGCGGGGGCGCCATCCTCAAACTCACCACCGAGCGGGAGATCCACGGACTGACCACCGCGGCCGGCATCTGGATGACCGCCGCGGCCAGCGCGGCCGCCGCTCTCGGACAGATCGCCGTGGCGCTCATCGGTACCGTCTTCGGACTGCTGGTGCTGATCGTCTTCCACCGCATCGAACGGTACCTGGGCCATCGCGCGCGCCGCGACTCCGAGATCCACCCCCACGGCGATCCCAACCCACCGGACCTGATGTGACACTGCGCTACTGCACGGTCGATGTGTTCACCGACCATCCCTTCGGCGGCAATCCGCTCGCCGTGTTCTGCGATGTGCCGGAGCTGCCCACCGAATTCATGCAGAAGGTGGCGCGCGAATTCAACCTGTCGGAAACGGTCTTCATCGTGAAGCCGCGCGACCCGCGCGCCGCACGTCGGCTGCGCATCTTCACGCCGGCGCGCGAACTGCCGTTTGCGGGACATCCAACGATCGGCGCCGCACAGGTGCTCGTGGAAGAGGGACTCGCCGGCGTGCACGGCGCCTCGGGACAGTTCCTGCTCGAGGAGCAAGTGGGCCTCGTGCCCATTCAGGTGCAGCGCCAGGAAGACGGTCACTGGTTCGTGCAGCTGACGACAGCGCGCCTGCCCGAGCAGACTGCGAAGGCGCCGCCCGCGGAGGAGCTGGCAAGGCTGCTGGGGATCTCCATTGGAGATCTGCTCGGCGATGGCGAAACACCGCAGTTCCTCTCGTGCGGCGTGCCGTTTCTGTTCGTGGCCGTGCGCAGCCGCGCCGTGCTGGGCCGCCTGAGCATCGATCCGGCCGCAAGCCGCCGCCTTCACGAAGCCACCGGCATGTCACAGGTCTTCGCGTTCTGCCGCGAGCCGGAGCGCAAGGGCTCCGACATCCGCGCGCGCATGTTCGCCCAGGAGTTCGGCATCACGGAGGATCCCGCGACCGGCAGTGCCGTAGCCGCTTTTGCCGGCTACCTCGCCCCACGCGCCGGCAAGTCCGATGGCACGCTGCGCTGGACGATCGAGCAGGGATTCGAGATGGGTCGCCCGAGTCTGCTGTACCTCGAAGCCGACATGGTGAAGGGCGCGCTGACAGCTGTACGCGTCGGCGGCACGGCTGTCAGGATGAGCGAAGGCGAACTGAAGTCTTACCCTTGATCAGCTGCTGAGCGCGGCGACGATTCGCTGCCGCTGCGTGGCATCGGGCAAGCGGCCCCTGCCGCCCTGCAGGTTGTCCTGCAGATGGCTGACCTTGCCAGTGGCCGGAATGATGCAGGTCACCGCCGGGTTCGCCGCGATGTACTTCAGGAACAGCTGACCCCAGCTGGTGCAGTCGAAGTCCGCGGCCCAGGCGGGCACGGCCTTGCCACGCACCCGGTCAAACAACGCTCCGTCCTCGAATGGGCGGTTGACGAGCACCGCCACTCCCTTGTCCGCCGCCAGCGGCAGCAGCCGTTGCTCGGCGTTGCGGGTCAGTGGCGAGTAGTTGAATTGCACGAAATCGAGCTTCTCGCGATTGATGACGCGGATCAGGTCCTCGTGCGAGGAGACCGTGTAATGCGTTGCGCCGATGTAGCGCACGCGACCAGTTTCCTTCCACGTGCGCAAGGTCTTGAGCTGGGTGTCGAGGTCCAGCAGGTTGTGGACCTGTATCAGATCCAGGCGCGGGTGCTGCATGACCTGCGACGAATGCGTCATCTGCTCGACGCCGGATTGCGCGCCTCGCGTCCACACTTTCGTGGCGATGAAGGCCTGCGAATGCATCTGCGGCGTGAGCAGGTCTCCCAACACACCCTCGGCCGTCGAATACATGGGCGAGGTGTCGACGAGCCGTGCGCCGGCAGCGAAGAAAGCGGTCAGGACATCCTTCAGCGGCACGCGCTCGGCCGATGCCGTGCCCACTTCGAAGGGTCCGGAGGTGCCCAGCCCGATGACCGGCAGTTCCTCGCCGGTGGAGGGGATCCGGCGAGCGATCAGTTTTTCAGGCGAATCCGCGGACACGGCACGGGTCGCGGTGGCAGTCGCAGCGGCGACGGTGGCGGCGGCCATCATCTTCAGTCCTCCCGCGAGCAGTTCGCGCCTGTTCACGATACTCCGTCAGATCAATGCGGCATCCGTGGTGATCACGCTCTGCGCACCGCCTTCCACGACGCGCGCCAGGGCCAGGGCCTGCGGCAGCACCTGTTCGGCATAGAACCGCGCGGTGTGCAGCTTCGCATCGTAGAACGATTGCTCCGGTCCCTCCAGGTTCACCGCGGCCAGGGCCGCGCTGCGGGCGAGCAGCCACCCGCCGACCACGTAACCGCAGAGCATGAGGTACGGTACCGACACCGCCATGGCGGCGTCGGGCCTGCTCGCCAGTGCCTTCAGCAGACTCTCGGTGGCGGTTCGCAGGTGATTCACGGCATCGAGCGCGGCCTTGCGCGAGGCCTCGGCAGCAGGATGCTTCGATCCGAGAGCCTGCAGCTCCCGGTGCATGTCCGCCAGCAGACTGGTCATGGCGGCGCCGCGGTCGCGGCCGATCTTGCGTCCAATCAGGTCATTGGACTGGATCCCGGTCGTGCCCTCGTAGATCGTGGTGATGCGGGCGTCGCGCATGTACTGGGCCGCGCCGGTCTCCTCGATGAAGCCCATGCCGCCATGCACCTGCACGCCGATGCCCGTGACCTGGTTGCCCGTCTCGGTACACCAGCCCTTCACGATCGGGATCAGCAGATCGGCGCGCGCCTGCGCGCCGGCCCGCTGCTTCTCGTCGGGATGGTGAGTTCCCACATCCAGCTGCGAGGCCGCGTACAGAGCCAGCGCGCGCGCTGCCTCGGTCAGCGACTTCATCGTGAGCAGCATGCGCTTGATGTCGGGGTGATTGATGATCGGCAGCGGCCCGGCGGGCTGTGGCACGGGGGGCTTGCCCTGCACCCGGGTGCGCGCCCATTCCGCGGCGCGCTGGAAGGCGCGCTCGCCTATGGCGTAACCCTCCAGCCCCACCGACAGGCGTGCGGCATTCATCATGATGAACATGTATTCCAGGCCGCGGTTGGGTTCACCCACGAGGTACGCCACCGCGCCGGCCTGATCGCCGTAGGCCAGCACGCAGGTCGGGCTGGCATGAATTCCCAGCTTGCGTTCGATCGACACGCAGCGCACTTCGTTGGGTTCACCCAGCGAGCCATCCGCGTTGACGAGAATCTTGGGGACGATGAACAGCGAGATGCCCTTCACGCCCGGCGGTGCACCCTCGATGCGCGCCAGCACCATGTGGATGATGTTGTCGGTGCAATCGTGGTCGCCCCAGGTGATGAAGATCTTCTGGCCGAACAACCGGTAGTGCTCACCGTCGGGCACGGCGCGCGTACGGATCTGGCCCAGATCCGAGCCGGCCTGTGGCTCGGTGAGATTCATGGTGCCGGTCCACTCGCCGCTGATCATGCGGCGCAGGAACAGCTCCTTCTGCAGCGGCGTGCCGCACAGTTCGAGCGCGTGTACCGCACCCTGCGTGAGCATGGGACAGAGTTTGAAGGCCAGGTTGGCCGAGGCCCAGATTTCCTGGACCGCCGTCACCAGCGCCTGCGGCGCCGCCTGGCCGCCGAAGTCCGGATCGGCGCCCAGCGACGCCCAGCCACCTGCCGCGAATTGCTGGTATGCATCGCGGAAACCCGGCGCCGCCTGCACACCCTGCGGCGTCCAGCTGGCGCCGTGCTCATCGCCGGCGCGATTGATCGGCTCGAGCACGGATTCCGCGAAGCGCCCCGCCTCCTCGAGGATCGCGCCGCCCACCTCGGTGGAATAGTCCGCGAAGGCGGGAAAGGCTGACAGGGATTGCGACTGCAGCAACTCATCGAGCACGAAGCGCAGTTCCCTGAGCGGAGCGCGATACATCTGACAGTCCTTGAGCCGTTGGTTGCCGCTAGTCTAGCGCGGCCGGCCCCGCCCGCCGAGTACAATCCTACTCGCCGGTAACCTCAGGTCGCGGCCGGCCCCGTGGCGGCATCCGGGCGTGCCGTGGCCAGTGCCGGGACGATGTTCGCGGCCAGGAAATCGACGAAGCGCCGCACGCGCAGGTCAGCCTCGAGCGCGGCCGGATACACGGCATGCAGTTCGGCGGCAGCGGGCAGGGACCAGTCCGACAGCACGGCTCTCAGGCGGCCGGTGGCCAGCCCCTGCCGGCACAGGAATTCGGGCAGCAAGCCAATTCCCAGGCCTGCGGCGGTCGCCGCGTGCAGCACGGCAGGATCGTCCACGGCGAGTTTCGGCGACACAGGCACTTCCGCGCGCAACAGGCCACGCTCGAAACGCAAGCGGAACTCAGGCAGATCGGTGGTTTCCGGCGTCAGCAGGTCATGCGCACGCAGATCATCGGGGCGCACTGGCGTGCCGCGCGACTGCAGATAAGCAGCGGTGGCGCAGAGCAATGCGGGCGGCGCGCCCAGAAGTCGGGAAGCAAACTCGGCCGGCGCGGAAGTGCGCGTGCGGATGGCGACGTCCCAATCCGTTGCATTCTCCGTATCGGAATCCAGAGCGACCTCCAGCGGAATATCCGGGAAGCTCTCCAGGAATCGCGGCACGAGCGGCGTGAGCAGCACCCGGCCGAAGGTTGGGTCGGCCACCACGCGCAACGGCCCGCTGACCGGAGCGTGCAATTTCGCGATGACGGCGCGTGCTGCGTCCGACTCCTCCACGATGCGAGTCGCGTGCGCGAAGAGCAGCTTGCCGGCGTGCGTGAGCGCGACGCGGCGCGTCGTACGCTCGAGCAGGCGAACGCCAAGGGATTTCTCGAGGTCGGCGACCGCGCGGCTCACCGCCGCCTTGGGTACGCCAAGCGCACGCGCTGCGGCCGAAAAGCCGTTCAGATCGATGACTTTGGCCAGCACGGCCAGCTGTGCAGGTGTCCAGAGCAGGCTCAAGGGCGCCTCAATCGTTCCCTCCGGGAGCGCCATTGTTTCACCCTCGGTGCATCCCGGCCAAGCTCCCGGGCGTAGAATGCCGGCGCCGTGCGGGCTCACCAGCGCCGCCGGCCCCCATTTACGGCTCTTTCCGGATAATCAGGAGCATCCATGAAGATCTCGGTGCACGCCCTGTCGGTGGACGTCTTCGCCACCACCTTGGGCAATCTCTCGGCCCTTCTCGAAAAAGGTGCTGCCAGCGCGGCGGCGCGCAAGTTCGACCCCGCGGTGCTGGTCAGCTCGCGACTGGCGCCCGACATGTTTCCGCTGTCGCGCCAGGTGCAGATCGCCTGCGACCTGGCGAAGAATTCCGTGGCACGCCTGGCCGGCCAGGAGCCGCCGCGCTTCGAGGACAACGAGAAGACGATCGATGAGCTGCGCTCACGCATCGCGCGCACGATCGATTACATGCGCGGCATACCGGCGAGCGCGTTCGAGGGATCCGAGGATCGTGACATAAAGGTACCCGCCGGCGATCGCACCTTCGACTTCAAGGGTCTGTCGTTCCTGCAGCGCTGGGCGATTCCCAACGTGTTCTTCCACGTGACCACCGCATACAACATACTGCGGCACAATGGTGTCGATCTCGGCAAGCGCGATTTCCTCGGCGCCGTGTAGATGATTCCATAGATGATCATATGGCGCCGCGCAGCGTGGCGTGCCGCGCGGCGTCATGTCGAATATGACAAACGACACAGGGATGTGTATGCAAACACCGACGCTCGTCGCGAGAACGCGAGCGAAGTCACACCGCCCCAACCAACGTCCTGCCACCCTAGAACCGCATCAAAGGAGATCCGTTCCTGAGATGTGCGCAGTTCCGGGGAGCGTCACGCTTTGCGCAGCTTGTTTCGTCTGGGGAAGCCCTTGCAGTCAGCCAACGCTATCGCCGTGCGATCGCCGACCAACATTCCTGCCTCCATCGAGGCCACTTCGAACGAGCCGCCCACGGCGGAGTCGCTCGGATGGCAATTGCGCGCGGCCCTGCCGCCGATGCGCCTGCATTCGGTTTCGCTGTACGACGATCAGGCGAACGTGCTGTGGTTGAGTGAGGGTGCGTTGGGTCCCGACGAGCACAGCGCCGTCATGGGAGCCCTCGAAGAGCTGACCTCGGATACCACTAGACCCGCGTACGAGAATTCCCTTGAAGATGGCCGCATGGGCCTCTTCGTACCCGTGCGTGCCCCAAAGGGCGCGCTCGTGGGCATGGCCATGATCCTGGCCGATATCAAGTCAGTCGGCGAAGGCATGGCCGACAAGCTGGTGACACCGCAGGTGCGCACGATCCTGCAGAAGGTTGCGGTGCTGCTGCGACCGCCTGGCAGCCGCGGCACGCGCACCGACGCAACTTCCGAAACCGGCCTGATGCCCGTGGGCATCGCGCCTCCGACCCTGGTTGCAGCGGGCGATTCCGCTCGGGAAAGGCCTGTTTCCGCGGGAAATGACGACATCGAGGCCTCCGCCGCGGTGGCCGATCTGTCGCCGGAGGCCGTGGACGACATCCTGGAATTCGAGCTCTCACCGGAAATCCCCGCGGCGAGCGTGGCGCCGCCAGTCGTGAGCGCACCGCCTGCGGCTGCGAGTGTGGCGCCTCCAGTCGTGAGTGCACCGCCTGCGGCTGTGAGTGTGGCGCCTCCAGTCGTGAGCGCACCGCCTGCGGCTGCGAGCGTGGCACCCCCGGCCGCGAAATCTTCCACGGGCGCGACCACGCGGACCAACACGCTGTCGGCCTCATCGACCAGCAATCCGAAGGTCATGGCCTCTTCGGCGGCCACGAGCACGACGACCAAGGCGCTGGCTGGCGGCTCGACCACCACGTCGCGAGTCCTCACGCTGCCCGAGGGCGTGACACTGAATCTCGAGCTGCAGCCGTACAACAAGCTGCGCCCGGGTGGCCGTACGCGCCGCTTCGAAGTTCTCGCCAGCGCCACGGTTCGCGAGACGCAGAAGATCACCTCGGGGCTGGACAGCTTCGCGCTGCAGCGCCTGCTGTCATGGATGGGCGCGAACCGTGCAGCGTGGAACTCCGAGCCCACCAGCTTCACGCTCAATCTGTCGATCGCCACGCTCGAGGACGATCGCTTTCCGCAGTTCGTGGCCTCGAACCTCAAGTCGCAGGGCATCGCTCCCGGGAACATCGGCTTCGAGATCGCCGAGGCGCTCTGCGTACAGCGCCGCGCGCAGGTCGAACGATTCATCACGCTGTGCGACAAGCTCGGCTGCTTCGTCGTGATCGACGACTTCTCCATGGACTCCGCCGTGGTGCCGCTGCTGCGCTCGAAGGCGCTGCGCCTGGTGAAGATCGATCCGAAGCTGACCACCGTGGCGCTGCGCGACAAGCTCGCGCAGGCCATGGTCGTAGCCATCGCCCAGGCATCCAAGGTCCTCGGCATCCACTGCGCCGCGAAGGGCGTGGAGTCCCAGGCCGCGCAGCAGTGGCTGAGCGCCGTCGGGTGCGATTTCGCGCAGGGCCCCGCCATCTCGCCGCGCCAGCCCCTGGAAACCCTCGGGGCGGCCACGGCCGGCTAATTAGCCTGTAGAATCAACTAGATACCCTCGGCCAGAGGGTCCGTCCCCGACACCCCGATCCCGGCCCCCCGAAGCGGCAGCACGGCCAGCCGTGAGGCGCACCTGCGACCAGGCGAGCCAGCGGCGCGGTCATACCCGTCGCGGCGGCACGCTGATGGCCTAAGCTTGTGAGACTGGGGCCGTACTGACCGTTGCGCATGCTCAATTTCGACATCCTGCGAATGAACCGCAACACGCTGTTCTGGACCATGCACGCGGCGGGCTGGAGCGCGTACGCGGTCACGCAGTACTTCGGCGCCCTCCTGTACGAGAAGCCCTCCAGCTACGGCGAAGTCATTCTCATCGCAGCGGTGGCGGGCTTCATCCTCTCGATGCCCATGCGCTCGATCTATCACCGGCTGTGGGGCCGTTCCCCGCGGGTGTTCTTCTTCGGCGTGCTTGCGACTTCCTACATCACCGCCCTCGCGCTGCGCACGGTGATCAACCTCGCCTACAAGCAGCTCGTCGAGCCGGACTGGCAGTTCAAGACCCTGTTCGAGGTATTCGCCGGAGCGCTGTCCACGACCTACCTGCTGCTGTGCTGGAGCGCCCTGTATTTCAGCTTCAAGCACTATGAAGGCCAGCAGATGCAGCAGGCCGCGGCACTCAAGGCCGCCGCCCTGGCGCAGGAGGCGCAGCTCAAGATGCTGCGCTACCAGCTCAACCCGCATTTCCTCTTCAACACCCTGAACGCCATCTCCACGCTGATTCTGGACAACCAGAACCGCACGGCCAACAACGCCGTCACGCGCCTGTCCGAGTTCCTGCGCTACACACTCGACCAGGACCCGGTGAAGAAGGTCACGCTGCGCCAGGAGATCGAGGCGCTCGACTTGTATCTGGGCACCGAACGGCTGCGCTTCGGTGAGCGCCTGCGGCTGGAGTACGCGATCGACGGGCCGGCGCTGGAAGCACTGGTGCCGAGTCTGCTGCTGCAGCCGCTGCTGGAGAATTCGCTCAAATACGCGATTTCCTCGCGCGAGCAGGGTGGCTCCATCCGCATCGAAGGGCGGATCCGCGGCGCCATGCTCGAAGTCAGCGTGATCGATGACGGCCCCGGCCTGCGCGAAGGACCGCCCAGCGGCGACCGGCGCGGTGTTGGATTGCGCAATACGCGTGAACGCCTCGCCGTCCTCTACGGTGGGAATCACCGCTTCGCCGTACTCAACAGCCACCCCGGACTGCGCATCGACATGGCGCTGCCTCTGGAGACCGCGCCGGATTCGGCTCTGGCGCAGCCGGTACGGCGCACCGCTCCCGAGGCCGCACGAGCATGAAAATCAGGGCCCTGATCGTTGACGACGAAGCTCTCTCGCGCCGCGGTATCGAAATACGCCTGCTGGCCGCCGGCGATTTCGAGGTCGTGGCCCAGTGCGCCAATGGCCGCGAAGCGCTGAGTTCGATCACCCATCACAAGCCGGACGTGGTGTTCCTCGATATCCAGATGCCGGGCATGTCGGGATTCGAGGTGCTTGCCCAGCTGCCGCAGGAATCCCTGCCCGTCATCGTATTCGTCACGGCCTACGATCAGTACGCCATCCAGGCCTTCGAAGCGCGCGCGGTCGACTATCTGCTCAAGCCGGTGGACGACTCACGTTTTGGGGCCGCGCTGGAGCGTGTGCGCAACCAGGTGCGCTCGCGGACGGCGGCGACTCAGCGCGACCGTCTCGTCGAGATCATCGCGGAGCTCACGGGATCGGGCGAACTGGCCCTGGAGGAACTGCTGAGCCGTGGACCGAAGGCCGCCGAGCCGCGGCATCCGGAAATCCTCCCCATCCGCCAGGGCCGCGAGACAGTGCGGGTTGCCGTCGCCTCGATCGAGTGGATCGATGCGGCCGGCGACTACATGTGCATCCACGCCAGCGGCAATACGCACATCCTGCGCGGCACCATGAAAGAGCTCGAAGAGGTGCTCGATCCCAGGCTCTTCCAGCGCGTGCACCGCTCGACCATCGTGAATCTCAGCCTGGTCAAAAGCCTCCGCGCGCACATGAACGGTGAATACTTCCTGACGCTCACGGGTGGCCACGAGCTGAAACTGTCCCGCACCTACCGCGACAAGGTCGAGTACTTCCTCAAGGGTGCGCGCGCCTAGGGCAGGGGCGCTACCAGGTATAGCGCACCTTGTAGCGGATCACCGTCTCGCCGTCCTTCGGCACATCGACCGGGAAGGTGATCGTGCGGGAATCCTCCTTCTCGAACTCATGTGACTTCGAGACGATGCTCCAGTTGCTCCAGCGGTAGAGATTCTCCTTCACGAGCACGCGCACCGGCTGGTCCTTGTGGTTGCGCAGCTTGATCTCGAAGGTCTCCTCCAGCCACTGCGCCTTCGTGTCCACCGCGAAGTCGGTCTGGCGGCGCTCGCCCACCACATCGAAGGCCGAGCCCAGCTTGATGCGCACCGCTTCGTCCTTCGGCGTGTGATCGATGCGATCCTCACCGATGAATTCCAGGCTGTTGTCGGCGGTATCGAGCTTGGACACGCGGATGCGGCCGGCCGGCAGCGGCACGCCCAGTCCGTACTGCCTGTCGTTGCGGAACTCGAGGTACACATCCACCTTCTTGCTGGAGGCGATGCCCAGGTTGCGGTCGGTCAAGGGGCCTGCGTAGTAGAAGGGTTGCGGTGCCCCGTAATACAGCAGCACCTTGTGCGCCGGGATCTGCCGGGCCTGGTCGAACAGTTCGATCTGCCGGGTGGAGTTGTTCGCCAGGGTCGTGCGCCGTTGCAGTGTGTAAAGGTGGAATTCGAAGAACGATTTTTCAGTGAAGCCCTCCGCGTCCGGAGCCGCCTCGGACAGCGTTGCGAGGGCACGCTTTGCCATCGGCATACGCAGCTCCGGCGTCGCGCGATGCACATCGCCGGCGATCAGTTTCAGGCGGGCGTCCCGGTAAATGGCACCCGACTGGTTGATGATGCTCACCCAGGCCGAGAGATCCAGCAGGCCACTGTTGGCGTCCTTGCCCTCGTTGAAGATGAGGTTGTAGTCGGCCCACCAGGTGACTCCGCCTGTCTGGTAGGTTACCCGGCTGCGCTGCTCACCGGCGCGCGCCGACTGGACGTCCCAGAAGAGCGTCGGGCGTGTATCCAGTCCGCCGGGCAGCTCCGGGAAGCGCACGGAGGAGTAATTGCGAAGCGCCTGGATGGCGCCGTCGCTGGTCTTTAGCACGAGTCCGTCGACGCTCGACAGCAGCGTGCCGCTGATCGTCTCCGCCTTATCCCCAACCTGGCGTTCCACCACGATCGGCTTGTCGATGTATTTGAGCAGCAGTTTGTCGGTGCTCACCAGATCGAACTGGTAACTCTGCTCGAGGACACGCGTACGCGGATCCGTCAGCGACGAGAAAGTCACCGTAGTTGGGTCGATCAACGCGGCGACGTCCGTGAATTTCAGCGTCGAGCGCCCGCTATCCAACTTGACGTCGCGCTCCTGCCGGATCATCGCGTAGCCCGGCACGCTCTCGGCGTTGGGAACCCCCGCGCCGGGCAGCGGCCTGTAGAGGTCCGGTGAAATCGCGCCCGGCTGCTGGGAGCTGTAGATCGTGATGGCGGTGTCTTCCGGTGTGGCCGCGGACGCGGCCGTCCCCGAAACCAACAGTAACGAGGCGAGTGCCAGTGAGCCGGGTCGGTGCGGACGGGATGCGCTGGACATGGGCGGGTGACCTCGAGTCAGAAATGACGTACGCAAGCTCAAACGCGGCGCCGGGCCGAAAGGGTCTACGCCCGCGCCGGGAACAGCCTGCCGCGGGCTGGCGCGGTCGCGTGTCACTGTTTCCGCAGGACACCGCGAAGCAGCAACTGTGACGTGGCTCACGAATGAGGGGGTGGCCCGCCGTTCTGTGAGCCATCGCGCAGGTAGGCGGGCGGCGGCATTGCAGGATACGTTCAGGAAAGGTCTGCTCAAGGTTCGCCGCTACCCCTATGGAAGCCGCCTCCCGTTCCCGCTACGCGCCCCTGGATGACTTGCCGGTGGAAGAGCCCTTGGACGGGGCTCAGGTCGCCGCCCCGGTGGGCGCACGCGCGGCTTCGGGGGTACAGTCGCCCCAGGCGGAGCTGATGGATCCCGAAGACCTCCTCGCGCACGGCGCACTGATCGATTCCGACGTGCCGGCCCAGACCGGCGCGGGGCCCGCTGCCGCCTCCACCGCCCCAGCGACCCCCACGCCGGGCCCAGCTGATTCCGGCGTCATTCCCAAGCTTCTGTCCTCCGCCGGACTAGTGGACCCGGAGATCGCCCTGGAGACCCCGGGAGCACCGACCGCCGCCCCCGACTTGAAGCCACCGCCGGCCATCCCGGCGGGAGCCGCCGGCATCCCCGCGCCCGCCAGCGCATCCAGTGGCCGCTCGACTGCTGCCCCCTCCCTGGCGGCTGCTGCGGCCAAGGCGGCAGCGGCGTCCGGGGCAACCAGCGCTAAGCCTGCCGCCGCGGCACAGCGCCCCGTTTCCAGGTCGGCACCGCCACCGGCACGTCCCGTCCCGCAGCCTTCCAGCGCGAGCCGGACCGCCGGGCCTGCGCCAGCGCAGGGATCGAAGCCCACCGCCGTCCCCACACCAATTGGTTCAAAATCGACCTCGACCGGGCCTCAGTCCTCCCCCGTCGTTTCACCAGCCGTACAGTCGGTCACCACGGCGAAGCCCGCGCCTTCGGCGGCGCCCGCGCGCACTCCCGCTCCGACCGTCTCCCACAGCCCGACCGCCGGTATTGCGGCCGCGATGTCCGAGGAGCCGTTGCCGGACCTGCCGCTGGAGCTCATGGCCGAGGCGCCGCCGCCCGCACCGGTCGCAGCCCCTACTCCCGTGGCAACGCAAGCGCCGGTTATCAAGGCGGCCCCTGCGGCTGTGCCTGCTCCCGCCGCCCCAGCCGCGCCCGCACCCTCGCCGAGCGTGGCGACGCCCGCCGCCCCGGTTGCAACTCCTCCAGCGACTGCCGGCACCACCACGTCGGCGGCACCGCCTCAAGCGACATCGGGCCAAGCGACATCGGGCCAAACGGCGGCGGCGCCTTCGCCGATGGACCGCGACTTCATCGCGCGTAACCAGATCGTCGAGCGCTATCTGTCGGGACGACTGCCCCTGAAGGGCGCCACGGACTTCGAGCGCTTCTGTCGCGACAACCCGGAAGTGCTGGACGAGCTGGGCCTGCCTGAACGGGTCAATGCCGGTCTGCGCCTGCTCGAGGCCAGTGGCAAACCCGAGCCGTGGCAGGAGTCCCAGCCGCGGCGGCCCTGGGCCAGGCCGCAGGTGACCCTCGGACTGGCAGGAGCCGTTCTCGTCCTGCTGCTGACGCTCGCCATCGTGGCCAGCGGCAGTTCCACCAAGTCGCAGAAGATCGCGATGCTGCAGAAACGCTCGGCGGAGCAGCCGCTCGAGCCTGCGACCAGCACACGCAGCATCCGCCTCGTGCCCAGCCGCGACGGTGCGTCCAACACTCCGGCGATGGTGATCGGTGGTGACCCGGCGCAGCTCGTGGATATCAGGATCGACGAGTCACGCTCGGCCTACAAGACCTTCCGCATCACGGTCGACCGCATCGACCAGGGCCGCGTGATCGTGCTCCACAACCTGGTGAAGGATTCCAACGGCCACCTGCGCATTGCGCTCAACAGTTCGGCGCTGGGACCGGGCAACTACCAGCTGACCATCGAAGGCCTGTCGTGGCGCGGCGATCCCGAACCCGACTCGTGGGTCACGATCGGCATCCAGCGTTGAGCTGATCGCCGTGGGACCGCGACTTTGGTCCAGTGCCGGCGCCACGGGATCAGGTGCACTGCCGGATGCGGGCGCAACAAAGGCCGATCCTGACACGCAGCAGCGCCGGTTGGTGCTGTAAAGTCTGGCGCGATCCGCTGCAGCAGCGGCTCTCGAGGTCCCATGACACATCAGGATGATCGCCGGCGACCGCTGGACACTGCTCCGCCAGCTGCACAGACGGACGTCTTCGTCGCTCGCCAGCCCATCTACGACGCCTCGATGGCGATCATGGCCGTCGAGCTGCTGTACCGGCATGCCCCCTCCGTCACTCGAGCCCAGATCACCGACCCGCGCCAGGCAACGCTCGAAGTCATCTCCAGCGCGGCCCTGGAAATCGGGCTGGACAGGCTTTCGGGCGGAGTGCCGGTGCATATCAACTTTCCGACCGAACTCCTCGTGGACGTCCCGCAGCTGCCGCTGCCCCCCGATCGGGTGGTGATCGAGGTGCTGGAAGACGTGCGCGCCGAGCCCGACGTGGTCGAAGGCATCCGCAAGCTGCGCGCGCGCGGACACCGCATCGCGCTGGATGATTATTCGCCCGAAGTCAGCGATCCGCGCCTGTTGCCGTTCGCCGATATCGTCAAGCTGGAGATCACCCATCCCCAGCCGGGTGACCTGAGCACACTGGTGGAACAGCTGCGCGCGCGTGGACTGCGCCTCATCGCCGAGAACGTCGAGACACCCGAAGCGTTCGAACAGTGTCTCGCACTGGGATTCGACGGCTTCCAGGGTTACTTCCTGCAGCATCCGCAGACTTTCCGCGCGAAGAAGGTGCCCTCCAGCCGGCTGGGCACACTGCGCCTGGTGGCCTCGCTGCAGAGCGAGCAGTACTCCATCGACGAAGTGGAGCGACTCATCAGCCAGAACGTGTCGATGTCGTATCACGTCCTGCGCTGTATCAACTCGAGTTTCTACAATCTGCCGCGCAAGGTCGACTCGATCCGCCAGGCCATCGTCATCCTGGGTGTCGAGCATCTGCGGCAGTTGTGTTCCCTGCTGTGCCTGCAGGGCTTTGACGACCGCCCACCCAGCCTGTTCATCAACGCGATGACCCGCGCAAGGATGTGCGAGCAGCTGGGGCGACTCGGCGGCGCCAAGGATGCAGGGCCGTTTTTCATCACCGGCCTGTTCTCGCTGTTGAATGCGATGGTCGGGATGCCGACGCAGAAGATCGTGGAAGAACTGCCGCTGGCGCCCGCCATCGCACGGGCATTGATCGCCGGCGAGGGTGAGCTCGGCAAGGCCCTGCAATGCACGCGGGCTTATGAACGGGCTGCGTGGGATCACGCCGTGTATGGCGATCTCACACCGGCTCTCATTCGCGCCGCTTACGTCGACGCGCTGTTCTGGGCCGAGCAGGCGCGGACCCTGATCGCCAGGTAATCCCGGCAACGGTCTCAGTCCGCCCTTAGCGTCCGCAGCGGCGGCTGTCTGACCACCGAACGCGTAGCGAACCAGCCGGTGGCCGCCACCAGCAGCGCACCGCCAGCCAGTCCCGCCAGGCACAACCGCCAGTCGAAGTTGTAATGCATCTGCAGCACGCGGGTGTCCATGTAGTACGCGGCGATCGATGCACCCAGCGTAGCGAGGATGCCGGACAGGAGCCCGAGCGTGGTGAACTCCGCCAGCACTCCCTTGAGCACCGTCGCCCGACTGGCCCCGAGAGTGCGCAACATCGCGCTCTCATAACGCCGCTCCTCGCGACTGGACTGGACCGCCGCGAGCAGCACGGTCAGTCCCGCAAACAGCGTGAACACGAACACGCTCTGCACGGCGAGCACCGCCTTGTCGAGCACGGAGCGCACCTGCGCCAGCAGATCATCGATGTCGAAGATCGACACGCTGGGGAACTTCCGCGCCAGCTGCGCCAGCGAGCGCGAGGCTGCGCCTTTCAGATAAGCGCTGGTGATGTACGTGCCGGCGGTGTTGTCGAGCACGCCGGGCGCGAAGACCACGAAGAAGTTGGGCTGGAAGCTGTCCCATTTGACCTTGCGGATGCTCGCGACCGTCACGTCGAATGACTCGCCCGCCACATCGAACGTCAGCTTGTCGCCCACCTGAACACCGAGGGAATCCTGAAACTCCGTTGCCAGCGAGACCAGCTGTCTGCCCGCATCCGCGGCGGTCCACCATTGTCCGGAGACGATCCGGTTGTCGTCTCCCGGCTCGGCGGACCAGGTCAGGTTCTGTTCGCGCGTGGCGAAGTTCTCGCTGTCCTCGCCGGAGAATTTCAGATCCTCGACCGGGCGACCCTTGATGCTGGTGAGGCGTCCCCGGATCATCGGCAGCATGCGGGCGGTGGTGCCGCCATGCCCGGCGAGGAAGCCGGTGAATGCGGCACGATCCTCGGGCCGGATGTTGACGAAGAAATAATTCGGTACGTTGGCCGGCAGCGTGCGCCGCCAGTCGCTGTTCAGGTCCGAGCGCACGATGGCCAGCAACAGCAACGCCATGATTCCGGTGCCAAAGGCCACGATCTGCACCAGACTCTCGGCGCGCCGCCGGCTCAGGTTGGCGACCCCGAAACGCCAGGCGACGCCCACACGGCCACGCAGTCGTCCGGCGAGCAGAACCAACGCAGCTCCGGCCAGACCCAGAACCAGCAGGAAGCTCGCCAGTCCGACGGTGAATCCGACAAACATCCTGAGGTCGCGCACGACCCAGAAGACAAGGAACAGCACCACGGCGACGGCGGGGCCGAATGCGAACAGGACGAGCAGCGGCGGGGCGCCGACATCCCGGCGCAGCACGCGCAGGGCGGGCACGCGCGACAGCTGCAGCAGGGAAGGGAGCGCGAAACCCAGCAGAACGGCGATGGCCGTCATGAACCCGATGGCGGCCGGCACGAGACTCGCGGGTGGGAGATCCACGGCAAGCAGGCCGCGCAGCGTCCGCAAGAGCCACTCCTGCGCAAGGAAGCCACCCACACACCCCAGCGTCGAGGCAATCAGGGCGACCGCGAACAGTTGAATGAGGTTCACGCTGAGGGTAAAGGCGCGTGAGGCTCCCAGGGTCTTCAGCAGGGCAACTGTGTCCAGATGGCGGTGCACGTAGCGGCGCGCCGACATCGCGACCGCGATCGCGCACAGCAGTACGCTGACAAGGCTCGCCAGACTCAGGAAGCGTCCGGCGCGCTCGACGGCATTGCGGATCTGCGGGCTCGCATCGGTGATGTCATGAACGCGCTCGCCGCGCTGCTTGTGCGCCACCAGCCATGCCTTGAACTCATCGATACGGGTGCGTTCCCCGGCAAACAGTCCGCGATAGCTGACCCGGCTGCCGGGCTGAATGAGCTGCGTCCCCGGAACATCCGCCGCGTTCATCAGCAGGGTAGGTGCCAGCTCCGCGAACGTGCCGCTCTGATCCGGACGCGAGATCAACACGTGCGCCACACGAAACGTCGCAGCTCCGATGGCGAGTTGCGATCCAACGTGCGCATCGAGCGCGGCGAGCAGCTTGGAGTCCGGCCAGATCTCGCCCGGAGCCGGTATGCCCTGCGCCGTCCGTCCCGGGACGAAGGGTTCCGCGGCGATCAGCACACGCCCGCGCAGCGGATACCCGTCAGTCACCGCCCGGAGATTGGTGAGTTGGCTGCGCTCACCGTTGAAAACAACACTGAGCAGCGCCGTGCTCGTGGCGGTACGCAGGCCCCGCCGCCGGGCTTCTTCGAAGTACTGATCGCGGATGGGCTGGGGCGAACCGATGCGGATATCGGCCGCCAGCACTTCACTGGCCTGGAGCGCGACGGCCGTGCTGATGCGGCTGACGAGGAACCCCACTCCGGTGAGCGCCGCAACCGCAACGGTGAGCGCCAGCAGCAGCACCCCGAGCTCGCCCGAGCGCCATTCGCGCGACAGGGAGCGCAGGGCGAGCGCCAGCGCTCTCATAGCAACAGAGCCCGGCCCGCTTCCATGCGGATCGTGCGTCCGCAACGGGCCGAGAGGCTGGAGTCGTGAGTGACCAGGACCAGTGTCGTGCGGGAACTGGCGTTGAGTTCGAACAGCAGCTCGCCCACGCGCGAACCGGTGAGCGTATCCAGATTCCCGGTGGGCTCATCCGCAAACAGCACCGCCGGCTGCGTCACGAATGCACGAGCCAGCGCAACGCGCTGCTGTTCGCCACCGGAGAGCTGGCGCGGATAGTGGCCGGTGCGGGCAGCCAGTCCGACACGCTCCAGCGTCGCCAGCGCTGCGCGCCTTGCATCCGGGCTGCCCGCCAGCTCCAGCGGCAGCATCACGTTCTCCAGTGCCGTCAGAGCGGGAATCAGGTGGAAGGACTGGAACACGAACCCCACGCGGCGCGCGCGCAGCCGCGCTCTGCCGTCTTCGTCGAGTTGCGTGAGATCCTCGCCATCCAGCAGCACGCGCCCCTGGGTGGGCAGGTCCAGTCCGGCCAGCAGCGCCAGCAGCGTCGACTTGCCGGCGCCGGATGGGCCGACGATCGCCACGGATTCACCCGCCGCGATGTCGAACGAGACGTCGTGCACAATAGTCAGCGGACCTTCGGGACTGCTAACCTGACGGGTGAGGTTTTCGGCCTTGAGAACGCTCTCACGGATCTTCGGCGCCTGGGCGCTGGTCGTCGGATTTTGGGTCATCGCGCTCCAGAACGCGGCGGCGTCCGATCGGACCATCCTCGTGTTCGGCGACAGCCTCAGCGCCGCTTACGGGCTGAGATCGGAACAGGGATGGGTAGCCCTGCTGGACAAGCGGCTACAGTCCCAAGGGTACGGATACCAGGTCGTCAACGCCAGCGTCAGCGGCGAAACCACCGGCGGCGGACTTGAGCGGCTGCCGCGTGCGTTACAGTTGCACAAGCCGGAGATCCTGGTGCTGGAACTGGGTGCGAACGACGCCTTGCGCGGCTTGCCGCTGAGCCTGGCCCGGGACAATCTGGCTCACATGATCGACCTGGCGCAGCGGGGCGGCGCCCACGTGCTGCTGGTCGGGATGCGCATCCCGCCGAACTACGGTCCGCGCTACACGGCGGAGTTCGTCCAGATGTACGGGGAACTGCGTGACCGGTATCGGCTGGCGCTCGTTCCCTTCCTGCTGGAGTCGGTCGCGCTCGATCCGGCACGGATGCAGGAGGACGGTCTGCACCCCAACGCGCGGGGTGAGCCGGCGGTCCTGGACACGCTCTGGCCGGAGCTCGTACCGATGCTGAAGAAGAATCCATGACGGCGCGCCTCGAGGGGGAGTGATGCAGAGGATCTGGCTGAAGTCCTATCCCGCCGGCGTACCGGCCGATATCGACCCGGAACACCTGCGCACGCTGGTGGATCTGATCGAGCAGAGCTGCACCGCACACGCCGACGCGGTGTCCTACGTCCAGATGGGTCACTCGCTGACCTATCGCCGGCTCGGGCAGCTGTCGCGCGACTTCGCCGCGTTCCTGCAGAAGAAGGCTGGCCTGGGCAAGGGCGAGCGCATCGCCATCATGCTGCCCAACGTCTTGCAGTATCCCATCGCCTTGTTTGGCGCGTTGCGCGCCGGACTGACGATCGTCAACACCAACCCGCTGTACACGGCGCCGGAACTGGAACACCAGCTGAATGACTCCGGCGCCACGGCCATCGTGGTGCTGGAGAACTTCGCGCACGTTCTCGAGAAGGTCCTGCCGCGAACCTCGGTCCGTCACGTACTGGTGACGGGCGTGGGCGACATGTTGGGTTTTCCGAAGGCAGCAATCGTCAACTACGTGATCCGCCACCGGCGCAGGCAGGTGCCGCCCTTTCGTATCGGGGGCGCGGTGCGCTTCACCGACGCTCTGCGCGCGGGTGCCAGCCTGACTCTGGATCCCGTCGCGCTGAATCGCGAAGATCTGGCCTTCCTGCAGTACACCGGCGGCACGACCGGCGTCGCCAAGGGCGCCATGCTCAGTCACGGCAACGTGAGCGCCAACGTGTTGCAGGCGGAAGCCTGGATCGGAGTGACGTTTGTCCGTACGACGGGCACGCTGATCACACCAATTCCGCTGTATCACATCTTCGCACTGACGGCGAACTGCCTGCTCTTCGCCCGACTCGGATGGCGCAACATTCTCATCGTCAATCCGCGCGACTTCCCGGCGGTGATCGCCGAACTTCGGAAATATCCATTCCGGTTCATCTCTGGAGTCAACACGCTGTTCAACGCGTTTCTGCACACACCTGGATTCGACCAGGTTGATTTCAGCAGTCTGCAGATCACGCTCGGCGGCGGCATGGCCGTGCAAGCCGCCGTGGCACAGCGCTGGAAACAGGTGACGGGCAAGATCCTGACCCAGGCCTGGGGTCTGACCGAAACCTCACCCGCGGCCTGCATCAATCCGCCGGGGGAGGACTTCAACGGCGCGATCGGTCTGCCCATCTCCTCAACGGAAGTCGCCATCAAGGATGACGCCGGGAATGACCTGGCGATCGGTCAGGTCGGCGAGATTTGCGTCCGAGGCCCGCAGGTCATGAGCGGCTACTGGAGGCGGCCGGACGAGACCGTGAAGGTACTGTTGCCCGATGGCTGGCTGCGAACCGGCGATGTCGGGCGCATGGACGAGCGCGGCTACGTGTTCATCGAGGACCGCAAGAAGGACATGATTCTCGTGTCGGGATTCAACGTGTACCCGAACGAAGTCGAAGCGGTGGCCGCCTCTCATCCGGGAATCCTCGAGGCCGCCGCGGTCGCGCAGCCGGACGAGCACTCCGGGGAAGTGGTGGCGCTATTCGTGGTCCCCAAGGACCCGACGCTCACCGAGAAGTCCGTGATCGACTTCTGCCGGCAATCACTCGCCGGCTACAAAGTGCCGCGACATGTGTATTTCAGGAAGGAATTGCCGAAGACCAACGTCGGCAAGATTCTGCGCAAAGCGCTCCGGGACGAACTCGCCGGTAAGTGACGAGTCGCCCCCGCGGATGGTCGCTTAGTGACCGCCGCCGCTCACGCCGTGGAGGGTAATACCTCCACCGCTGACACCGTTCAATCCGCCGCCACTGACGCCGTTCAGTCCGCCACCGCTGACGCCGCCGAAGCCTCCACCGCTGACGCCACTGAAGCCTCCACCACTGACGCCGCTGAGTCCACCGCCGCTAACGCCACGGCCACCGCCGCTGACTCCGAGCACGCTAGTGAAGCCTCCACCGCTGACGCCACTGAAGCCTCCGCCACTCACGCCACTGAAGCCTCCGCCACTCACGCCACTGAAGCCTCCGCCACTCACGCCGCTGAAGCCACCACCACTTACGCCACGGCCACCGCCGCTGACGCCGCTGAAGCCTCCACCACTTACGCCACGGCCACCGCCGCTGACTCCGAGCACGCTGGTGAAGCCTCCACCGCTGACCCCGCTGAAGCCTCCGCCACTCACGCCGCTGAATCCGCCGCCGCTGACCCCGTGGATGCCGCCGCCGCTCACACCGCTGAATCCACCGCCGCTCACGCCGCTGAAGCCGCCACCGCTGACGCCGTGGATGCCTCCGCCGCTTACGCCGCTGAAGCCACCGCCGCTCACGCCACTGAAGCCGCCACCACTGACGCCGTGGATACCTCCGCCGCTTAC
>Ga0335083_10003352_pt1 | contig 20827 bp, 20 predicted proteins | sample Lox_Sample_42_FD_206716 | JGI IMG/M metagenome (GOLD analysis project Ga0335083, IMG submission 206716) | Soil microbial communities from Loxahatchee National Wildlife Refuge, Florida, United States - Lox_Sample_4.2 | ecosystem: Environmental > Terrestrial > Soil > Wetlands | place: USA...
GCTGTTGCCCTGGGTGTTCCGCCCTCCGCCCACCGAGTTCGAGGGGCTGCTCGACAGGATCGTCCAATGGGGCAACACCGCCCGGCGCGGGGGGTTGCTCGCCTTGGAGCCGGCGATCGCCGCGCAGCCTGACGGCTACACGCGCAAGGGCCTGCAGCTGCTGGTGGACGGGGCCGAGCCCTCGGTGCTGCGCGCCGCACTCGAGCTGGACCTGCAGACTTATGAGGACTTCCATCGCCAGGCGGCCCGCGTCTGGGAATCGGCCGGGGGGTACGCGCCCACGATCGGGATCCTGGGTGCGGTGCTGGGCCTGATCCATGTGATGGAAAACCTGTCGGACCCGAGCAAGCTCGGCGCTGGGATCGCGGTCGCCTTCGTTGCCACGATCTACGGGGTCGGCTCGGCGAATCTGCTGTTTCTGCCCATCGCGAACAAGCTCAAGAGCCTCGTTGCCCGCCAGGTTAGGCTGCGAGAGATGGTGATCGACGGCTTGGAGGCGATCGCCAACGGAGAGAACCCGCGCAACATCGGGATGAGGCTGGAAGGCTACATCGCGTGACGCGCGACGCAGAGCACACGCCGAACAAGGAGCGAGTCGGCGACCAAACGGCCGGCGCGAGGATCCAGTCCGCTTGGACACGCGAACGACACGCCGCGGATCACGCCTTCGTCGACCGGCTCGTCAACTTTGAGTCCAGCGCTTGCTCATTGCTTCCGCCATGACGCGTAAGAAGCACGGCGAAGAACACGAAAACCACGAGCGCTGGCTCGTGTCGTACGCCGATTTCATCACGCTGCTGTTCGCCTTCTTCGTGGTGATGTATGCGGTGTCCCAGGTCAACGAAGGGAAGTATCGCGTGCTCTCGGACGCGCTGCTGCAGGCATTCAAGCCCGAGCACCGCAATCCCGCACTGATCCCCCGGCAGCTCAACCAGCAGGTCCCCGACACGAGTCTGCAGTCCGGGATGATCCCGCGCCTGCCGATGAAGCGTGGCGAGGAGTCGCTGCGGCGTGCACGGGAGCAGAAGATGCGGGATATCGCACGGGATGTCCTCAAGGCGCTGGAGCCGTTGATGAAGGAGGGTCAGGTGCGGGTGACCGAGAGCGCCCGCGGCATCGCGGTGGAGATCAATGCCAGCGTGCTGTTCAAGTCCGCGCAGGCCACGCTCGAGCCGGAATCGATCCGGGTCTTGAGTGCCGTGGCGCGCGTGCTCGCGGGCACGGACAACGCGATCGAAGTGGAAGGGCACACGGACCGCGAGCCAATCAGCACCACTCAGTTCCCCTCCAACTGGGAGCTGTCCGGAGCCAGGGCGAGCAGCGTCGTGCGGTTGTTCATCGATAGCGGGGTCGCGCCGCGCAGGCTCGTGGCCGCGGGCTACGCCGACACGCGTCCCGTCGACACCAACGATACCGCCGGCGGACGCATGCGGAACCGGCGCGTAACGGTCATGATCCGCGCCGACGAGGGCGAGCCGGGGTCCACCGTTTCGGTGCTGGGCGCCGGCACGCCGGCTGCAGGTGCGGTCTCCAACTTGGCGGCGCCGACGACTAGCGTTGGTCCGCACTCGGCCGCGAGTCCCTCCGTCTCGACGTCCCTTCCGTCCCGCCCCTGACCCCGGGCCGTGCCGGTCTCGGGCGCATGCAGGGCTCCAGGCTGGCCGACCGCGCCTTGCCGCTTGCACGGGCAGCAGTCCAGCGCGGCCGCATGCGGTCGAGGGGAAGGCCGCGCGGCCAGCGGGAGCGGGGCGGCACACGCGCGTCGCTCCGCGCAACCCCAACGACGATCGACGAGCCTGAACCCGATGTCCACAGATGCGAAACGGGCTGAGCACCTCGGCCCTGCGAGATCGGACAGCCCGCGGATCAATGGGCTGGTCGACCTGGCGGAGACGCAACTGCCGTCGGATGGCGCAACGGATCGCGGCGCAAGGTTTTGTGGCCTCGCGATTGGGAGGTGGGCGCCTCGAGGGCGACGCGAGGAAATCGGCATTACCCGTCGAGGATCCCGGGGTGATGCCAGAGCGCGTTACCGGGGCGAAGAAGCGTTGCCGGTCATGCCAGTCCGAGGTCGCGGTGCTCAGGGAGCACGTCAGTCTGGCCGTCGGGTCCGTACAGGCTTTGGGTCTGGGCCGCAATATGCAGCGCGGCGAGCGCCGCCTGGTTGTGATTCAGGCGGGCGGTGATGAGCGCGCCATTGGCGTGGTTCAGGTCGCGCGCATGGCGCGCGAATTCGACGAGCTCCTTCCAGAGCTGCGACAGGGTGGCCGCGTCTGGGACGGTGTGGGTCGCGAGCCAACGCTCGGTGTCGCTGGAACTAGGATCCAATCCCAGCGACTCCAGGTAGCGGGTCCGGGTATCGCGAAGCTCGACCAGGCGGTCGACGCGCTCCGACTTCTGGCGAGTCACCTGCGTGAGCGCGTCGACGTCTGCGCGAAGCAGGCAGGCACGCTCGGTTTGGAGGGTGTCGCAGAACTCGCGGAACGCGTCCCGCTCCGCGCGCAGGCCTTCGATGAACGCGGACCGAGCCTGGGCCAAGGCCGGTCAGCTCTTCTGCTGGGCGAGGAGCAACTCGCGGACGCTGGAGAGCAGCTTGTCGGCGACCATCTCGGAATCCACGCGGAAGCGCCCCTCGCTGATCGCTTGCTTGACCGCCTCGACGCGCGCACTGTCCAGCACGCTCACGTCGTTGAGGATCTTCTCGAGCTGCTGGAGCTGGGCCGAAATCGAGGTGATCTCGACCTTGTCGCCCTGTGCAGGCAGCGGCGCAGCGGCACCCGATGCCACCGGCTGCTTGCTGGACCCCACGTCCTGCACACCGGTGGTGGAGACCGGTTTGATCGAACCACCGCCATTGATCTTCAAGTCGTCACCTCTACCATTTCGCCCCGCGCTCTGCCCTATGCGACCAGGCTGCAACGGAGTCAACTCGTGACCCGTTTATCGGCAGGCGGATGCCTGGACTTTAGCTGCAGACCCAGGCCCGATCTGTCAAATTCTACATGCTATCGGCGTGACAGCAAGTGTTCAAGCCGGGCTTGTTGCGAGCGTGTCAAAAATCGATTCCCTCAGCGGCATCCAAAGCGATGCCGAGTGTACATTGCCCGACCGTCGCGCGCAGAACGGGCAATCGTCACAGTCGGTGAACATTGCGCGCCGGTCAGCGCACCTCGACGACGCCGGGCTCGAGCACGGTACCCTTGAGTAGCTTCCCCGAGGAGGTCCGAACCTGCACCGGCTCGCCCACTCCGGCGTTGGATAACGCCCGGGCCTCGGTGCTGACGCGAAAACCCTCGCCCGCGAACACCACGCGCACGAGTTGACCCTGAAGTACGACGGGCACCTCGCGCAACTGACCCGCCCGCAGCGGCGTGCCGCCGGAGAGGGCGGTGTTGAGCACACGTCCTACGGCCCGTTGCGGATCGGTGAGCACTCCCGGTGGCAGTTGTGTGAGGTCGAGCTGCCGAAGCCCAACATCCGTCGACTCGAGGGTCTGGCCTCTCGACAACGCGCGTGCGGTGACCACGACGTCGGCCCAGACCCGCACCTGCACCGGCACGAAGATCGACCACTTCTCGGGTCGCAGGCAGCGGACACCGACGGTCGAGTTTCCCCACAGCTTGGCGCCGGTCGGAAGGAACGCTTCGAGCTCCGTACACCCCTGCAGGCGCAGGTGCGGATCGACGTCGAGGCGACCGACCTCAACGCGCCCTGGGGCCTCCCGCGTCTGCGCCTGAACGAAGCTCAGGACTGCGCCGCGGATCGCGTCGGGATCCTGCGACTCGGCCGGTGCCGATGCGCTCAACGTCAAGCCAAGCGCGATTCCGAACAGAAGTGCTGAGCGGACCATCTGCTATAGTGCGTGCAGTTGCATGATTGTAGCCAAACGCCCCAACTTCGGCGGCTAAAGGTTCGGGCCGGCCCGACGTTATCCGCACGTGTCCACCGACAAGCAGAACGCGGGTTCGTTCCGCGGTGAGTCCGACGCGGTCAACGACCAGAATCCGGGCGCTGTAGCGCGAGAGACCCTGAAGCTGCTGGCGGCGCGCCGCGTCCCCCCCACCCCCGAGAACTACCAGCGCCTGTACCACGAGATCGCAGGGACGCGTCCGCGGCCGCAAGATCCGGCAGGTGCGCACCTGCTCGAGGCGCTGCAGGAGTCGGCGGCTGCCCGCCCCGAGGTGCAGCAGCTGGCGGCGATGGCGCGCGCGGCGGCCGACCACGACTGGAAACAGTTCTCCGCATTGCTCACAGGTCTGGCCGCCGGCCGCACCGTCCCACTGCGTCATGACTGGGCCGCCACGCTACGCGAGCTCATGCGCCAGCTCGACGGGCGCCAACCCACCTCCGGACTGGCGCGCAAGAAGGAGGGTCTGGAGCGGTTACTCATCCACCACGGAGCCGACTCCCAGCTGCCGGAGAAGCTGCAGGCGCTGCTGCGTTCCTGGGCCGAGGCAGCGGGGCCGGGTGGTGGATCGCCAGCTGAGAGCGCCGAGGCGGCCGTCCCCCAGGCTAGCGTGCCTGCGGCCGCGCCGCAGGGCGCGAGATCCGCACAGGCCGATCAGGTCCAGCAGCTCAGGGACCTGCTGGCGCAGACCATCGATGTGGGACTTGCAGCTCGCCTGGAGCGGTTTCCGGAGCTCGCCGGCGAGGCAAGGGCGCTGGCTCAGCAGGCGCGCGAAGTGCGCAACGCCGACGGCTGGGCGCGCTTTTCCGCCCAGCTCAAGCAGCTCTGGTATCGCCTCGAGGTGCGCGCCGAGAGCGACGAGGAACTGCTGAATGCGTTGCTGCGGCTACTCGGCCTGCTGGTGAACAACGTCGGGGAGCTGGTGGAAGACGACAGATGGGTGAGCGGCCAGCTCACCGCGGTCCGGGAGGTGATCAACGAGCCGCTCAGCATAGAGCGCGTGCAACGAGCCGAGCGCGGCATCAAGGACGTCATCTACAAGCAGAGCATGCTCAAGCACAGCCTGCGTGAGGCCAAGTCCACGCTCAAGAACCTGATCGGCGCGTTCGTCGAGCAGCTCGGGGAGATGAGCGCGAGCACCGCCGGCTACCACGGCCGCGTGGAGCGCTACGCCCAGCGCCTGGAGACCGCTGATGACCTTCCCACGCTGAAGGGGATCGTCGACGAGCTGATGAGCGACACGCGCATGGTGCAACTGGACATGCAGCGATACCGCGACGACATCAGCCAGGCGCGCGAGCAGGCCGAGCTTGCCGAGCAGCGCGTGCGCGAGCTCGAAGCGGAGCTGGAGCAGGTGAGCGGGCAGGTGCGAGAGGACCAGCTCACGGGAACACTGAATCGGCGCGGATTGGAAGATGCCATGCAGCGCGAGGTGGCGCGCGCCGAGCGGCGCAAGGCACCGCTGTGCGTGGCGGTCCTGGACCTGGACAACTTCAAGAAACTGAACGACACCTACGGCCACCAGGCGGGCGACGAGGCGCTGGTGCATCTCACCAGCGTGGTGAAGAACGCGCTCCGCCCCACGGACATCCTGGCGCGCTTCGGCGGCGAGGAGTTCATCATCCTGTTCGGCGACACGCGGATCAGCCAGGCCGTCGAAGTCATGCGCCGGTTGCAGCGGGAGCTGACGCGCCGCTTCTTCCTGCACAACAACGAGCGGCTCCTGATTACATTCAGCGCCGGCGTGGCCGCCCTGCACCCGGGAGAGACGCAGGAAAGCGTGTTCGGCCGCGCGGACAAGGCCATGTATCAGGCCAAGCTGCAGGGCAAGAACCGCGTAGTGGCCGCCGACGAATAGCGTTCCGCTCCAGCCAGGGAGCCGACCACCCGCCGCTTGAGGTCGGCGGAGGTTCTTGCCGCCCGCGCGGCAGATCCTTTCCGTACCGTTGTGCGGCGGGCACGCCTAGCCAACCTCAACAACGGTCCGCAAACCGCTGAGCGGGCGAGGGTTACCGACCGTCCAAGAGTGCGTGGCACGCGGGCTGCAATAGCCCACGGCGAGGACACTGCCATGCTCAACGGACTGGATCAATTTCTTGCGGCAAGTGCCCAGGCGCTTGATTTGCGCGCCCGGCGCAGCGAAGTGCTCGCATCCAACATCGCGAATGCGGACACGCCGGGATACAAGGCCCGTGACTTCGACTTCGCCGCGCAGCTGCGGGCGGCGCTGAGCGGCGCCGACACAGGACATGGCGCCATTGCGATGCAGCGTACCTCCCCGCGCCATCTCGAGGCCCCCGCGCCGGCGTCTCCTGCGGTGGATCTCAAGTACCGGGTGCCGGTCCAGTCCAGCATCGACGGCAATACCGTGGAGACGGACAGCGAGCTCGCCCAGTTCTCCGACAATGCGCTGCGCTATCAGGCCGACATCACGTTCCTGAGCAGCCAGATCCGGATGCTGCAGGCCGCCGTCGCGGCCTAGCGAGGCGCGGACCAAGCAGCGTTACTCGACCGCTCCGCGAGCCCTAGTCACCAGTCAGCAGGTCACGGCCATGTCCCTTTGGAACGTCTTCACCATCGCCAGCTCGGCGCTCACGGCGCAGTCGCAGCGACTGAACGTCGTGGCCAGCAATCTCGCCAACGCCGAGAGCGCGGCGTCATCCGACGGCGCGGCCTACACCGCCAAGCAGGTGGTGTTCTCGGCCACCCCCGTATCGGCCGACGCGCAGGCGATGGGCGTGCGCGTGACCGCGGTGGTCGACGATCCATCGCCGCCTCGGCTGGCGTACGACCCGAAGAATCCCCTGGCCGACGCCAAGGGGTATGTCGCGATGCCTAATGTCAACGTCGTGGAGGAGATGACCAACATGATCTCCGCCTCGCGCGCCTACCAGACCAACCTGGACATGATGAATACAGCGAAGACGCTGCTGCTTCGGACGCTGACCCTGGGCCAGTGAGCGAAGCGGCTCGCCCGTCTTCCGAGCATCGATCTCCAATCTCGGACCACGAGCCACGACCATGACCACCGTCTCTCCCACGACCACCCAAGGCCAGCTCCCGTCGAGCCTGAACCAGGCGACCACGCAGGCCACCCCGCAGGCCGGAGACGCCGGCGCCCTGCAGGACCGGTTCCTCACGCTGCTGATCACCCAGATGCAGAACCAGGACCCGCTCAATCCGATGGACAACTCGCAGATCACCAGTCAGCTCGCGCAGATCAGCACTGTCACGGGGATCGATACGCTCAACACCACCATCTCCGGGATGCAGTCGGCATTTCTGGCAGCGCAATCGCTGCAGGCGGCAGCGCTGATCGGGCACAGCGTGCTGGCGCCGGGCAACGATCTGATCCTGCAGAACGGGGCCGCTGCGGCCGGCCTGCAGCTGGACCAACCCGCCGACGCGGTAACAGTGAAAGTGGTCGACGCGAGCGGGCAGACGGTGAAGACCATCCAGCTGGGCCAACAACAGGCCGGCACGGCGAATTTCACCTGGGATGGCAGCACCGACGCGGGCGGGCAGGCGGCCAACGGCGCCTATGCGTTCCAGGTGACTGCCGTGCAGGGCGGCAAACAGATCAGCGTGCAGGCGCTCGGTTATGGCCTGGTGGAGAGCGTCACGCTGGGTTCAGGCCAGGTCCAACTGAACACCATCGGGCTGGGCACGGTGAACCTGAGCGACGTCAAGCAGATCATCTAGGTCTTCGGCAGGCAAGCAGCGGGAGAGCAGTCATGTCATTCGAAACGGGATTGAGCGGTTTGAACAGCGCGTCGATGGATCTCGACGTGATCGGCAACAACGTGGCCAACGCGAACGTGGTCGGATTCAAGAGCGCGCAGGCCCAGTTCGCCGACGTGTTCGCCAGTTCGCTCGCGGGCGGCAGCGCGAGCGACGTGGGGATCGGCACCAAGGTCACCAACGTGGCTCAGCAGTTCACGCAGGGCAACATCACGGTGACCAACAACCCGCTGGACGTAGCCATCAACGGCCGAGGCTTCTTCCGCGTGCAGACCCAGGCCGGCGCGATCTCTTATACGCGCAACGGCCAGTTCCAGTTCGACAACCAAGGCTACATCGTGAACGCGCAGGGGCTGCGGCTGACGGGCTACGGGGTCGACGTGAATGGAAACATCGTCCAGTCCTCGCCCGCGCCGATCCAGACCTCGTTCGCGGATATCCCGCCCCGGACCACGACTCAGTTTCGCATCGGGATGAATTTCGACTCCACCCAGGGCCCGCCTTCCAACCCGCCCAGCGGGACGAATCCGTTCAACCCCACCGACCCGACGATGTACAACTTCTCCACCTCGGGCACGGTGTTCGACTCGCTGGGCAACTCGCATGTGCTGAGCATGTACTTCGTCAACACCGGGGCCGGGACCTGGGACGTGTACAGCGCGGTGGACGGATCGATGGCAAACGCGAACCTCGGCGCGGGGGCCGGCGCCCCCGTGCCCCTCACGTTCAACAACCTGGGACAACTCACCGCGGGCATGCCGCTCAGTGCTTCCCTGGCGGTCTCTACCGGTGCCGTCACGCCGCTGCCGTTCACGCTGGATCTCTCCGGCTCGACCCAGTTCGGCTCGCCCTTCAGCGTCAATACCCTGACTCAGGATGGATTCGCATCGGGAAGCCTGGCCGGCTTCAGCGTGGCCTCCGACGGCATCATCAAGGGCCAATACACCAACGGCCAGAGCCGCAATCTCGGTCAGGTCGTGTTGACCAACTTCATCAACCCACAGGGCCTGAACCCCATGGGCAACAACCAGTTTGACGAGACGAGCGACTCCGGCCTTCCCGTCATCGGGACGGCGGGCACGGGGACTTTCGGCGTGCTGCAGTCTGCGGCGGTAGAGGACTCCAACGTGGACCTCACGGAGCAGCTCGTGAACATGATCACGGCGCAGCGCGACTACCAGGCGAACGCGCAGACCATCAAGACTGAGGATGCGATCATGCAGACCCTGGTCAACCTCCGCTGACCGCGGCTTGATGCATGAACCGCGCACGCGATGATCTCCAGCCGTCACGAGAGCCTGCGAGGCCGCAGTAGATGGACCGGCTGATCTATGTCGCCATGACCGGCGCCAAGCACACGCTCGAGCAGCAGGCGGTGGTGGCCAACAATCTGGCCAACCTCTCGACCACCGGGTTCAAGGCGGAGCTGGGCGCTTTTCGCGCCGTTCGCAGCGTCGGCCCGGGGATGCCCACGCGAACGTACGTGGTGGACAGCACGATGGGCGCCGATCTCTCGCCAGGGCCCACCGTACCGACCGGCCGCCCGCTCGATATCGCCGTGACGGGCCGCGGGTGGATCGCGGTCCAGGGTCCCGACGGGCGGGAAGCCTATACCCGCGACGGCGCGCTGCAGCTCACGCCCAACGGGGTGTTGCAGACACGCGCCGGATTGAATGTCCTCGGCGACGGGGGCCCGATCGCGATCCCGCAAAACAACATGATCACGATCGGCGCGGACGGCACGGTCTCGACGATTCCCACCGACGCCATCCCCAATTCCGTTTCGATCGTTGGCCGCATCAAGCTGGTGAATCCGCCGGAAGCCGCCCTCGAGCGCGGAGCCGACGGGCTGTTCCGCCGCACCGACGGCGGCCGCACGCAGCGCGACGAGACGATGCAGGTGACATCGGGCGTGCTGGAAGGCAGCAACGTGAGCCCGGTGCAGATGCTGGTCGAGATGATCGGACATTCGCGCCAGTTCGAGGCGCAGGTCAAGCTGCTGCAGACCGCGCAGGACGACGACCGCGGCTGGTCGAACGTGATGAATCTCAGCACATGAGCGCCGCGATGCCGACCGCGGCGGTGCACCCCACGGGTCCCAATCGCGATCGCGGAGGGTGCCGAACCAACCGGGACCGCCCTGTGGTTCCGTCTCAGGAGGAAAAATGATCAGATCGCTGTGGGTGGCAAAGACCGGGCTGGAAGCGCAGCAGCTCAACGTGGACGTCATCTCGAACAACCTGGCCAATGTCAGCACCAACGGGTACAAGCGCCAGCGGCCGGTGTTCGAAGATCTCCTGCATCAGCAGCTGCGGCAGCCCGGAGCCCAGACCTCGCAGCTCACTCAGGTCGCTTCCGGCCTGCAGCTCGGCACGGGCGTGCGGCCGGTAGCGACGGTGCGGCTGTTCACCAACGGCAGCCTGCAGCAGACCAACAACCCGCTGGACATCGCGATCAACGGCCAGGGCTTCTTCCAGATTCTGCTGCCCGACGGCACCAACGCCTACACGCGGGACGGCTCCTTCCAGCTCGACAACAACGGTCAGATGGTGACCTCCAGCGGCTATGCGCTGCAGCCGGCGATCACCTTACCGTCGAACACGGTGAACGTCACGATTGGAAATGACGGCACCGTGTCCGTCACACAGGCGGGCAGCTCGACGCCGGTACAGGTGGGCACCATCCAGATCGCCAACTTCATCAACCCTGCGGGCTTGCAGAGCCGCGGCGAGAACCTGTACCTGGAAACCGCCGCGTCGGGCCCACCACAGATCGACAATCCGGGCCTCAACGGGCTGGGCACGCTCAACCAGAGCTCCGTCGAGACTTCGAACGTGAGCGTGACCGAAGAGCTGGTCAATCTCATCACCGCGCAGCGCGCCTTCGAGATCAATTCCCGCTCGATCCAGGCCTCCGACGAGATGTTGCAGCGCCTGACGCAGCTCTAACAGAGGCCATCGGAGAGGGGAAGGTGCGTACAGTGAACAACGCGATAAGCAGCCTGTGCGGCGCGGCCGTGCTGGCGCTGATGGTGGGCTGCTCGATGATCACTCCGCCGACCACGGTGCATCAGCCGATGTCGGCGCGGCCGGCGCTGCCCTCGGATGCGGTGGTCAACCCGGGCGGCATCTACCAGCCCGACTCGGCCCGCCTGGTGCTGTACGAGGACCGCCGTGCGCGCTTCGTGGGCGACGGCCTTACCATCGTCATCGAAGAGAAGAACTCGGCCAGCAAGAAGTCCAGCGCCGACACGAACCGGACCGGCCAGACCGACCTGGAGGTTCCGGTGATGACCCACGTCCCGTTCAAGTTCCTGCAGGGCATGGACGTCCAGGCCAAGTCGAACAGCAAGTTTTCCGGGGGCGGCGACGCGGCCAGCAACAACCTGTTCCAGGGCAACCTGGCGGTGACGGTGATCGAGGTCCTTCCCAATGGCAACCTCCTGGTCTCCGGCGAGAAGCAGGTCACGATCAACCAGGGTACCGAGTTCATCCGCTTCTCGGGCGTGGTGAACCCGGTGAACATTTCCGCCGCCAACACCGTGTCCTCCACGCGCGTGGCAGACGCACGCATCGAGTATCGCGGCAACAGCTACATCAACGAGGCGCAGACCATGGGCTGGCTGCAGCGTGCGTTCAACCTCGTATGGCCCTTCTGAGCAGAGGAACCGACGTGCATCGAATCGCATGGGCAACTCCGGTCAGCCTGGTCCTCGCGCTGGCCATGGCGGTGTCGCTGGCGCACGCGGAGCGGATCCGGGACCTGACCCAGGTTCAGGGCGTGCGCGGCAACCAGCTCGTAGGCTATGGTCTGGTGGTGGGATTGGACGGCACGGGCGACCAGACCACGCAGACGCCTTTCACCATCCAGAGCCTGATCAACATGCTGGGCCAGCTCGGCGTGCAGCTGCCGCAGGGCACCTCGCTTCAGCTCAAGAACATCGCCGCGGTGATGGTCACGGCGACGCTGCCGCCTTTCGCGCGGCAAGGCAGCCAGATCGATGTGACGGTGTCATCGCTGGGCAATGCCAAGAGCCTGCGCAGCGGCACGCTGCTGCTGACGCAGCTCAAGGGCGCGGACGGGCAGGTCTACGCGGTGGCGCAGGGCAACCTGGTGGTGCCCGGCGCCGGGGCCTCGGAAGCCGGGTCGAGCGTGCAGATCAACGCGCTCAATGCCGGACGCATCCCGAACGGAGCGATCGTCGAGCGCGAGGTGCCCATGCCGATCGGTCAGGGCGAATACGTGTACCTGGAGTCCAACGCGCCGGACTTCACGACCACCTCGCGCATCGTCGACGCAGTCAACGGGATGATCGGGCCGGATACGGCCACTGCGGTCGATGGCCGCTTGATCCGGATCAAGGCGCCCGTGGACAGCACGCAACGGGTGGGATTTCTCGCGACCGTCGAGAACATCGTGGTCACCCCTTCCGAGCCTTCGCCCAAGGTCGTCATCAACGCCCGCACCGGCTCGGTGGTCATGAACCAGCTGGTGCGCGTGTCCGAATGCGCGGTCGCGCACGGCAGCCTGACCGTGGTCATTAGCGCCCAGCCGATCATCTCCCAACCGGAGCCCTTCTCCGATCGCGGGCGCACCGTGAGAGCGGAGCAGGCGGATGTGGGGATTCAGCAGCAGAAGGGCCGCCTCGTGCTCGTGCCGGCCTCGGCCAGCCTGGCCGACCTCGTCAAGGCGCTCAACGCGGTGGGCGCCACGCCGATCGACATGCTCGCCATCCTGCAGGCGATGAAGACCGCCGGTGCGCTCAAGGCGGACCTGGAGATCATCTAGCAGCGAGTGACTCACACCAACCCCTGCGTGCAGGGGCACACGAGGCACCTACTCCTGCTCCCCACCGATCATGACGCCCGTCGCCGCCGCCGGCCTTTCCATCGATCCTAACGCGCTGGAGAGGCTGCATACGCGCGCAGTGGAGGACCCCGAGGGCGCGCTCAAGGAAGTAGCGCATCAATTCGCGGCCTTGCTGCTCGATCAGATGATGAAGAGCATGCGCACTGCGGCGCCGGGAAACAGCCTGTTCGACGGCGAGAACACGCGCCTCTATAACGAGCTCCTGGACCAGGAATTCGCAGCCAAGCTCGCATCTCAGGGCGGGCTTGGGCTGGTCGACATGCTGATGCGGCAGCTCTCCCCGGCGCTGCACATACACGGTCAAGAAAACCCGAAATCTGCCGATAAACAAAGCACTGACGGAAGCGAGCGGCCATGACCACGGGCAGCATCTTCGGGATCGGTTTGAGCGGACTGAACGCGGCGCAGGCGGGCCTGGTCACCACCGGTCACAACATCGCCAACGCGGACACGCCCGGCTTCCACCGCCAGAGCACCATCCAAGGCACACAGACCCCGCAGCTCACGGGCGCGGGCTTCTTCGGCAAGGGCGTCACCGTCGATACCGTGCTGCGCGCCTACAGCCGGTTCCTGGATGGCGCGGTGCTGCAGGCGCAAACGCAGCAGGGCTACCTCAGCGCCTACAACGATCAGATCAGCCAGATCGACAATCTGCTGGCCGATTCCACTTCCGGCCTGTCTCCTTCGCTCCAGAGCTTCTTCTCGGCGGTGCAAGACGTGGCCACCGACCCGGGCTCCGTCCCTGCACGCCAGGCGCTGCTCAGCCAGGGCCAGTCGCTGGTGAGCCGCTTCCAAACGCTGAATGCACAGCTCATCCAGAGCCGGACTGGAATGAATCAGCAGATCAGCGATACGGTTACGCAGATCGACACCACGGCGCAACAGATTGCCGACCTCAACCAGCAGATCCTGCAGATACAACAGGACCCCAGCCAGCCCCCCAACGACCTGCTCGATAAGCGTGACAAGCTGGTGGCCGATCTCAACCAGCTCGTGCGCGTGACCACGATCACGCAGTCCGACGGCAGCATGAGCGTGTTCATCGGCAACGGACAGACCCTGGTCATCGGCAACCAGGCTTTCGCGTTGTCCGCGGGGCCATCGGCTGCGAACCCGAACGACTACTCGATCTCGTATACGGCGAACGGCACCACCGTACCACTCAACCCGAGCAACCTGCAGGGCGGAGCGTTGGGCGGATTGCTCGACTATCGCAGCCAGACGTTGGACCAGGTCCAGAACAATCTCGGGCGGATCGCCATCGTCCTCGCGCAGACGTTCAACGATCAGCACCATCTGGGCATGGACTTGAACGGCGCACTGGGCCAGGATTTCTTCAGAGTCCCCGTGCCGCAGGTGATCGGCAACGGCAACAATACCGGCAGTGCGGTGATCAGCGCCGCCAACAGTAACGTGAGCGCACTGACGGGCAGCGATTACCGGCTCACCTTCTCCGGTGGCAACTGGACGCTGACTCGGCTCAGCGACAACACCCAGACCGCGATCACCGGGTTCCCGCAAACGGTGGACGGGGTGACGATCAATCTCGCGTCGGGGACCGCGAACAACGGCGACAGCTTCTTGATCCAGCCGACGGTGAACGGCGCACGCGATCTCGCGGTGGCGATCACCGACCCGGCGAAGATCGCCGCCGCTGCGCCGATTCGTACCGCCGCCGCGACTACCAACGCCGGCAGCGCAACGATCAGTGCGGGTCTGGTGACGGATACGACGAATGCGGCGTTCACGACGACGGCGGGAGCGCTCACGCCTCCGATCCTGATCCAATTCACCAGTCCCACGACCTACTCGATCTACGACAACACGAATCCCGCCTCCCCCGCGTTGCTCGAGGCCGGGATCCCCTACAACCCGTCTGCAACCAACGACGTGTTCCCCACGCCCGGAGCGCTCGACTACGGGTACCGGGTTCAGTTGAGCGGGCAGGCGAGCACCGGCGACAGCTTCACCGTGGGCTACAACACCAGCGGCGTAGCGGACAACCGCAACGCGCTGCTGCTGGCGGCGCTGCAGACGGCGAACACCGTGGCCAACGGCACGACCAGCTACCAGGGTGCCTACAGCCAGATCGTGAGCAGCGTCGGCGACCAGGCGAACGAGATCCAGGTGCAGAACGACGCACAGAATGCGCTGGTCCAGCAGACCACCAACGCGCAGCAGTCCTTCTCCGGCGTGAATCTGGACGAGGAGGCCGCCAACCTCATCCGCTACCAGCAAGCCTACCAGGCCTCCGGCAAGGTGCTCGCCATCGCGTCTCAGTTGTTCGCCACCGTCTTGGGGATCTTCTCGTGACTCGCGTCAGCACCGGCATGATCTTCGACCAGGGCGTGACCAATATGCGCAACGCCCAGACGGCGCTGCTCAAGACGCAGGAGCAGATTTCCAGCGGGCGCCGGCTGCTCACTCCGGCCGACGATCCGATCGCCGCGGCTCGATCGCTGGATGTCCAGCAATCGCAAGCCATCAACACGCAGTATTCGCGCAATGGCGACAGCGCCAAGGCGACGCTAGGCTTGGAGGACAATGCGCTCGCCTCCGTGACCACGCTGCTGCAAAACGCCAAGACGCTGGCGGTCAACGCCGGGGATGGCGCATTGAGCCAGCAGGACCTCGATACGATCGGCCAGCAGCTGCGCTCGCAGTACCAGCAGCTGCTCGGACTGGCCAACAGCACGGACGGCAATGGGCAATACCTGTTTGCCGGCTATCAGTCCTCCACGCGGCCGTTCGCCGAGACGGCTCCCGGCGTGGTCGCCTACAGCGGTGACCAGGGGCAGCGGCTGATCCAGATCTCGGCGTCGCGCCAGGTGCCCATCAGCGACGCGGGCAGCGACGTGTTCCAGCTCATCAAGAACGGCAATGGTACGTTCGTCACCGCGGCGGGCGCGAGCAACACCGGGAGCGGCATCGTCAGCCCCGGCAGCGTGGTGGATCAGACGGCCTGGAACGCTGCGGGCAATCCCAAGGACTTCACGATCAAGTTCTACGTGGACAACAGCGTGAGCCCGCCGGTGACGACCTATGACATCGTCGACAACTCCACCGGCAACTCGTTGGAGACGGGCGCACCCTCCGGCGCGGGGCCTTACCTGCGCACCTACACCGACGGCGGCACCATCAGCCTCCAGACCCAGTCTCCGCCGGATACCAACGCGACGCCGTTCGACTACGGCATCCAGCTGTCCGTCCAGGGGCAGCCGGCCACCGGCGACACCTTCACCGTGAAGGCGAGCACCAACCAGGATCTCTTCACCACGCTCAACAACCTGATCACCGCGGTCCAGGCCGCGGTGCGCACGCCGTTGGGCAACACGCAGCTCGCCAACGCGTTGAACACCGCTCAGTCGAACTTGGACAGCGCGCTCAACAACGTGCTCGCCGTGCGGGCCGCAGTCGGGACGCGGCTGCAAGAAGTCGGCACGGCACAGAGCACCAGCTCGGACTTGAACCTGCAGTATCAGCAGACGGTGTCGAACCTCACCGACCTCGACTACGCCAAGGCGATCAGCGACCTGACGTTCCAGCAGACCACGCTGCAGGCGGCCCAGCAGTCCTTCGCGAAGATCGAGGGGCTGAGCCTGTTCAATTTCCTGTAGCGTCCCCGAACTTCCACCGTCGGCCGCGGCCGCACCCGACGCTCGCTCACGCTCCGGCGGTGCGGCTTCTTGACTCCTGATCTGACTCGACCGAAGCGGTCCGCTGCGGGTGGGCGCTCCCGTCGCACGGCTTGTGGACGACTTGCCGGCCGGCCACGGAGCGTTGACACCGTCCTATTGCGGCGGCGTCTTGGCCTCGTCCGGGTCCACACAGGAGGTAAGCTGGTTGCGCTGCTCCTGCGCCAACCGCATGAGGCTTTCTAGATCTTCGGCCCACGCCTGCGCGACTTTCCCCGGGTCGGATTGGTCCTCCACCGTGAGCCCGTTGATCGCCAATGGCGGCAGCGGCTTGATGTCGGCGGACTTGACGCAATACACCGGGCGCGGCACGAGCTTCTCCTGAATCTCGACCTTGGGGGGTGGACACACGCAGGGCTGGAACGTCTGCTGGTTCGTCGCGCATCCGGTTGCGGCCAGCGCGCTGAGCATCGCGGCGGCCGCCGCTATTGACCGACCCATGTCGCCTTCCTTCCCTGGTCAATGAGGAACTTGATCGAGCTGTCGCAGGTCGTCGGCTTGGGCAGCTGGCGGATGTCGGCGATGCGCTTGTCGTATTCCTGCTTCTGCGCCTGCGTCTTCTTCTGCTGTTCGACGACCTGCTTCTGCAGCGCCTCCGCCTTGGACTGGAAGTCGCGGAGCTGAGCGTTCTGGTCGTCGATCGCCTTCTTCAGGGTCGCCTCGTTCTCCGCGCAGCGGGTTTTGATGTCATCGCGCTGCCGGGCCAGATCGGCGGCCTGGGCCTGGAGGTTTTGGATCGTCAGCGCCTGCTTGTCGATCTTGGAGGTGAGGTAATACCAGTAGAACACGACTCCTCCAATGACGAGAACCCCGAGCAAGGGCTTCCAGAGTCCTCCGATCAGACCAAACATAGCGACCTCTCTTTCCAGAGCGTAGCGTGCGACTGCGCGGGTCTGCGGCGGGCGCCTGCCGGCCAACCGCTGCGGATTTGCCGGCCGGCGCGGAAGTGCGCACACGATCCGGACGTCCCCCCCTCGGGCAGGATGTCCGCGCCGGCCTCCAAGCCAGCGCGCAATGGTAGCGCTAGACGCGGACAGTTAGCCAGCCTCCGGTGTGCAACGCTCCGCCGCGACCGCCGAAAGACCGGCCCACGCGCGGCTCCCGGTGGTGCGCCATGCAGGCGCCAGAGGGGCGCTCCCCGCGCAGGGCCACACCGGTCGCGTGCTCGCATTAGACGAAAGTCGTATTGGCTCCGGGGCAGCCGCTCGGTTATTTTTCGGGAAGCGGGCAGGTTGCGTAGCCGCTATGACGGGGGCGTAGTTGCGGGGCTGGCGGGCGATCGTCTGCGGGCCGAGCCCACGGTACACGCGCTCGCCCTTGGCCGATCATCGTCTCGAGGAGACAGCGCATGTTCGCGTTCTTGAGCCCACGCCTCTGGTTGCTGGTGGGATTGGTCGTTGCGCTGGCCGCGGCGTTTCTCGCCGGCGTGAAGACGGAAAGCAACCGCCGCGATGCGCAGTTGCTGAAGCAGGAACGCGCGTATCAGGCCGAGCTCGCAGCACTGCGCGACACGCAGCAGAAGGTGGAGCAGCAGATCTCGAGTAGCCTGGATGCCGAACGCACCAGGAATCAGGATCTGTCCCTGCAGCTGCAGCAGGCGATGAGCCGTGTCGACGCCCAGGGCGGTGCGATCAAGGTGAGCTGCAAGCCGAGCGCGACGAACCGGCCCGCCGCGATCTTGATGAGCGCGGCCTCGCCGCCCCAGGAGGCAGCGCCCGCCCTGCGCCAACCCGGGCCGGCCGCCGCTGCGTCAGGCAGCGGCGCCGGACTCGACGCAACCACTCCGGTCAACCCAGCCAGCGAGGACGCCGATGAAACCGTGGACGTGTCTTTGGATGATCCTATCTTCTATGCTGATTTTATCCGCCTGTACAACGTCGCCCTCACACGGCAGCCTGAAGGACTGCCCCAGGGCGCCGGCGGAGCTCATGGGGGAGATCCCCCAGCCGGTCCCGCTAGCGGGAGGGACCTCATCGACAACGCCGACGAGAACGGAAAGCGGTTCGCAGAGTGCCGCGAGAAACTGAAGTCGTGGCAGGCCTGGGCGCGGGGGGTGGGTCTGGCCAATTAGCCGCGGCGCGGGTGCGCAGGCGAGATCGGCGTCACCGCGCACCCCGGCGTTGAGCGTCAGAACTGTAAGGCATCGGCATTGGAAAGGGAGATTCGACCATGGAGATCCAGGTGGCGAGAAAAGAGTTCACCGCGAAGAGCACCATCGGCGAGATGCACCTCGACGGCGCGTTCGAGTGCTACACGCTGGAGGACGTCGTCCGGCCGGTGAAGATCAAGGGGATCACCGCAATCCCGGCCGGATCGTACGAAGTCGTCGTCAGCTTCTCCGAGCGGTTTCAGCGGCTGTTGCCCCTGCTGCTGCAGGTCCCCAACTTCGACGGGGTGCGCATCCATCCCGGCAACACCGACCGCGACACCGAAGGCTGCATCCTGGTGGGCAGGACGAAGGAGCGCGACTTCATCGGGGCCAGCAAGGTCGCCTTCGAGGCCCTGTTCGAGAAGATCCAGGCGGCGCTGCAACGAGAGAAGATCTTCATCCACATCACGGAAGAGCGGCCGACCTAGCCCGGCCAGACCGACTGCCGCGCGAGTGCGCACCCGAACGCGCGTCGATTACTGCGCCCGCACCTTCTCCGGCTCGCTGCGGGTGAGCTCGCGGAAGATCCCGCGCACCCGCTGCACCCGCTCGGCGACCTTCGCATGGCTCTCGTCGATGCGCAAGCGGTCCTGCCCCGAGAGCTTGAAGTTCTTGCGCGTCTGGACGAGCTGAATGATGCGCGCGGGGTCGGTGGGCGGGCTCTTGACGAACTGGAGCACGATGCCGTCGGGTCCCGCATCGACTTTCGTGATGCCCAGCGCCTTGGCCTCGATGCGCAGCCGGTGGCTGTCCAGGAGCGCCCTGGCCGGATCGGGGAGCAGCCCGAAGCGATCGACCAGCTCCTCGTGCAGCGATTCCAGCTCGTCCGCGGTCTCCGCGTGGGCCAGCCTCTTGTACAGCACCAGCCGCTCGTGGATGTCGGCGCAGTAGGTCTCCGGCAGCAGCGCCGGAGCGTGCAGGTTGATTTCGGTCGCGATGGCGAGCGGCTGTGACAGATCGGGCTCCTTGCCTGCCTTGAGCGACTTCACCGCTCCGTTGAGCATGGCCGTGTACAGCGCGAAGCCGACCTCCTGCATCTGCCCGCTCTGCGCCTCGCCCAGCACTTCGCCGGCGCCGCGGATCTCCAGGTCGTGCATGGCTAGATAGAACCCCGAGCCCAGCTCTTCCATCAACTGGATCGCTTCGAGGCGCTTGCGGGCGTTGGCCGTGAGCGCCTCCTCGTCCGGGGTCAGAAGATAGGCATAGGCCTGGTGGTGCGAGCGGCCGACGCGCCCGCGCAACTGGTGCAGCTGGGCTAGCCCGAGCCGGTCCGCGCGGTCGATGATGATGGTGTTGGCGCTGGGGATGTCGATGCCGGTCTCGATGATGGTCGTGCACAGCAGGAGGTTGAAGCGCTGCTGGTAGAAATCGCGCATGACCAGCTCGAGCTCGCGCTCGGGCATCTGCCCGTGCGCGACGCGGATGCGTGCCTCCGGCAGCAGCTTGATGAGCCGGGCCTCGGTGTTGTAGATGGTCTCGATCTCGTTGTGCACGTAGTACACCTGGCCGCCGCGCTTGAGCTCGCGCAGCACCGCCTCGCGAACCAGTCCGTCGGAAGAGCGGGACACGAAGGTCTTGATCGCCAGCCGCTTCTGCGGTGCGGTGGCGATGACCGAGAAGTCGCGCAGGCCCTCCAGGGACATGGCCAGCGTCCGCGGGATCGGCGTCGCGGTGAGCGTGAGCACGTCCACTTCGGCGCGCAACGACTTGAGACGTTCTTTGTGGCGTACGCCGAAACGGTGCTCTTCGTCGACGATGATCAGGCCCAGATTCTTGAACTGCACCTTCTGCTGCAGCAGCTTATGGGTGCCGATGACGATGTCGATCTCGCCCCGCGCCAGCGCTTGCAGCGTGGCCTCCTGTTCCTTCCCGGAGCGAAAGCGGGAGAGCTCGGCGATCTTCACCGGCCACTCGGCAAAGCGGTCGCGAAAGGTCTGGAAGTGCTGCTCGGCCAGAAGCGTGGTGGGCACCAGCACGGCCACCTGCTTGCCGTCGCACACCGCCACGAAGGCCGCTCGCAGCGCGACCTCGGTCTTGCCGAAACCCACGTCGCCGCAGATCAGCCGGTCCATCGGCTTGCCGGTGGTGAGGTCGTAGATCACCGCCTCGACCGCGGCGGCCTGATCCCGCGTCTCCTCGAACGGGAAGCCGTCGGCGAACGCCTCGTAATCCTGCGGCTTGAGCGTGAACGCATGGCCCTTGCGCGCGGCGCGCTGAGCGTACAGGTTGAGCAGCTCCGCGGCCGTGTCGCGCACCTGCTCGGCGGCTTTGCGCTTGGCCTTTTCCCATTGGCCGCTGCCCAGCTTGTGCAGCGGTGCAGTCTCGGGGGAGGCGCCGCTGTAGCGGCCGATCACTTCGAGCTGCGACACCGGGACGTAGAGCTTGTCGCCGCCTTCGTACTCCAGCGCCAGGAACTCGGTGGCGCCTTCGCCCAGGTCCATGGTGACGAGCCCGAGGTAGCGGCCG
>Ga0335083_10003353_pt1 | contig 20826 bp, 18 predicted proteins | sample Lox_Sample_42_FD_206716 | JGI IMG/M metagenome (GOLD analysis project Ga0335083, IMG submission 206716) | Soil microbial communities from Loxahatchee National Wildlife Refuge, Florida, United States - Lox_Sample_4.2 | ecosystem: Environmental > Terrestrial > Soil > Wetlands | place: USA...
CCCGCCCGGTTTCGACGTCGACGATGAGTCCTGGACCAGTGGCATGGGACAGAATCTCGATTCCGCTTTCCGCGTGGCACGGGCTGCGCTGAAGCGGATGACGCCGCGCAAGGAAGGCGCGATCCTCTTCATCAGCTCGATCGCCGGCCTCGGTGCGCTCGGCACGCCGCTCACCTATGGCACCGCAAAGGCAGCGATGAACCACCTGGCGAAGGAATTGGCGAAGCTCTCCGGGAGCGCCGGAGTCCGCGTCAACACGATCGCGCCCGGCAACATCATCTTCCCCGGCGGGGACTGGGAAGCGCGTTCGACGGGAGACCGCGCCGAGGCCTGGGCCCGCTGGATCAAGCGCGAAGTGCCGATGCGCCGCTACGGACGTCCCGACGAGATCGGCGCCGCCGCCGCGTTCCTCTTAAGTCCCATGGCGAGCTTTATTACGGGCGCGACGCTTCCCGTGGATGGCGGGCAGACACGCTGAGCGCCTGTTCGCGTCCGGCGTCAGGCCGCCGCGGCTGCTGGAACGGCGCTGCTGCCGCGCGGCCTCTGCGCGAAATACGACACGATGAGCCCGAACAGCAACATGGCCAGGCCGTTGAGCGCCACGCTCTTGAGCGACGGATGCGGCCACGCATGCAGGGCGGAGAGCGGCAGGACGACCCAGTTCATCACGACGTAGATGCCGACGCCGTAGAGCAGGCCGAACGTCACCCAATTCCGCCGCAGAACCGGCAGGATGCTGCTCGCAATCACGAATATCGCTGCGATGATGAGCGACATTCCCCATTGCAACAGCATGCCGAGCGCAGCCGTCTGAAGCCCCCCGTTGAACGCGGCATCGTGACCGATGAGACCGCTCGCCACGACATGGAGGATGAACACCGGACCCAGCATGCTGATGAGACAGGCGGCTCCGATGTCGATCGTGCCGGCGATCAGCCCGCCAAGAAGGATGGCAACGATGGAATGGCGCATGTCCATGCGGATCTCCCCAGTCAGGCTTGCGTGACTCGACTGTATAGATCACTCCATTTAACGGCAAGGCATGGCGCCTGGTGCACGTTTCACGCTTTCGTGCGGGCGCATGACGGTGCTATGCCCGATGGCAGCAAGCAGGTGCAGCGATGGCGAACGATACCAAAGAGCGATTGATCCGTGCCGGTGAGGCGTTGTTCCGGTCCCAGGGCTATTCCGGCACCGGACTGAAGCAGCTCGCCGACGACGCACGCGCACCATGGAGCTCGATGTATCACTTCTTTCCGGACGGTAAGGAGCAGATGGCGGCGGAGATTCTCGACTATGCGGCGGCGTACTACGCGCGCATGCTGGCGCGCGGATTTGAAGCGCGGCCAGATCCGCTCGACGCCATCGACGCGATCTTCACCGGAGAGGTGGAGATCCTGAAACGTTCGGGATATCGCGACGGCTGTCCCATCGCCTCGGTCACGCTCGATACCGCAAGCACCGTCGAGCCCTTGCGCAAGCGCTGCGGCGAGGCCTTTGCGAGCTGGATCCGGACGATTGCCGAAGGGATCGGCCGTTCCGGCGTGGACGAGGAGGCGGCAACAGAACTCGCGACCTTCGTGCTCAGCCGCGCATCAAAAAATGCAACGCCATTGCTGCGCACCGGGCGTATCGTGCATCAGGCGATCGAGGCAGCCCTCAGCAACACGAAAAAGACGCGTCCCCCACACAAACGCACGCGCGCCGCACGCCGATAGCGTTCCTTCTCCGCTCCATGCCCTCGGAGCAAGGCGGTACTGCAGAATTGCGGTACCGGGTTCCCGACAGAATTCGCGTAGAGAATAGCCACGCTCGGCGCGTCCGCCGTCGTCATGATGAGATGGCAGTGAAACAGTCAACGCTTCCGCTTTCCCACCTGCTGCTGGCGCTCGCGGTCGTTGTTGTGTGGGGAACAAACTTTCCCATCATCAAGCTCGCCCTGGCGCACCTGCCGCCGCTGTGCTTCGCAGCGCTCCGCTTCCTGTTCGCTTTCCTGCCCGCCGCGTTCTTTCTCAAGCGCCCCGCCGTGTCGCTGCGCGTCCTCGCTGCCTACGGACTCCTGATCGGCCCGGGGCAGTTCGCCTGCCTCTACATCGCCATGGAGCACTGGATCTCGCCGGGCCTCGCCTCGCTCGTGATCCAGATGCAGGCCTTCTTCACGATCGGGCTCTCCATCTGGTTCACGGGTGATCATCTGCACCGCTACCAGGGAGCTGCACTCGCACTCGCCGCGGCGGGCCTCGCGGTCATTCTGGTTCACGCGGGCGGAGACGCGACACCCTCAGGGGTTGCGCTTGTTCTTGTCGCTGCTTTGAGCTGGGCCGGCGGCAATGTCGTGGCGAAGCGCCAGCCGGCCGAGAACATGCTCGCCTATGTCGTATGGGCGAGCCTGTTTTCCTTCCCGCCGCTGATCGTCCTTTCGCTCATGTTCGAGGGCTGGAAGTCCGTCTCAACGAGCCTTGCGAACGCCGATGCGATGACCTGGGCCGCGGTTCTCTACCAATCCTTCGGCAACACGCTGTTCGGTTACGCGAGCTGGTCGTTCCTGCTGGCGCGCCATCCCGCGGCGACCGTATCTCCGCTTGCACTCCTCGTACCGATCGTCGGCATGGCGACATCTTCATTGCTGCTCGGCGAAGCCCTGCCTCTCTGGAAGCTGTCGGCGGCCGCGCTCGTCATGGCCGGTCTCGCACTGAATGTGCTCTGGCCTCTGCTGCATCGCGTGGTCCGCGGTGCGGCAGCGACCTGAAGGCGAGGCGATCTGCGGAACGTCAGCGCCCGCCGTTCGCGCGGATATGCGCGAGCAGCAGCTCCGACACGCGCTCGGAGACCTGGTCGGGCGTGAAGTGCCCGGCGCCCTCGATCTCGACAAAGCTGTAGGGACCGGCCACGTATTCCTTCGTCAGTTCGGCAGCCCGGCGGCCGACCGTTGCATCTTCGTTGCCCCAGACATAGAGCGTCGGCACGGTGACGGCCGGTGTCGATGCTGCCGCGATGCCGCTCGCGCGATACCAGTTCATCGCGCCCTCGATCGCGCCCTCGTCGAGCAGCGCCGTGACATAAACGTCGGCATCCGCTTCCGGCACGCCCTGCGCGGTCAGCGCGTTGCGCAACGGTTCAAGCTTCGCCTCGCGCATGCGCTTCACGGCGTCGGCTTCGCGGAAGGCGCGGTGATGGCCGGAGCGAGACGATTGCTTGGTGTCTTCCTGCATGGCGCGCGCGAACGCGGCCGGGTGCGGCCTGGAGAAGATCGAGAGAGAAACAAACCGCGACGGCTGCGACGCAGCGATCAGCCACGACAACTGGCCGCCCCAATCGTGCCCGACGAGGTGAAACCGCTCCGCGCCGAAAAGATCCATGAGCCCCAGCGCATCGGCAACGAGCAGATCGGTTGTGTAGGAATCCGTTTCCCGCGGCCTTGCGCCCTTCGAATAGCCCCGCTGGTCGGGAACGATGACGCGATATCCGGCGTTTGAGAGCGCATCGCGCTGATGGCGCCACATATGCCGTGTTTCGGGAAAACCGTGCAGCATCAGGACCGGCGCAGCGTTTTCCGGCCCCGCGACATCGACGGTGAATACGAGATCGCCCAATGCGACATTGCGTGTTTCGTGGCTCATGCGGCCCAAGTCTAGGCACGCAAGGCGACGGAAGTCAGCCCTTCTTGCCGAGCTGGTGGAGCAATTCCTGCGCGAACTGGGTCAGCGTGTCGTCGCGCGCGCCCATCACAATGATCCGGTCGCCTTCCTTCGCCAGCGAAAGAAGCTTCTCGCCGCAGGCGGGCCGATCCGGCAAGGCGAAGGCCTTGTGCCCGCTTGCCTCGACGCCCTTGATCACGTCGGTGCTCGACACGCTCCTGTCAGTCGTGCCGCCGAAATAGACGGGCTCTGGCATCACGAGCACGTCATCCGCGGCAAGGTTGGACGCAAAGCATTCGATGAAGCCGTCCTTCATCAGCTTGAGCGGTCCAAACCCGTGCGGCTGGAACATGACGAGCAGCCGGCCCGGGAAGGCATGCAGCGTGGCAAGCGTCGCCGCGATCTTGTCCGGGTTGTGCGCAAAGTCGTCAATGACCGTGACGCCGCCGGCTGCGCCGACACGCTCGAGCCTGCGGCGTATGCCGCGGAACTTGCCGAGCGCCTCCGCAGCATCGGAAAGCGAGACACCGACCGCATAGGCAGCACCGAGCGCCGCCAGTGCATTCGCCGCGTTGTGCGCACCGGGCACCTGCAGTGCGAGCTTGATCGTCTGGCGCGAGTCGCGGTCCTTCACGTCTAGCGAGATACCGTCCGGCGTCGGCACGAGGTTCGTGCCCAGGAGGTTGGCGCGCGGATCCTTGAGGCTGTAGGTGATGGTGCGCTCGGGCGGCAGTTCCTTCGCCAGCGCCGCCGTCTCGCCATTGTCGAGATTGAGGATCGAGATGCGCGCCCTCGCGGCGAAGTCCTTGAACAGCCGGCGCAACTCTTCGAGCGACTTGTGATCGAGCGCGATGTTGTTGATGACTGCGATGCGCGGATTGAACTGTGCGATCGAGCCGTCGCTTTCGTCGACTTCGCTGACGAAGGTGTCGCCTTCGCCGACCACCGCGCTCGCAAAGGGAATGTCCTTGCTGACGAAGTTCGGCATCACTGCGCCGTTCATGATCGTGGGATCGCGGAAGGTCTCGTAAAGCAGCCAGCCGATCATGCCGGTCGTCGTCGATTTTCCGCTCGTCCCCGCGACGCCGATGCTGGTCGGCGCAGCGTTGAACAATTGCGCCAGCAATTGCGCGCGCGTCATCGTCTCGGCACCCAGGCGCTTTGCAGCCTGCACGTCGGGCACCGTATCCTCGACGGCGGTGGACGCCACGAGAACCTGCTTCGCGCTCGTCACCCCGCTTCCGTCCTGGGGGAACAGCGAGATGCCATGCTCCCTCAGGAATTCGAATTTCTGCGCCGTGCGGCCCTGATCGAGCGAGCGATCGGAACCGGAGACCTCGAAACCCCTGGCCTTGAGGATGAGCGCGAGCGGCAGCATGCCGCTGCCGCCGACACCGCAGAAGAAATAGGGTCGTTTGTCGGTCATCTGGTTGGCGAAGCTATTTGTCGATTCGGGTGGCGACAAGTGAGGGTCGAAGATGTACCGGCGGGAAAACTACTGATGCACGGCTTCAAGCTTGTGACCGTCAGGATCGGCGACGAAGGCCGCGTAATAGTTGGGCCCGTAATGCGGACGAAGTCCCGGCGCGCCGAGGTCGCGGCCACCATGGGCGAGCGCCGCCGCGTGGAACGCGTCGACCGCTGCCCGATCAGGCGCCGCGAATGCCAGATGAAAGCCTTCGCCCGGCGCCCTCGCCTTGCCGGGCGCCGGAAAGAGCGCGAGCTTGTCCTGGCCCCCTTCCGGCCCGAAGCCGACACCTTTTGGTGACGACCACACCCTTACGATGCCCAGGGGAGCCAGCACGGCGTCGTAGAAGGCGGCCGATCGCTCCAGATCGTTCACGCCGATAGAGAGATGGCTTAACATCGGCGTTCCTCCGACAGAGCCGTGAAGCTAGCAAATTCAAGGGGAAGAATGCGTTCAGAAACGATCAGGATCGGCGTGGTGGCGCCCGCGGGCCGGGTGTCGCGCACGGCGGCGGAACGCGTCACGGCGCTCGCGCGCGCCAGCTATCCCGAACGTGTGACGATCGTATTCCATCCCCAATGCTTTCTCTCCTCCGGCCATTTCGCGGGCGATGACGAGACGCGCGCAGCGGCATTCATCGAAGTCGCGAACGATCCCCAGTTCGACGTGCTCTGGATCGGCCGCGGCGGCTATGGTTCGGGACGCATCGCGAGCAAGGTGATCCCGGCGCTCGGCAGCGAAGCGCAGACGAAGACCTATCTCGGCTACAGCGACGCCGGCGCGCTCTTTGGCACCATGTACCGCCATGGCATCGGACGCATCTTTCATGGACCGATGGCCGCCGACATCGGGCGCGACAACGGCGAAACAGCGATTGCGCGGGCATTGTCGTTCCTGGTGGACCGCGACGAGACGGCACTGGAGCCACACGTCTCCCGCGATGCGCCGAATGCCGCTTTCAACATCACGATCCTCGCGCATCTGCTCGGAACGCCGTCCGAGCCCGACCTGTCCGGCCACGTCGTCATGCTCGAAGAGGTCTCGGAGTACATGTACCGCATCGATCGCGACCTCCTGCAGATCACGAGCAACCCGATGATGCGCCGGGCGAAGGGTCTCAGGCTCGGACGCTGCAGCGCGATTCCCGCCAACGATCCGGATTTCGGCCAAGATGAGGAAACCGTGATCCGCCACTGGTGCGAAGTCTCCGGCATTCCTTATCTGGGCCGCGCCGATATCGGCCACGACGTCGACAACAAGATCGTGCCGTTCGGAAGTCTCTAGACTTCCACCATCAGCCGCTTCAGGCCGCGGAACAGCGGCAGCGTTCGCCATTCGACTTCGGCGTCCGCCAGCTTCAGGTCCGGAAACCGCTGGAAGATCTGGGTCAGCGCGGACTGCGCCTCCATTCGCGCGAGAGGTGCACCGATGCAGATATGCGCCCCGCCGCCGAACGCCACATGCGGCGCGTTCTTCCTCGCAATGTCGAAACTGTCGGGGTTCTCGAACATGGCGGGATCGCGGTTGGCTGCCCGCAGTGATGCAAGCAGCGACTGGCGATCTCGCATGGGGCAGCCCCCGAATTCACGGTCGCCCGAGAGCACGCGGCCGGTTGCGTCCACCGGTGACTCAAAGCGAAGGATCTCCTCCACCGCGGAGGCTGCAAGCGACGGATCACCTTTGAACTTCGCGAGCTGCTCGGCGTGCGTTAGAAGCAGCCAGACGCCGTTGCCGATCAGGTCCGTCGTCGTAAGGTTTCCGCCGACCAGGAGGCTGCTGAGATTGACATTGAGCTCGGCGTCGCTGATGTCGGCATCCGCCGTCGCCATGTCGCTGATGAGATCGTCCCTTGGCGAAGCGCGCCGCGCTGCCAGCAGCTCACGAAAATATTCCGCGATGCGGTTCGAGCCATCGATCATACGACGCGTCTCGTCTTCGTTGCGGATCGGCGTCAGGGAGAGGATGGCGTCCTCGGACCAGCGGCGGAATTCCGAAAGCCTTTCTTCATCCACGCCCAGGATGCGCGCGATGACGAGGATCGGAATGGGAATCGCCACTTCCGTCATGAGGTCGAAAGGCGCCGTGGCTGCGATGCGGTCGAGCACCTCGCTTACAATGGCGTCGATACGCGGCCGCGATTTTGCCACGCGTGCATAAAGAGCCTTGGCGAGCGGCACACGAATGCGCGAATGGTGGGGCTCGTCGAGGAACAGGATCGATTCCCCCTCTGCGTACACCTGATCGAGTCCCTCAACCGGCGCGACCTGCGCCTGCATGATGGAGGTCTGTTCCGCCATGCGCGGGTGACGCCAGAGCGAGCGGTCATTGACGACCGCGCGGACATCGGCATAGCGCGTCACGATCCACGCAGCGGCGCCCTCGTCCCGCATGACCGGGCATTTGTCCCGGAGCGCCTTGAGCCGCGGATAGGGATCGGCGCGCGCTTCGGGATCGAGTGCCGTCGTCTGAAAGAAGGATTGTACTGGTTCGTTCATGTGCGCACTTCACGAGCGGAAGGGCCCGACGATCAGGCCCTTCCGTCAGTCTTGCGCGACACGAAGGACAAAGTCCACGCTCAACTCTCGCGCAGCACGCGCAGCCGGGCAATTGCCGAGAGCGCGGTCAGCAACACAAATCCCAGTACGACGCAGGCGACGATGAAGGGCCCATCGATTCCGGTCTCGGCAATCGTGCGCGCGCTGAACTTGCCGGCCACGCCCGTCCACCAGTAAGAAAACATCCCGATATCCATCACGGTATGGCCGATCATGCCGGGAATGAGCGAGTTCGATGCCCAGGCGAGCAGGCCGTAGAGCATGCCGGCAAAGAACACGAGCGGAATCATCCCGCCAATATCCCAGCTCTTGGACAGATGAAGCAGGCCGAAGAAGAACGAGGAGACGAGGATGGCAACAACGGCGCCATAACGCCCCTCGAGCGGCTGCTGCATGTAGCCGCGAAAGCCGGTCTCCTCGCAAATGCCGGCCGACGCCGCCGCGACAACGATCGCCACCCATTTGAGAGCGAGAGAGGCAACGGGAAAGGCGTAGTCGCGATGAAACTCCACGGCCGGGAATGGCACGATGCGAAAGAGCACGACGAGCGAGGCGTGCACACCTGCCGCGATGCTGAACGCGGCGATGAGACCCCAGATCCACTGTGCACGGCTGAGCGATCCGGTGCGGAACGCCGAGCGGCGCGTAGCAGAGGTCGCGCGCGGCCAGCCCCGCCCGCTGGCCCACCAGACATAGACGGCGAGGAACACCGCTTCGGCCAGTGCGCCGAGCGGCATGCCGAGCTTGACGAGAAAGACGGGCCAGACATTGGCGGCGATGAGGCCGATCGAAAGGCCTAAAACAATGGCGCGGAGCCAGACTGGCAGCCTGCCCCACACTCCCGGACGCAATTCCAGTGCTGCCGACGACATGACGACTACTCCCCTGCTTGTTGCAGGAGCAGGTTCGCGCCGGCCAGATCGAAAGTGTTTGGGAAAGGATTTGGGAAAGCTTGGGAAATCCTTGGGCGACGGAAGAAAGGCGGCAAAATCATGGTTTGCGGCGCGGGCAGTTTGCCGCAAAGCCGCTTTCCACCGAAAATGGGATGGTTCCCATCGGGCGTACCCCGAAGCAACACGATGCCGTCGATCACAGAGACACGCCATGTCCTGACTGCCTGGCTGGCGCCCTTGTGGCGCTACGAGCGGCACATTTCGGCGGCCGCGATGATCGCGGGCTTTGGCATCGACAGCTACACCTTCGGCCGCATCGACCGGCCGATGACGCATGTCATCTTCTGCGCCTACCTCACGATCGCCATCGTGACCATCGCCATCGCGCATTTCATTCAGTCGGCAGCCGACGACTACAAGGAGAAGCGCGACCGCCAGCTCGCGCGTGTCACGAGCCGCTGGAAACGCCGGCAGGAGCATCAGAAGGACTTGAGAAGCGCAGCCTTGCGCGCCATCTCCGATCCGCCCGGTCCGAAAAGCTTTGCGCCTTCGCCAAGGCCCCAGGCACAAGGTGATGAGCAGGCTTCCGCCGACGTCGCGCTCGCAGAGCCTGCCAGCGATGTGCCGGCACCTGCTCCTGCCGCGGTGACCGAGAAGCCCGTCGAAGCCCCGCACGACTGGCGCCGCACGGCGCTTCTCGCCGCCACGCAGTTCGCCATCGGCGGCCTGTCGAGCGGCTTCCTCGTCTTCTACGGCCGCAGCGCCGCGTTCGCGTCGTCGTGGCTCTTCCTGCTGGTGCTGGTCGGCTTCCTGATCGGCAATGAGGTCTTCAAGAAATATCACTCCCGCCTCGTCTTCTCCTCGCTCCTGCTTTTCTTCTCGCTTTACTCGTACGCGATCTTCGTCGTGCCGGTGATGATCCGCGCGATGGGCAAGGTGCCGTTCCTCCTGAGCGGCGTCGTCGCGGTCATCGCCTTTCTCCTGTTCCTCCGGCTTCTCTGGGCGATCGGCCGGGAGCGTTTCCGCGAGTCGCGCGGTCCCATCCTGCTCGGCGCGATTCTCATCACGGCGGCGATGAACGTGTTCTATTTCACCCAGCTCCTGCCGCCGCTGCCGCTTGCGCTCTCCGATATCGGCATCTTCCACAGCGTGAAAAAAGTCGGCGACAAGTACGTCGCCATCGGCGAGCAGCAAACATGGAAGGCGACGCTCGGCATCGAGCCGTCCCTGATGCACGTCGTGCCGGGAAAACCCGTGTCGCTCTATACCGCCGTGTTCGCGCCGGTGAAGCTACTGACGAAGATCACGCATCGCTGGCAGCTCTACGATCCCGAAAAGCGGCATTGGCGCACGCTCTCCGTCGTCACGTTTCCGATCTCCGGCGGCCGCGAAGGCGGCTATCGCGCGTATTCGATCAAGTCGAAGCCCAAGCCGGGCAACTGGCGCGTCGATGTGCTCGCCGAGGACGGTCGACTCGTCGGGCGCTTCCGATTCGTCGTCGTCGACGTGCCTAATGAGGCAGCCACGATCACAAAAACCATGCAGTGAGCCCGCTTCTTTGCTGGCTTCGGACAGAATCGGAGACTAGCCTCTCGTTCTCGCTGCAGGGGGCCGGCATGGCGAACAGTTTCACGGAAACCACGTCGCAGGGATTCTTCTCGCGCATCGCGAATTCCTTCATCGGGCTTCTGCTCGGGCCGGTCTTCGTGATCGGCGCGATCGCGCTTCTGTGGTGGAACGAAGGCCGCGCGGTCGAGGCGATCGTCGGACTCAACAACGCCGCGAGCGCGACGGTGGAAGCGTCCGCCTCGCCCAGCCCGGGCAACGAAGGAAAACTCGTGCATGTGATCGCCCCGGCGACGGCCGAGGAACCGATCACGGACGACGATCTCGCGCTCGGCATCCGGGGCCAAGTCGCGGTGGCGCGCAAGGTCGAGATGTATCAGTGGAAGGAGCACGAGCAGGAGAGCACGCAGACGAATACCGGGGGCAGCCAGACGACAACGAAGACCTACACCTACACGCAGGACTGGTCGGACGAGCCGGTCGACTCGAGCGCGTTCCGCCATCCTGACGGGCACCAGAACCCCTCGATGCCGTTCCAGAGCAAACGCTACGCCGCCAGCGACGCGAAGCTTGGAGGCTGGACCCTCGACGCCGATACGCTGGGACGCGTCGACCCGGTACAAGCGCTCACCGTCGGCGTACCCGATCAGTGGACGCGCAGCGGCAACTACATCGTCAAGGGCAGTGTCAGCTCGCCCAAGACCGGCGATCTGCGCGTGAGCTACACCGGTCTCGAGACCGGCAGCACGATGTCAGTGCTGGCGCAGCAGAGCCATAACGGTTTTGCCTCCTATACGACGCCGAACGGCTATCAGGTTTTCCTCGTCGCACTCGGCAACCGGCCCGCGGCGCAGATGATCGCGCAGCAGCGCGCCAACGAATCGATGCTCACCTGGATTTTGCGCGGCGTCGGCGCCGTCGTGATGTTCATCGGGTTCACGATGTTCTTCGGACCGCTCTCTGTGATGGCGTCCTTCCTGCCGTTCCTGGGCTCGCTCGTCCGCGGCGCCGCGGCCGCCTTGTCCCTCGTGATCTCCGTACCGTTGACGCTGATCGTGATCGCCGCGGCCTGGCTCGCGTACCGCCCCATTCTCGGCGGCATCCTGATCCTTGCTGCCATCGGCGCGGTTTATGGCCTGTGGCGCTGGCATGCAGGACGCAGGCCGGCGGTTCCGGCCAAGGCTGCAGCCCCCGCCTAGGCGGAGGTCGCGCGCGGCGCGTCCGGCAGGAGCCGTGACGCGGGCAGGAACACGGTCACGCAAGTGCCCCTTCCGAGGCGGCTTTCGAGTTCGAGCCTGCCGCCATGGGCTGTGGCGAGTCCCTTGACGATGGGAAGGCCAAGTCCCGTGCCGCGCTCCATCGTCAGCGCATCCTGGCGTCCCTGGCCGAAATTCTCGAACACGCGCTCGCGGTCTTCCTCGGCGATGCCGATGCCATTGTCGCGCACGCCAAAGGCGAACTGGCCATCGGCGCAGACGCGCCCGAACACCATGACGGTGCCGCCGGGCGGCGTGAACTTGATCGCGTTGGACACGAGGTTCAGAAGGATCTGCTTGACGGCCCGTACGTCGGCGACCACCGCCGGCAGGTCCGGTGCAAGCTCCGTCACAAGGGCGACGCCGCTCTCGCTCGCCTTTCCGCGCAGCATCGCGACGCAGTCTCCCGCAAGCAGGCCGAAGTCGACCTCGCCTTCGTGAATGGCGTAGCGGCCCGACTCGATCTTGGCGAGGTCGAGCACGTCGTTGATGAGCGTGAGGAGATGGCGCCCGGACTCATGGATCAGTTTCGAATATTCCCGGCGCCGCGGTGCGAAGTCGTCGGAGTCGAGCATCTCCGAGAAACCGAGGATGGCGTTCAACGGCGTCCTCAGCTCGTGGCTCATATTGGCCAGGAAGTCCGACTTTGCGCGATTGGCTGCCTGCGCGCGGGTGCGCTCCTCATTCGCCATGGCGAGCGCCGACTTGAGCCGGTCGATCAGGAGCCGCTTCTCCTCGCGCAGCTGAAGCATCTCGTGCGCGAGCTGCCAGACCGAGCGGCCATAAAGCGCGACGAGCACGATGTAGCAGAGCTGCAGGAATGCGAGGCCGAGTGCCAAGGGATACTTCTCGTGCGCGAGCGACAGCGAGAGAAACACAGCACAGTACGGCGAGAGATTGGCGACGAGCACGGGCAGGCTCGGCGCTGATTGCGCGCCGGCCGACGCGAGCCCTGCGGCGATCAGCACGTACAGAAGAACGTTGTTGAGGCGGTCGTTCTCAACCCAGAAGAGCGGCGCTACGGCCACGAAGGCGGCCGCGGACACGAATATGCTGGCGCTGATCGCAAGCCGCCATCGTGCGACGGATTGATGACGGTGCCCGTCATTCAGGAATTTGTAGAGGAGCAGGATCGTGATCGACCACGTCGCGATCGTGACACCGGCCCAGATCGCGAGCGGACGCGTGGCGTGCCACATGCCGAGCAACACTGCGAGCCCGACGACGATCAGCGGCAACGGCAACAGGTTGCTGAGCAGATAGCGCGACGCCGTCTCGAGATGGCGCAGCTCGAGCGTGGCGCGGAGATTGAAAGGCTCCGCCGCGGTCGTGCTCTCTTTGCTCGTCACATTCATGAATGCCGGGTCCGGGAACCGAGAGACGAATCTGACAGAGGGGGGTTAAAGCGGTGCTTATTCGCGGGAATCCGGGTTAAGGATTGCAAAACTCCGGCCCCGCAAGGGTTGCGGGCACAGGCGGAATTCCTCGGCCATTCGCGCGGGCGTTGCGCGTCTTAACGGCCGATAAGGGGTTTGTTAGGATCGCGGAAACTCTTTCGAGAACGCCCTTCCGATGACCCGCGACGAAATGATCCGCGAAGCCTGCCGGCGCACGCTCACGCCTTTTCAGCTCGGTGCCTTCGCCTCCGATGACATGTGGATCGGCATGCTGAAAGATCGCTTTGGGCGCGAGGTGGTGAAGGGCGACCGCATCCCGCCTGGAACGCTCGATGCGATCCGCTCCGAGTTTGCCCGGATCGCTCGCGAAAAAGCTCTGCGTCAGTAGATCAGGCGCTGCCCCTGGCACGCGGCTTCTGCGCTTCGGCGATCGCGTCGCGCGTCTCTCTGAGCACCCGCGCCGCAATCGGATCGTTCTGGATCGCTTTCCAATAGGCGGAGAGGCGCGGCAGTTCGCTCTCGGGACTTGGACGATCGAACAATTTGGGCGCCCAGTCGAATGCGAGCAGAAGCTGCGGCAGCAAGGCTCCGTCCGCCTGCGTCAGCGACTTGCCCACGGCGTAACCTTCCCCGCCGATGTAGTGCTCGAGGTAGTCCAGCGACTTCTTCACCTCGGCGAGCGCTGAGTCGATCCTCTCCCTGTTCCAGGCCTTGCGCGGCTGCGCCGATGCGTTGAACAGCGGCACCATCGCCATCACGAGATAAAAGTCACAGATGCGCGAGAGAAGCCGCACCTGCGCCAGCGCCCAGGGGTCCTTCGGCCGGAGCGACGGCTCGGGAAATGCGTCCTCGAGATATTCGCAGATGACTTCCGACTCCGGCAGAACGCGGCCGTCGTCGAGTTCGAGCGCGGGCACGCGGCCGATGGGATTGACCTTCAGGTACCAGCCCTTCGAGGCGCCGTCATGAATGCCCGGGGGCTCGACGAACGGAATGTCGATGCCCTTGAAGTAGAGGACGAGACGGACGCGGGTCGGGAACGGCGAGAGAAACGTCTGGTGAAGTTTCATGCCTCAAAGGCCCAGAACGAGCTGCGCGATGATATTGCGCTGAATCTCGTTCGAGCCGCCATAGATGGAGCCCGCGCGATTGTTGAGATAGCGCGCCATCGCCAGCAACCCGTGCTCAGGCCCGATCGGCGTCACGTTCGAACCCGGCGCGCGCGCGTCAGGCTGGTACACCGCGCCATAGAGCCCGACCGCCTCGATCGCGAGCTCATCGATCTTCTGCATCATCTCGGTGCCCTGCATCTTCAGCATCGAAGAAGCCGGCCCTGGCGGACGCCCGGAGGCGAGCGCCGCAAGAACGCGATGCTCGCTCATTTCGATCGCGTCGACCTTGACGCCGGCCTCGGCGAGCTTGTGACGGAAATCGGCATCGTCGATCAGCCGCTCGCCATCGTCGGAGAGTTCGATCGAAGCCATCGCGCGCAGCTTCTCGAGCGAGACCTTGAGACCCGCGGACGAGCCGCCGCCGCGTTCGAACTCGAGGAGGTATTTGGCAACCGTCCAGCCGTCATTCTCGTTGCCCAGCCGGCCCGAGATCGGCACGCGCACATTGTCGAAGAAGACCTGGTTCACTTCGTGCTCGCCCGCGAGCGTGATGATCGGCTTCACCGTGATGCCGGGGGACTGCATGTCGAGCAGCAGGAACGTGATGCCGGCCTGCGGCTTGCCGTCGAAGCGTGTGCGCACGAGGCAGAACATCCGGTTCGCCCATTGGGCATGCGTCGTCCAGATCTTCGAGCCGTTGAGCACGTAGTCGTCGCCGTCCTGCACCGCGCGCAATTGCAGCGATGCGAGATCCGATCCCGAACCCGGCTCGGAATAGCCCTGGCACCAGTAATCCTCGCCCGAGAGAATGCGCGGCAGGTAATGCGCTTTCTGCTCCGGCGTGCCGTAGCGCATGATGCACGGCCCCACCATGCGCAGGCCCATCGGCGCGAGTCCCGGCGTGCCGGCGCGCGCGCATTCCGCCGCGTAGATGTAGCGCTGCATCTCGTTCCAGCCGGTTCCGCCATATTCCTTCGGCCAGCTCGGCGCCACCCAGCCCTTTTTGTGCAGGATCTTCTGCCACGGGATCGAGTAGCGCTTTTCGGTGAAGACGCTCGAGGTGCGTCGGCCCGCGTCGCGGAGCTCCGGCGTCAGCGCGGATTGCAGGAAGGCGCGCACTTCGTCCTGGAAGGCGCGGTCTTCTTTCGTCAATTCGAGATTCATGGACGTCCTGCGCAGTGGGTCTGACGCCATGAAAAAGCCGCGCCGTTTCCTTTGCAAATGCCCGCAATGACGTCCGCTGCGTCAAGAAGGCAAAATTTGAAGGGTCCGTGCGTGCGGAGTCCCTGACTTGACTTTCGCCGCGCAAAGCCCCATGTCCCGCCCATCACGTCCCGGGCCGCGCATTGCGATGGCCAATCGGCCGCCGATCTGCCCGGGCAATATCATCCAAAAACTCTCTGTCTCCAGGTGCGCGTGGAAGGCGGCTAACCGCTCCATAGCGCGTCATGTCTTCATGCGCGTTCCGGCGCATAAGGACATTTGTTCAAATGACGACTCATACCTTTTCCTCGCTCGGCGTTGCCGAGCCGCTCTGCCGCGCGCTTGCGGCCGAGAACTACACCCATCCGACGCCCATCCAGGCGCGGGCGATTCCGCTTCTGCTCGAGGGCCGCGATCTTCTCGGCATCGCGCAGACCGGCACCGGCAAGACGGCGGCCTTCGCGCTGCCGATCCTGCAGCATCTTGCCAAGCCCCAGCTCACCGTGGCGCCTCGCGGCGTGCGCGCGCTCATCCTCGCGCCGACGCGCGAGCTTGCCGTCCAGATCGGCGAGAGCTTCGCAACCTATGGCCGGCACACGGGCCTGAGGCATGCCGTGATCCTCGGCGGCGTGAGCCAGTTCGCGCAGGTCAAGGCGCTGGCGCGCGGCGTGGACATCCTCGTCGCAACGCCCGGCCGTCTCCTCGACCTGGCGCAGCAGCGCCATGTGCGCTTCGACCAGGTGAGCCATTTCGTGCTCGACGAGGGCGACCGCATGCTCGACATGGGCTTCATCCGCGACGTGCGGAAGATCGTGGCGCTTCTGCCGAAGAAGCGGCAGTCGTTGCTGTTCTCGGCGACGATGCCGTCCGACGTCGAGAAGCTCGCGCACGACATGCTGAAGAACCCCGAGCGCGTCGAAGTCACGCCGCAGAAGGTCACCGTCGATCTCATCGACCAGCGCGTGCACTTCGTGGCGACCGCCGAGAAAAAGCGGTTCCTCGTCGATCTCCTCGCCGATCCCGCCATGTCGCGCGTGATCGTCTTCACGCGGACGAAGCATCACGCCAACCGCGTCTCCGATCACCTGGAAAGCGCAGGCGTCGCAGCCGACGCCATACACGGCAACAAGTCGCAGAATGCCCGCCAGCGCGCGCTCGAACGTTTCAAGAGCGGCGAGGTCCGCGTGCTGGTCGCCACCGACATCGCGGCACGCGGCATCGACGTCGACGGCGTGACCCACGTCGTGAACTTCGAGCTGCCGAACGAGCCGGAGAGCTATGTCCACCGCATCGGGCGGACGGCGCGCGCCGGCGCGGGCGGCATCGCGGTCTCGCTGGTCGACTCTTCCGAGCAGGGCTTCCTGCGCGATATCGAGAAGCTGACGCGCAAGCCGATCGCCGTGGTGGGAACGCGCCCTGCCCCTTCGCATGCCGGCCAGCAGCAGAAGCAGCCGAAGAAGGACGCCCGGCCGAACGAGTTCTACGCCAAGAAGAAAAAGAAGCGTTGGCGCGGCGGCGGAGCGCGCCGCGCCGCGTAAGCCATGACGCGGATCTATGTCGACGGCGATGCGTGCCCGGTGAAAGCCGAGGTCGAACGCGTCGCCGACCGGCACGATCTGCCCGTCACCATCGTCAGCAATGGGGGCTTGCGGCCGAGCCGCAATCCGCGCATTGCCCACGTGACCGTGGCCGAAGGCGCGGATGCGGCCGACAACTGGATCGCCGAGCACGCGGAAGCGGGCGATATCGTCGTGACAGCCGACATTCCGCTTGCCGCGCGTGCGCTCGACAAGGGCGCGCGCGTTCTCAGCCCGAACGGTAGGCCCTTCACCAAGGACACGATCGGCACGGCACTCGGCATGCGCGCGCTCAGCCAGCACATCCGCGAGGCGACGCGCGGTGAGACCTACCACGCCGCGTTCTCCAAGCAGGACCGTTCGCGATTCCTGGCCGCGCTGGAGAACGAGATCCAGGCGATCAAACGGACCGGACGATAGCGTTGTGCGCCACCCTCCCCTTGAGGGAGGGTCGAAAAATCTTCGAGCGGAGCGAGAAGATTTTTCGGGGAGGGGCAAAGGGCGGAACACTTGCCCCTCCCCGAAATTTGCTTCGCAAATTTCGACCCTCCCTCGAGGGGAGGGTGGTGGCGTGTGTTACGCCGCCCGTGCCGGCGCCGCCGCCACGATCTCCTCGGCCTTTTTGAACAGCGCCGGGTCGACCTTCGCGCCCGAGGCTTTGGCGTTGTCCTCGAGTTGTTCGGGGCGGCTGGCGCCGACGATGGCCGAGGCGACGTTCGGCTCGCGCAGGATCCAGGCAAGCGCGAACTGCGCCAGCGAAAGCCCTGCTTGCTGTGCGAGAGGTTTGAGCTTCTGCACCGCTTCCAGGATACCGGGCTGCATCCAGGACTGGATCGGCTGGCCCATCGATTCGTTCGCCGCGCGCGAGTCCTTCGGCGGCGGGACACCGGGCAGATATTTGCCCGTCAGCGCGCCCTGCGCGAGCGGCGACCACACGATCTGCGACACGCCGTTCTTCGCGCAAAGCGGAATGACCTTCTGTTCCGGCCGGCGCCACAGGAGCGAATATTGCGGCTGGCTCGAGACGAAGCGCACCGCGCCTTTGACCGCGAACGACGCCTCGATCTGCTGCGGCGACCATTCGCTGAAGCCGATGTAGCGCGCCTTGCCGCTGCGCACGACGTCGGAGAGCGCACCCATCGTTTCCTCGAGCGGCGTTTCGGCGTCGTAGCGATGGCACTGGTAGAGGTCGACATAGTCGGTCTTGAGCCGCTTGAGCGAGGCGTCGATCTGCTTTGCGATCTGCGCCCGCGAGAGGCCGCGATCGGTGTTGCTCATCGGAAAGAACACCTTGGTCGCCAGCACGTAGCTGTCGCGTTTCCGTTTGCCGAGCACTTCGCCCAGGAAGCTCTCCGCCGCGCCACGGCCGTAGACGTTGGCGGTGTCGATGAAGTTGATGCCGAGCTCGAACGCCTTGTCGACGCAGGCCGCTGCCTTGTCGGCTTCGACGCCCACACCATAAGTGAGCCAGGAACCCAGCGAGATTTCCGAGACGCTCAGGTCGCTTGCGCCGAGCTTGCGGTATTCCATGGCAGGTTCCTTCCTGAGTGGGGCCGGCGAAAGCGTAGCACGCGAACGCGCTTCAGAAATCGGCCGCCGAAATTCCCTGATAAACAGGGAATTATCAGGGAAAACCTTTTCTCCGCCTCGCGCTTCCGAATTCCGCTGATAAAGAGGGGAAGAACAGAGAATTCTCAGAGGAATTTTTCGGACCGGTTTCCCTGTTAAACAGGGAAATATCAGGGAAAAACTTCATCGCCACCAGACAGACTCCTCCCTGAACGTTTTTTTCGGGGTGTCCCCCCGCGGCGTCCCTTGTGGACGCGCTTCTTCGCTTCCCTTCTCCACGCTTTTCGCGAGAGGGCTGCGGCCGGAAAAGCCCTCCGGCAGGGCACTTGATTCACAATGTCAAAGAGCAAACGCAAACTACCTATCCTAGATAGGACGCCTAGAGAACATTTCAAGAACATTCTAGGCTGCTCTGTCAGAATTTGGGTTCCGTTGGCGTACTCCTGGCGGCTTCGTCGGCAGTGCAAATCGCGCAGCCGGAATCACGCAAGGACCGACGCGGAGAGAGTCGCTGCTTTTGAAGCGGCGTTCGCGATGCGGATTGTCTCCCGCAGGCAGCATTAACGGCGGTTAACACCCTCGTCGCGCACTCAAGCGAAATTATCGGTCGCAAAACAGGCGTAGCGAACGCAAATCCGTCGCTAGTTGAAAGTGTCAGCAGTGTCTGCAGGGCCGATCACGCAAAAGCGAATGTGCTCTCACAGGCTTGTGACTCCTTATATGCGCGATGTCGGATTCAAATGCGCCGGCGCAACAGGGTGTGACGTCCCCATCGTTGCGCACAGGGTGGAGCTAAAGCATGCGAGGGTTGACGGCTGCCAGCATTCGCAGCCCGGCTGCCGTAGCCGTCGGCGTTGCCGTCACAATCCTGTTCGGCGCGTTCGCGCTCTATTACCTGCCGATCCAGCTCTTCCCCGACATCGACCGGCCTCAGATCGGCATCGAGACCGACTGGCGCTCATCGACGCCGCGCGAAGTCGAAGCCCAGATCATCGAACCCGAAGAACAAGTGCTGCAGGGCCTGCAGGGCATGCAGAAGATGGAAGGCTTCGCCAATACCGGTGCGGGCTACGTCAATCTGACCTTCGGCATCGGCACCAACATCCAGCAGACGCTTGTGGACGTGATCGGCCGCATCAACCGCATCCCGTCGCTCCCTGCCGATTCCGAGCGCCCGATCGTGCAGCTGTCCAGCCAGCAGGATTCGAACGCCACCCTGCTCTACGTCTTCATGCAGGTGCTGCCGGGCAACAAGCGCGATGTCGAGAGCTATGAATCGTTCGTCCGCTACACGGTTCTCCCCCGCCTGCAGGCGATTCCCGGCGTGGGCTCCGTCAATTTCAACGAAGCGGGCCCGCAGCAGGAACTCGACATCGTCTTCGATCCGATGCGCGCGGCGGCGCTCGGCGTGCAGCTGCCAAAGATCGCCACGCAGATCAGCGCCTCAGACGACGTGTCGGGCGGCTCGGTCGATGCGGGACGGCGCCAATACTCGCTGTCGTTCCGCGGGCGCTATTCGGTCGAGGATCTGAAGAACCTCATCCTCGAATGGCGCGACGGCAAGCCGGTGCATCTGGGTGACGTCGCCGATGTGAAGATCGGCCGTGGCCGCGCGACGAACTTCGCCTACCAGAACGGCAACCCGGCGCTCGGTTTCCAGATCTCGCGCGTCGACGGCGCCAATGTGCTTTCCACCGTGAACGCCGTCAAAGCCGAACTCCAGGCCATCAACGATGGGCCGGCGCGCGAACAGGGCGTGAAGCTCGAATACTCCTTCGATCCCTCGCACTTCATCTACCAGGCGATCGGCATGGTGACGTCCGATCTCCTGTTCGGGATCATCCTTGCCGTCGGCGTGCTCTGGTTCTTCATGCGCGAATGGCGTGCCACGATCATCATCTCGTCCGCGATTCCGATCTGCCTCTTCGCCGTCGTCGTGCTGCTGCAGCTGTTCGGGCGGTCGCTCAATGTCGTGTCGCTCGCGGGCCTCGCCTTCGCCACGGGCATGGTGCTGGACGCGGCCATCGTGGCGCTGGAGAACATCCTGCGCCTGAGAGAGCGCGGCATGCCGGCCAAGGAAGCCGCGCAGACAGGCACCGACCAGGTCTGGGGCGCGCTGCTCGCCTCCACGGCGACCAATGTCGCGATCTTCCTGCCGGTGATCTTCTTGAAGGACGTCGAGGGCCAGCTCTTTGCCGACCTCTCGCTCACCATCGCGGCCTCGGTGCTCGTTTCGCTGATCGTGGCGCTGACCGTCGTGCCGGTGCTCTCGATCTTCTTTCTCGAGACCCGGCCCAAGGTGCCGGAATTCGCTTCGCTCTGGCGCGGCATCGCCGACAAGGTCATGGCGACGACCGACACGCCAGCGAAGCGGCGCACATGGATCGTCGGCCTGATCGCAAGCTCGATCGTGGGCACGATCCTGCTGACGCCGAGCCTGCAATATCTGCCGCGCGTCAAGCGCGCCGCGATCGACACCTTCTTCCTGCTGCCGCCGGGCGCCTCGACGGCGTTTGCCAAGGAGGACCTCGGCAAGCCGATCATGAAGCGGCTCGCGCCCTACATGAACGGCCAGAAGGATCCGCAGCTCCT
>Ga0335083_10003354_pt1 | contig 20824 bp, 18 predicted proteins | sample Lox_Sample_42_FD_206716 | JGI IMG/M metagenome (GOLD analysis project Ga0335083, IMG submission 206716) | Soil microbial communities from Loxahatchee National Wildlife Refuge, Florida, United States - Lox_Sample_4.2 | ecosystem: Environmental > Terrestrial > Soil > Wetlands | place: USA...
CAGCGCGATCTTCATGAGCTCGGACGGCTGGATGCGCACGACCCCCAGGCTCAGCCAGCGCCGCGAGCCGTTGACCACGACGCCGAACAGCGCCACGCCGACCAGCAGCAGCACGCCGACCACGTAAAGCGGCACCGCGGCGCGCGCGAGCGTCTGCGGCGGGATGTTGGCGACGACCCACATGAGGACGAGCGCGAACCCGAGCGAAGCCAGCTGGCTCGTCACGCGCGCGGCGCTCTGGTCGGTGGCCGAGAACAGCGTCACGAGGCCTACGCCGACCAGCGCAAGTGCGCATCCGAAGAGGAAGTTGTCGACGCGGCGGGTCAGCGCCTCCCACACGCGCCCCGCGAGCTCGAGCAGCGGCATCCGGCCGGCGTCAATCGCTCTCATCTTCGCCCTGCTGCCCCGGCGCGATCGCGGCCGGTCCCGGCTCCGTGCCGCCGAGGAGGTAGTACTCCATCACCTTGCGCGCGATGGGCGCCGCCGCCGCCGCGCCGAAGCCGCCGTTCTCGACGAGCACCGAGAGCGCGATCTTCGGCTTGTCGACCGGCGCGTAGGCGATGTACCACGCGTGGTCGCGCAGCCGCTCGTCGACTTTCTTGTCCGAATACTTCTCGCCCTTGAGCGAGAACACCTGCGCCGTCCCGGTCTTGCCGGCCGAGGTGATCTTCGAGCCGACGAACGCCGCCGCACTGGTGCCTTCCTTGGGCACGCCCGCGAGCGCGTTCTTGATGACCGCGAGATGCTCGGGCTTGACGGCGAGGGTGTGCGTCGGCTCGGGCGCCACCGAGCGCTCCTCGCCGGTCTTCAGGTTCACGACGCTCTTCACGAGATGCGGCCGGTAGGCCACCCCGTCGTTGGCGATGATCGCGATGGCGTGCGCCTGCTGCATCGGCGTGAACGCGTTGTAGCCCTGGCCGATGCCGGCGGAGATCGAGTCGCCGAGGTACCACTTGCGATGCTCCTCGCGGTACTTCTCGCCCGCGAAGTGCGTGCGCTTCCATTGCCGCGACGGCAGCGTGCCGGTCAGCTCGCCCTCGATGTCGATGTCGGTCTTCTTGCCGAAGCCGAGCTGCGACATGAAGCGCGCGTTGTCGTCGATGTCGGTCTCGCTCGCGAGCACGTAGTAGTAGGTGTCGCACGACACCACGATCGAGCGGTACATGTCCACCGAGCCGTGGCCCTGGGGCTTGTCGTCGCGGAAGCGGTACGAGGAGCCCGGCAGCTGGAAGAAGCCGGGATCGTGGATCGTGTACTGCGGCGTGCGCTTGCCGCTCGTGAGCGCCGCCAGCGCGAGGAACGGCTTGATCGTGGAGCCGGGCGGATACGCGCCGCGCAGAGGGCGGTTCAGAAGCGGATGGTCCGGCGAGTTGTTGAGCGCGTCCCAGTTCGAAGGATCGATGCCCTCGACGAAGAGATTCGGATCGAAGCCAGGCTTGGACACGAACGCGAGCACGTCGCCCGTGCTCGGCTCGATGGCGACGAGCGCGCCGCGGCGATCGCCGAACGCCTCCTCGGCCGCCTGCTGCAGCTTGATGTCGATCGCAAGGCGCAGGTTGTTGCCCGACGTGGGCGGCGAGCGCGACAGCGTACGCACCGCACGCCCGTTGGCGTCGACCTCGACCTCCTCCCAGCCGGTCGTGCCGTGCAGCTCGCGCTCGTAGGAGAGCTCGACCCCGACCTTCCCGATGTAATCGGATCCCTTGTAGTTGGCGCCCTCGTCCCAGGAGGCGATGCGCTCGAGATCCTTGTCGGTGATGCGCCCGATGTAGCCGATCACGTGCGAGGCCACCTCGCCGTAGGGATACTGGCGGAACAGGCGCGCCTTGATCTCCACGCCCGGGAAGCGGTAGCGGTTGACCGCGAAGCGCGCCACCTCCTCGTCGGACAGCCGCGTGCGCAGCGGCATGCTCTCGAAGTTCTTCGATTCGTCGAGCAGCTTCTTGAACCGCTTGCGGTCGCGCGGCTGGATGTCGATGATGGTCGACAGCTCGTCGATCGTGCCCTCGAGGTTGCGGATCTTCGCCGGCGTGAGCTCGAGCGTGTACGCCGAATAGCTCTGCGCAAGCACGACGCCGTTGCGGTCGGTGATCACGCCGCGGTTCGGCACGATGGGCACGATGGCCACGCGATTCGATTCGGCCAGCGTCTGGAAGTGCTCGTGCTGGAACACCTGGAGGTAGACGAAGCGGCCGAAGAGCCCGCCGAAGGCGACGAGGGCGAGCACGCCCGCGACCACGAGGCGACGGCGGAACAGGAACACCTCGCGCTCGGCGTTGCGCATCTCCGAGCCGGACGAGCGGAAGCCCCCGTAGTCGTTGGGGCGCGAGGCGAAGAGGCGGCGTCCGCGGCTCATGCCGAGACGTCAGTCCCGAAGGGCCGCCCCGAGGGACTGACTACGCCCCCTCGGGGGGCAGCGAACATCGCTTTCGTGTGAGCGTGGGGGCTCACGTCAGTCCCGAAGGACCGCCCCGAGGGACTGACTGCGCCCCCTCGGGGGGCAGCGAACATCGCTTTCGTGTGAGCGTGGGGGCTCATAATTCTCCCGGCGAGCGGGCCGGCCGCTGCGGCCACTGCAGGAGCACCGAGAGAAGCGGCCACAGCAGCGCACCCACGATCGGCGACACGAAGTAGGTCCAGCCCGGCATCGCAGCGCCGCCCACCAGGCGCACCAGCATCACGAGCGCCGCGCACACGAGCAGCAGGATCGCCACCTGCGGCGCCTGCTGCCACAGCGGGAATCGCAGCACGCGGCGGCGAAAATACTCGGCGGCATAGGCGAGCACGGCGTACGCGAACGCGTGCTGGCCGAACACGGTGGCGTCGGCGACGTCCATGACGAGCCCGAGGATCCACGCAACCCCTACGCCCATGTAGCGCGGCTCCTGGATGCACCAGTACAGGATCACGAGCGCGAGGAAGTCGGGCCGCAGCACGAGCGTCACGCCCGAGGCGGGTGCCATGTTGGCGACGAGGCCCAGGAAGCAGGTCAGCACGATGAACCACGGGTTGACCTGGCGCAGGATCTCCTCGGGCCGGGCGGGCGTCAGGGCGGCGGCGCGCGAGAACATGTTCATCTAACGCCGCGCCTTGCCGCGTCCGGCCTTCTTGGTAGGGCTGTCGCCGTCGTTCGCTTCCTCGGGCCGCGGCGGCGCGACGTAGCCCTGACCAAGCACCAGAAGAAGGGCGCTGCGGTCAGCGCCGGCGAGCGGCCGCACGGTGATCCGCGCGAACATCTGGCCGGTCTCGCGATCCACGCTGTCCACCTGCGCCACGGCGAGCCCCGCGGGGTAGGTGCCGTCGATGCCGGAGGTGAGAAGCCTGTCGCCGGGCTTGATGTCCGCGGTGGGCGCCATGAAGCGAAGCTCGGGGGCGCGCCCGGCGCCGGCGCCGAACACCACGCTGCGCACGCCGCTGCGCTCCACGCGCACCGGCACCGCCTGGTCCTTGTCGGTGACCAGCGTGACTTCCGCCATGCTCGGGAACACACGCGTCACCTGGCCGACCACGCCCATCTCGTCGATGACGGCGAACCCCGCCTGGATGCCCGCATCGGAGCCACGGTTGACGAACAGCTTCTGGGTGAACGGATCGCGCCCGGTGTAGAGCACCTCCACCGCCGTGCTCGTGCCGCCGTAGCGCTTCGAGATGTCGAGCAGCGCGCGCAGGCTCGCGTTCTCGTCGCGCAGGCGGTTGAACTCGAGCGATTCGTGGGTCGCGGCGACGAGATCCCGCTTGAGCGCCGCGTTCTCGTCGGTGAGCGAGCGCTTGGACGCGAAGTAGGCGCCGACCCACGACAGCGCCTCGCCAGGAAGCTGCACCGCGCGCTGCACGGGATACAGCACGATGGCGACGCCCTGGCGGATGTTCTCGAGGTAGCGAAAGCGCGTGTCGGCGAACATGAGGGCGATCGACACGAGGCTCACGAAAGCGAGCCGGGCAAGGGGCGACGGTCCGCGATGGAAGAAGGGGGGCGGATCGGCGGAGACGTGGTGCATGCGAAAAAAGGGTCAGACCCTATTTTCCTCCGGAAACCGGTCAAGGACAGTATAGAAAATAGGGTCTGACCCTTTTTTCGCTAGTCGGACGTGAATATCGTCGACAGCTTTTCCATGTTCTCGAGCGCCTTGCCGCAGCCGCGCACGACGCAGGTCAGGGGGTCGTCGGCGACGATCACCGGCAGCCCGGTCTCCTCCATCAGCAGGCGGTCGAGGTCGCGCAGGAGCGCCCCGCCGCCGGTCAGCACCATGCCACGCTCGGCGATGTCGGCGCCGAGCTCGGGCGGCGTGCGCTCCAGCGCGCTCTTCACGGCCGACACGATGCTGTTCAGAGGATCGGTGAGCGCCTCGAGAATCTCGTTGGACGACACCGTGAAGCTGCGCGGGATGCCCTCGGCCAGGTTGCGGCCCTTGACCTCCATCTCCTTCACTTCGGAGCCGGGAAACGCCGAGCCGATCGTCTTCTTGATGAGCTCGGCGGTGGTCTCGCCGATCAGCATCCCGTAGTTGCGCCGGATGTAGTTGACGATCGCCTCGTCGAACTTGTCCCCGCCCACACGCACGCTGCCCGAGTACACCATGCCGCCCAGCGAGATGACGCCGACCTCGGTGGTGCCGCCGCCGATGTCGACGACCATCGAGCCCGTCGCATCCGAGATCGGGAGATCGGCGCCGATCGCCGCGGCCATCGGCTCCTCGATGAGGTACACCTTCGAGGCACCGGCGCCGAGCGCGGACTCGCGGATCGCGCGCCGCTCGACCTGGGTGGAGCCGCACGGCACGCAGATGATGATGCGGGGGGACGGCGAGAACAGGCGCGACTCGAGAACCTTCTTGATGAACTGCTTGAGCATCTGCTCCGTCACCGTGAAGTCGGCGATGACGCCGTCCTTCATCGGACGGATCGCGGTGATGTTGCCCGGCGTACGGCCGAGCATTTGCTTCGCCGCGAGCCCCACTTCCTGAATCACCTTTTTGCCGTTGGGACCGCCTTCCTGCCGGATGGCCACCACGGACGGCTCGTTCAGCACGATGCCCTTGCCGCGGACGTAGATCAGGGTGTTGGCGGTGCCGAGGTCGATCGCTAAGTCGCTGCCGAAGTAGCCTTTGAAAAACTCGAACATTTATGCTTGGAATCCGGTGAAGATGCGTGGCGATGGCGTGGCAGGGTGCTTCAAGGCGCGCGAATTGGCCCGCCCGTGCGGCAAAACCGGCGCCGCGGGGTCAAAAGATTGTCGATTATGATAGCATTCCCTCTTGGTCCTCCGCACTGATTTGACGCGGTTTTTAGGAGGATCCCGCGCCGCGGGCCGCATGCCGCGCCGATACGCACCCGTGCCAACTGCGCCTCTCGCGCCGGAATGCTTCCGTTTCGGACGCTTTCGGCTTTTGAAGCTATGGCCCTGACCCTGGACGACGTCCGCCGCATCGCCCATCTCGCACGCATCGACATCGACGCGCAGGCGGCTTCCGACGTGCACCGCAAGCTCGAGGCGATTTTCGAGCTCATCAACCAGCTGCAGGCGGTGGACACCGCCGGCATCACGCCGATGGCGCACGCGCAGGACGTAGCCCTGCCCTTGCGCGAGGACGCGGTGACCGAGTCCGACCGCCATGCGCTATTCCAGAGCGTGGCCCCTGCGGTGGAGGACAGCCTGTACCTCGTCCCGCGGGTGATCGAGTAGCGCCATGGTCCCCGGTACCGTCGCTGAGCTCGCCGCCGCCCTTCGCGCGAAGAGGCTTTCCAGCGTGGAGCTCGCGCGCGCGCTTTTGGGCCGCATCGAGAAGGCGCAGAGCGCGCTCAACGCGTTCGTCACCGTCGACGCCGAAGGTGCCCTCGCGCAGGCGACGGCCGCCGACGCCGCGCTCGCCAAGGGCGACGCGCCGCCGCTCGCCGGCGTGCCGATCGCGCACAAGGACGTGCTCATGACCGCCGGGCTCAAGACGACCTGCGGCTCGCGCATGCTCGCCAACTTCGTGGCGCCGTACGATGCGCACGTCGTCACGGGCCTGCGCGACGCGGGCACCGTGCTCGTCGGCAAGACCAACATGGACGAGTTCGCCATGGGCTCGTCGAGCGAGACCTCGTGGTTCGGCCCCGTGCGCAACCCGTGGAACACGCAGTACGTGCCGGGCGGCAGCTCGGGCGGCTCGGCGGCCGCGGTGGCGGCGCGCCTCGTGCCCGCCGCCACCGGCACCGACACCGGCGGCTCCATCCGGCAGCCTGCCTCGCTCACCGGCATCTGCGGCTTGAAGCCGACTTACGGCGTGTGCTCGCGCTACGGCCTCGTCGCGTTCGCTTCGAGTCTCGATACGCCTGGCGTGTTCGCGCGCACGGCGGAGGACTGCGGTCTTCTCCTCAACGCCATGGCGGGCCACGACGCGCGCGACTCGACCTCGCTCGACCGCCCGCGCGAGGACTACACGCGCGATCTCGCGAAGCCGCTCGCCGGATTGAAGATCGGCCTGCCCGCGGAGTACTTCGGCGAGGGCGTCGATCCCGACGTCGCCGGCGCCATCGAAGGCGCGCTCGCGCAGTTCCGCAAGCTCGGCGCGGCCACGATCGGCATCGCCCTGCCCAACGTCAAGCTGTCCGTGCCCGTGTACTACGTGATCGCGCCCGCGGAAGCCTCGTCGAACCTGTCGCGCTTCGACGGCGTGCGTTACGGGCATCGCGCCGAGCAGTACACGGATCTGCTCGACATGTACAAGAAGACGCGCGCGGAAGGCTTCGGCGCGGAGGTGAAGCGCCGCATCCTGGTCGGGACCTATGTGTTGTCGCACGGCTATTACGACGCGTATTACCTCAAGGCGCAGCAGGTGCGAAGGCTGATCGCCGACGATTTCGCGCGCGCGTACACGCAATGCGACGTCATCATGGGGCCGGTCGCGCCGTCCGCCGCGTTCCCGATCGGCGACAAGGTCGACGATCCGGTCCAGATGTACTTGAACGACATCTTCACCATCGCCGGCAACCTCACCGGCGCTCCGGGCATTTCGATCCCCTGCGGCTTCGACCGTCGCGGCCTGCCCATCGGCCTGCTCGTGCAAGGCCACTACTTCGCCGAGGCGAAGCTCCTGAACGTCGCGCACCGATTCCAGCAAGCCACGGACTGGCACTTGCGCGCACCGCCGGAGCTGACACCGTGAAGTGGGAGATCGTCATCGGCCTCGAGACGCACGCGCAGCTGTCGACGGCGGCGAAGATCTTCTCCGGCGCCGCGACCGCCTTCGGCGCGGCGCCGAACACGCAGGCCTCCGCGGTCGACATCGCGCTCCCCGGCGTGCTGCCCGTGCTCAACCGCGGCGCCGTGGAGCGCGCGATCCGCTTCAGCCTCGCCGTCGGCGGCGCGATCAACCGGCGCAGCGTCTTCGCGCGCAAGAACTACTTCTACCCCGACCTGCCGAAGGGCTACCAGATCTCGCAGTACGAGATTCCCGTAATCGCGGGCGGCAGCGTCGCGATCGTGTCGCCCACGCGCGGCGAGCTGCGCGTGCGGCTGACGCGCGCGCACCTCGAGGAGGACGCGGGCAAGTCGCTGCACGAAGACTTTCACGGCATGACGGGCATCGATCTTAACCGCGCCGGCACGCCGCTGCTCGAGATCGTGTCCGAGCCGGACCTGCGCAGCTCCGAGGAGGCGGTCGCGTACGCGAAGGCGCTGCACGGCCTCGTGCGGTGGATCGGCATCTGCGACGGCAACATGCAGGAGGGAAGCTTCCGTTGCGACGCCAACGTCTCCGTGCGGCCGCAGGGCGCGGCTGCGCTCGGCACGCGCTGCGAGATCAAGAACCTGAACAGCTTCCGCTTCATGCAGGACGCGATCGACTTCGAGGTGCGCCGCCAGATCGAGCTCATCGAGGACGGCGGCAGCGTGGTGCAGGAGACGCGGCTGTACGACCCGGACCGCCGCGAGACACGCTCGATGCGCAGCAAGGAAGACGCGCAGGACTACCGCTACTTTCCGGACCCGGACCTGCCGCCGCTTCTCATCGACGAGGCGTGGATCGAGCGTGTGCGCTCGCAGATGCCGGAGCTGCCGGAGGCGATGCGGCAGCGCTTCGAGCGCGATTACGCGCTGCCCGCGCACGACGCGATCGCGCTGACCGCGAGCCGCGAGCATGCGAGCTATTTCGAGACGGCCGTCAAGGCGGGCGGGGACGGCAAGACCCTCGCCAACTGGATCACCGGCGAGGTTGCGGCGGCGCTCAACCGCAGCGAGACCGACATCGCACACGCGGCCGTGTCGTCGGTCATGCTCACCGGCCTCGTCGCACGCATCGCCGACGGCACCATCTCGGGCAAGATCGCGAAGGATGTGTTCGACGCCATGTGGGCCGGCGAGGGCGACCCCGACGCCATCATCGAGCGGAAGGGTCTGCGCCAAATCTCCGACGAAGGCGCGATCGAGAAGATCGTCGACGAGGCGATCGCCGGCAACGCCGCCATCGTCGCGGAGTACAAAGCGGGCAAGGAGAAAGCCTTCAACTCGCTCGTCGGCAAGGTGATGGCCGCCTCCCGCGGCAAGGCCAACCCGGCCCGGGTCAACGCGATCCTCAAGCGAAAGCTGTCGGCGTGATCGAGGCGCGCGGCCCCGCGCCGAGGCAGCGAATCTAGAGGACCAGCGCGGCGACGAACGCGCCGAGCATCGCGAACACGATCGCGACCTTCAGCGCCGTGCCGGCGAGCATGCCGAGCCAAGTCGCCACGCCTACCTTGCCCGCCCGCCGCAGGTCGCGTTGCGCGACGAATTCGCCGATCGCCGCGCCCACGAGCGGCATGAACAGCAGTCCCCACAGCCCGCTGAAGACGCCGGCGAGCGTGCCGATCATCGCGCCGATCACGGCGAGCTTGCTCGCCCCCGCCCTCTTCGCGCCCGCGGCCGCTGCGAAGTAGTCGATCGCCCACGCGATCGCCGTCAACACGCCGAACACGACGACCAGCCACACGGGGATGCGCGCGAACCGGTCGATCCACGCCGCGAGCAGCATGCCCGCGAACACGAGCGTGACGCCGGGGAGGGCCGGCAGCACGGTGCCGGCCACGCCGATCGCGATGAGCGCGATCGCGGCAACCCACAACAGCACGCTCATTGCATCAGCGGCTTGTACCGGATGCGATGCGGCTTGGCCGCCTCTTCCCCCAGTCGCTTGCGCTTGTCGGCTTCGTAGTCCGTGTAGTTGCCCGGATAGAAGAACCACTGCGAATCGCCTTCCGCCGCGAGGATGTGAGTGGCGATGCGATCGAGAAACCAGCGATCGTGCGAGATCACGAGCGCGCTGCCCGCGAACTCCAGCAGCGCCTCCTCCAGCGCCCGCAGCGTCTCGACGTCGAGGTCGTTCGACGGCTCGTCGAGCAGCAGGACGTTGCCGCCCTTCAGCAGGGTGGCCGCAAGATGCAGCCGTCCGCGCTCGCCGCCCGACAACTGCCCGACGATCTTCTGCTGGTCGGACCCCTTGAAGTTGAAGCGCCCGAGGTACGCCCGCGACGGCATCTCGAAGCGGCCGACGGTCAGGATGTCCTGGCCGTTGGAGATCGCCTCCCACGCGGTCTTGTCGTTCGGCAGCGATTCGCGGGTCTGGTCGACCACCGCCATCTGCACCGTGTGGCCGATGGTGATCTTGCCGGCGTCGGGCTTCTCCTTGCCCGCGATCATGCGAAAGAGCGTGGTCTTGCCCGCGCCGTTCGGTCCGATGATGCCGACGACGGCGCCGGCCGGCACGCGAAACGACAGGTCGTCGATCAGGAGCTTGTCGCCGTAGGCCTTGCGCACGTGCTCGAACTCGATCACCGCGTCGCCCAATCGCTCGGCGACGGGAATGAAGATCTCGTTGGTCTCGTTGCGCTGCTGGTGCTCGTAGGAGGCGAGCTCGTTGAAGCGGGCGATGCGCGCCTTCGCCTTGGCCTGGCGCCCCTTCGGATTCTGGCGCACCCATTCCAGTTCCTGCTTCATCGCCTTGATGCGGGCCGCTTCCTGCTTCGACTCGGTCTCGAGCCGCTGCTCCTTCTGCTCGAGCCAGCTACTGTAGTTGCCCTTCCACGGGATGCCGTAGCCGCGGTCGAGCTCGAGGATCCACTCGGCCGCGTTGTCGAGGAAGTAGCGGTCGTGTGTCACCGCGATCACGGTGCCGGGAAACTTCGACAGGAACTGCTCGAGCCAGTCCACGCTCTCGGCGTCCAGATGGTTCGTGGGTTCGTCGAGCAGCAGCATGTCGGGCTTCGACAGCAGAAGGCGGCACAGCGCCACGCGGCGCTTCTCCCCGCCCGAGAGGCTGCCGATCTTCGCGTCCCACGGCGGCAGGCCCAGCGCGTCGGCCGCGATCTCCATCTGCACGTCGGAGTCGGCCCCGGACGCGGCGATGATCGATTCCAGGCGCGCCTGCTCGGCGGCGAGCTTGTCGAAGTCGGCGTCGGGCTCGGCGTACGCCGCGTAGATCTCGTCGAGTCTCGCCTTGGCCTGGAGCACTTCCCCCATGCCTTCCTGCACCGCCTCGCGCACCGTCTTGTCCGGGTCGAGGCGCGGCTCCTGCGGCAGGAAGCCGACGCGTAGCCCGGGCATAGGCGTCGCCTCGCCTTCGTACTCCTTGTCCTCGCCCGCCATGATGCGCAACAGGCTCGACTTGCCGGCGCCGTTCAGGCCGAGCACCCCGATCTTCGCGCCCGGGAAGAACGAAAGCGAGATGTCCTTGAGGATGACGCGCTTCGGGGGAACGGTCTTCCCGACGCGGTTCATGGTGTAAACGTATTGGGCCATAGCGGATACCGCTCGGGCATGACACGCACCCGAGGAAGAAAAGCTGCAATTATCGCTTAAGCGGGGGCTACTTCTGCGCCGTGGCGGACGGCGTGGGCGCCGCGGACGTCGGCGCAGGCGCCTTGCCGTTCATCTGCGCCTCGGTGGCCGCGCGCAACTCGCGCCACCGCTTGCGGTCGGCGTCGTAGCGCACGTTGACGAGCACGACGTCCTTCTGCCGCGCCGCCACGAGGTCGGCCTGCTTGGCGAGCTCGACGCTGATGCTGGCGAGCTCGCGCTCGGTGACGGGTGGAAGGCCCTTGTCGCCGGCCGCGGCTTTCCTCGCCTCGAGCTCCTGCTTGCGCCTGGTCAGTTGCTCGGTGTAGGCGGACGACGACTGGATCTGCTGCTCGATGGTGGATAACGCGCGCCTGCGTGCGAGCTCGATCTCGCTTTCCATCGTGTAAGTGGCAAGCAGCGCCTTGTCGCGGCGGTCGACCAGCTCCTTCTCCTTCGCGAGCTGCTTCTGCCGCTCCTCCTCGTCGGCCTTCGCCTTGCGCTGCTCGGCGGTGGGCGCGGCGTCCGTGTTCTTCACCGGGACGCCTTGCTTGTTGAGCTGCACGTTGGCCTTGTTGATGGCCTCGGGCGGAATCTGGTCGGTGTAATGGACTTCGCCCTTGTCGTCGACCCACTTGTACGTCGCCGCGAGCGCCGCCGGGGCGAGCGCGAGCGCCGCCGCGCAGAGCGCGCCGATGCAAGCGAGGATCCGGGTCCGTGCCATCAGCTTGCCGATTTCCGTTGTCCCTTTCGACGCCGCCCTTGGTCAACCGTTCAACGCTGTGCCGTAGCGCTCGCGGTAGGCGCTCACGGCGGAGGCCTGCTCACGAAGCTCCGGCCGCCCCTCGAGGAAGCCCATGAGGTCGTCCAGCGTGGCGATGGCCACCACCGGGATGCCGTACGCCGCCTCGACCTCCTGCACGGCGGACGCCTCGCCCTGCCCGCGCTCCATCCTGTCCAACGCGATGAGGACCCCGGCGGGGTCGGCGCCGTGCGCGCGGATGAGCTCGACCGATTCGCGTACCGAAGTGCCGGCGGTGATCACGTCGTCCACGATGAGGACCCGTCCCGCCAGCGGCGCTCCGACCACGACGCCGCCTTCGCCGTGGTCCTTGGCCTCCTTGCGATTGAAGCTCCACGGCAGATTGTGCCCCAATTGGGAAAGGGCGATCGCCGTCGCGGCGGCAAGGGGGATGCCCTTGTACGCCGGCCCGAACAGCTGGTCGCAGGCCACACCCGACGCGACCAGCGCCTCTGCGTAAAAGCGACCGAGCGAGCGCAGGCTGTCGCCATCGTTGAACAATCCTGCGTTGAAGAAATAAGGAGTCTTGCGCCCCGCCTTCGTCGTGAATTGACCGAATCGAAGCACTTCGCGTGCCAAGGCAAAGGCGAGAAACTCCTGACGAAAACCTGACATCGGCCTGATTTTACGAGGAAATTCGGGTCAGTATACCCCGCGGTTTACACTCCCAACCCTTTGCAATGCGCATCATCACGCTCAACGTCAACGGAATCCGCGCCGCCGAGCGCAAGGGGTTCGCGCGCTGGCTCGCCCGGGTCGAGCCGTGGGACGTCGTTTGCCTCCAGGAGTTGAAGGCGCATCACGATGACGTCCCGAGGGCGCTGCGGGCGCCCCGCAAGTGCACGTCGCACTTCCACCCCGCCGAGCGCAAGGGCTACGCGGGCGTGGGCGTCTACACCCGCGCCCCGGCGGCGTTCGGCACCGGCTTCGGCAGCACGGAGTTCGATCGCGAGGGACGCTACCTCCAGGCCGACTTCCGCGACCTGTCCGTGATCAGCCTGTATCTGCCGTCGGGGTCGAGCGGGCCGCACCGCCAGGCGTCGAAGTACCGCTTCCTCGCCGAGTTCCTGCCGCATCTTTCGAGGCTTCGGCAAGCCGGGCGCGAGATCATCCTGTGCGGCGACTGGAACATCGCGCATCGCAACATCGATCTCACCAACTGGCGCAGCAACCAGAAGCACTCGGGCTTCCTGCCCGAGGAACGGGCCTGGCTCACCCGGGTATTCGACGATCTCGGCTTCGTCGACGTCTTCCGCCGGGTGGACCCGCGTCCCGAGCAGTACACGTGGTGGTCCAACCGCGGCCAGGCGTGGGCCAAGAACGTCGGATGGCGCATCGACTACCAGATCGCAACACCGGGCATCGCCGCCACCGCGCACGCCGCGCACATCTACAAGAACCGGCGCTTCTCCGACCATGCGCCGCTCGTGATCGACTACGACTACACGCTCGCTTGAAGCCGCATGGACACGCGGCGGCCTGAAGCCCGCCCGACACGATGATTCGCATCTCCAACCTCACGCTGACCCGCGGGACGAAGACGCTGCTCGAAGGCGCCAATCTCACCGTGCACGCCGGGCACCGTGTGGGGCTGGTCGGCGCGAACGGCTGCGGCAAGTCCACCCTCTTCGCCGCCCTGCGCCGCGAGCTCCTGCCGGATGCCGGGAGCATCGACCTGCCGCCGTCGTGGATCGTCGCCCACGTCGCGCAGGAGACGCCGCCGGTCGAGACGAGCGCGCTCGACTTCGTCCTCGACGGCGATCGCGAGCTGCGCCAGATCGAGGCGGCGCTCGCCGCGGCCGAGGCCGATCCGGCGCACGACGGCGCGGTGATAGCGGACCTTCATCATCGCTTCGAAGCGATCGGGGGCTACGGCGCGCGGGCGCGCGCCGCGACGCTGCTCGCGGGCCTGGGGTTCGCCGAGGCGCGCCACGGCGATGCGGTCGCGAGCTTCTCCGGCGGCTGGCGCATGCGGCTCAACCTCGCGCAGGCGCTGCAGTGCCGCTCCGACCTGCTCCTGCTCGACGAGCCCACCAATCACCTGGACCTCGACGCCGTGCTCTGGCTCGAGGACTGGCTCGGCAAGTATCCCGGCACGCTGCTGCTCATCACGCACGACCGCGACTTCCTCGACGGTGTCGTCGCAAGCATCGTGCATTTCGAGGGACGCAAGCTCGTCTCGTACAGCGGCAACTACGCACAATTCGAGCGCGAGCGCGGGCAGCAGCTCGCGCTGCAGCAGGCCACGTACCAGAAGCAGCAGCGACAGATCACGCACCTCCAATCGTTCGTCGACCGCTTCCGGGCCAAGGCGACGAAGGCCAAGCAGGCGCAAAGCCGCATCAAGGCGATCGAGCGGATGGAATTGATCGCCGCGGCGCACGTCGACAGCCCGTTCGAGTTCGTCTTCCCGCCGGCCGCCGCCGCCGCCCGCCAGCTCGTGCTGCTCGAGGACGCCACCCTGCGCTACGGCGAGCGGCCTCCCGTACTCGATCACCTGACTTTCGGCATCCTGGCGGGCGAGCGCATCGGCCTCCTCGGCCCCAACGGCGCCGGCAAGTCCACGCTCATGAAGGCGATCGGCGGCACGCTCGTCCCGAGCGAGGGCACGCGGCGCACCGCGCAGGGATTGCGCCTCGGCTACTTCGCGCAACACCAGGTCGAGCAGCTTCGCCTCGAGCATTCGCCGCTGTGGCACTTGCGCAAGCTCGAGCCCGAGGCGCGCGAGCAGGAGCATCGCGATTTCCTGGGCGGCTTCGACATCCGAGGCGAGATGGCCACCTCGGCCGTCCACCATTGCTCCGGCGGCGAGAAGGCACGCCTGACCCTCGCCCTCATCGTGCGGCAGCGGCCGAACCTGCTCCTGCTCGACGAGCCCACGAATCATCTCGACATCGAGATGCGCGAGGCGCTGACCGAGGCGCTGACCGACTACGAAGGCGCGCTGGTCGTCGTCGCACACGATCGCCATCTGCTGCGCGCGACCACCGACGTGCTGTGGCTCGTCGACGGCGGCAAGGTCGCGCCGTTCGACGGCGACCTGGACGATTACCGCGACTACGTGCTGAAGCTCCGGCGCCGAGAGCGCGGCGAAGCCGGCGACAGCGGGGTCGCGACCGACCGCAAGGCGCGCAAGCGCGAGGAGGCGCAGGCGAGGCAGCGCCTGTCGGACGCGCGCAAGCCGCTTCTCGCCCGCCAGGCGGCGATCGAGCGCGACATGAGCGAGCTCGCCGCCGAAAAGGACGCGCTCGATGCCTGGCTCGCGAGCGAGTCGGCGTACGTCGAATCCGAGAAGGAGACGCTGAAGGCGAAGATCGCGCGCCAGGGCGAGCTCGCGTGGCAGCTCGCGCGCCTGGAAGGCGAGTGGCTCGACAACGCCGAGGCGTTCGAGCGCGCGGCTAGAATCGACGAGACGGGATGACACCGCCGCGCCACTTCTCGATGATCCGCGGCTTTCATCTCGCGGATTTCCTGACGCTTGCCAACGCCGCGTGCGGTGTGGCGAGCGTGCTCTGTGCGGCGGCCTACGGCGCGCGCGGCGACCTCGCGTACTTCTACGTCGCGGCCGCGCTGGCCCCTGTGGCGCTCGTGTTCGACGTGCTCGACGGCCGTGTTGCGCGCTCCCGCCACACGCAGTCGGCCTTCGGGCGCGAGCTCGACTCGCTCGCCGACGTGATCTCGTTCGGCGTGGCGCCCGCTGCGCTCGGCTTCGCGGCGGGGCTCAGCCGAACCCTCGACTGGATCGCGCTCCTGTACTTCGTGTGCTGCGGCGTGAGCCGGCTCGCGCGCTACAACGTGACCGCCGAGGCGATGGCGAAGGAGGCCGGCAAGGTGACCTACTTCGAGGGCACCCCGATCCCGACGAGCGTCTTGCTCGTAGGACTTCTGGCCTTCGCGGCGTCGCAGGGCCGCATCGGCGATGCGATCTATGGCGGCGTGTGGATGTTGGGGCCCGCCGCGCTGCATCCTTTCTCGCTGCTCTACGTGCTCTCCGGCACGCTCATGGTGAGCAAGACGCTGCGCATTCCCAAGCTCTGAAACAACTCGAAATGGGGTCTGACCCCATTACAAGGCCTGGCACTATTTCGTCAACGTCGCGCGGTCGAGATCGAGCGCGTCGTGCGGGATGACGCGCAGGCCGGGGTAAGCGGCCCTCAACGCGTTCTCGAATTTGTCGGCCTCGCCGGCGACCACGATCGCGAGCGCCTCGGGCCCCCAGTGCGCCTTGGCGAAGTCGACGACCTGCTGCGGCGTCACGGCGGCCAGCCGGTCGATGGTGGCGGTCACCTCGGCCACGGGAATGCCGTTCGCCTCGAGCGAGGCCAGCGTCCCGGCGAGATCCTCGGTCGTCTCGAAGCGCCGGCTGACGGCGCCGATCATCGTGAGCTTGCGCGCCTCGAGCTCTTCCGCGGGCGGCGGCGACGCCGCGACCTTGCGCAACTCCTCGAGCACGACCGCGATGAGCTCGGGCGCCGACTCGTTCCTGGTCTGCGCGGCGATCCACCATACGCCGGCCTGCCGCCGCGCCTCGAGCTGGCTGAAAATGCCGTAGGTGAGGCCGCGTCTGATACGCGCTTCGAGGTTGAGCCGCGACGAGTACCCGCCGCCGAGCAGCGTGTTGGCGATCACGCCCGGGTAGTAGTCGGCGGCACTGCGCGCGATGGACGGTGCCGTCATCGCCACGCCGGCCTGACCCGCGCCCGCCATGGCGATCACGATCGGCGCGGGCGGTGCCGCTTGGGCATCGTCGGCGCGCGCCGCGCGCAACGCCGCCGCCGGGCGCTTCCACGCGCCGAACGCGGATTGCGCGAGCGTGCGTGCCTCGGCCGGATCGATGTCGCCGACGAAGATCAGCGTCGCGTTGTCGGGCCGATAGTACTTCGCATGCTGCGCCACGACGGCGGCACGGCGAATGCGCGCCACCGAGCCCGGCGTTCCGCCCGCGGGATGGCCATACGTGCCTTCGCCGAACGCTGCGCGGTCGCTCGCGAAGCTCGCGAGCTTGCCGGGATCGCGCAGCGCCACCGCGAGCGCATCGAGCGTGAGCTTGCGCTCGCGATCGAGCTCGCCCTGCGCGAAGCTCGGCGTCAAGGTGACCTCCGCGATGAGCGCGAGCGCCGCGGCAAGCTGCGGCCGCGTCACCGTCATCGACACGCTGGTCCGGTACCAGCCGGCGCCCGTGTCGAGTTGCCCGCCGAGCGCCTCGGCGGCCTCGGCGATCTGCGGCGCGGTGCGCCTGGCCGTGCCCTTGGCGAGCAGCGTGGCGGTCATGTCAGCGAGCCCGGCGAGGTCGCGTGGATCGGTCTCGGTCCCTGAGCGGATGACGAGCTCCACGGTGACGAGCGGAAGGCTGCGCCGCTGCGAGACCACGACGCGAAGCCCGTTGTCCAGCGTTGCGACGTCGGGCGCGGCGATGGTGACGGGCCGCGGCGGACCGACGGGTGGCGGCTTGTCGTACGGCTGCGCGAAAAGCGGCGGAGCGGCGAGAACGGCGGCGAGCGCGAGCAGGCGAGTCACGATTTCTTCGCGCCCGCTTCCACGTACTCGATCGTCACTTCCTTCGCGTCGAGAATGTACTTGCGCAGCACGCGTTGAACGTCAGAGGCGGTGACGGCCATCAGCTCGTCGAGCTCCTTGTTCGCGTAGGCGGGGTCGCCGCGGTAGATGATCGCCTCGCCGAGCGCATCGGCCTTGCCCATCGGCGTCTGGCGCCCGTCGAGCGCTTGCGTGAGGAGCTGGATCTTCACCTTGGCGAGCTCGGCTTCCGGCACCGGCTTCTGCGCGAGGCGCACGATCTCCGAGCGCAGCGCTTTGAGCAGAGCGTCGGGCGAGGTGCCCTTCGCGGCGACGGCGTAAGCGACAAGGAGCCCCGGGTCGACGCGCAGGTCGGCGCTGAACGAGATCTCCTGCGCCATCTGCGCGCGATAGACGAGCGCCTGGTTGAGACGCGACGACTCGCCGTTGCCGAGGAGCGCGGCGGCCACGTTCAGCGCCGCCGCGTCGGGGCTGCGCGCGGAAGGGGCCGCCCAGGTGAGTGCCACCGCGGGCAGCGGCACGTTGGGGCCGGTCTCGCGATAGCGCGCTTCGCGCGCACGCGGCGGCTCGGTCGCGCTCACCCGCGGGATCGGTGTCGCGGGCTTTGCGATCGGCGCGAAGTACTTGTCGATCCAGGCATCGAGCTGTGCCGGGTCGAAGTCGCCGGCGACGATGAGGATCGCGTTGTCGGGACGGTAGTAGGTGCGGTGGAAGTCGCGCACGTCGTCGAGCGAGGCCGCCTCGAGCTCGTCGATGTTGCCGATGACGCCGCGCTTGTACGGATGGACAGCGTAGGAGCGCGGCGAAAAGGACTCGTAGAAGCGCCCGTACGGGCTCGCCAGCACGCGCGTGCGGTACTCCTCCTCGACCACGGCGCGCTCCGACTTGAAGTTCTCGTCGGCGACGTCGAGGTTGCCCATGCGCTCGGCCTCCGCCCAGAGGATCCGCTCGAGGTGGTTGGACGGCACCACCTCGAAGTAGTGCGTGACGTCCTCGCGGGTGGCGGCGTTGTTCATGCCGCCGACGTCCTCGGTGAGGCGGTCCATTTGCTCCGCCTTGAGGTATTTCGTGCCCTTGAACATCAAGTGCTCGAAAAGATGCGCAAAGCCCGAGCGCCCGGGCGGGTCGTTCTTGCCGCCGACCTCGTACCAGACCTGCACGCTCACCGTCGGGCTCGTGTGGTCCTCGAGGGTGACCACGCGAAGGCCGTTGGCGAGCACCCGTTCTCGGAATTCGAGCGGCGGGACGGTGACCGCCGGCGCGGAAGCCGCTTGTTGCATGACGCAGAAGAGCAAAAGCAGCATCGCGCCCGCTGCGCGGGCGCGGGTCCACCAGACGTTTTTCATCCGATCCGCGTGCCGGGCCGATAGAAGAGATAGACCGCGAAGCCGAGTGTATCGCGACCCCAGCGCAGGTAGGCATCGCGCCATTTGCGGATCCGCTCGAGCATCGCCGGCACGTCGGGGTCCTCCGGCTGCTCGCGCGCGTAGCGCTCGATCGAGCGGCAGTATTTCCATTCGTACTCGTCCCACTCGTCCGAATTCGCCGTGGCGGCGTGCATGGGGATGAGCCCCGCCTCGATGCCCGCCTGGACGTTGCCGCGGTGGTCGAGGAACTCGCCGTGTTCGGCGCCCAGCACGGCAAGGTAGTCCGGATGCGCCCGGGTGCGCCAGTAGCCCTCGCCGATGAGGATGTAGCCGCCGCTGCGGGTCCAGACCTTGAGCTGGTTGCAGATGCCGGCCATGCCGCCGGCGATCCCGCCCGCGCCGAGCATCACGGACAGGTGGAACGTCTCCGGGTCGGCCCGGAAGTCGCGGATGTCGATGTCGTCGAGGTGCAGCTTGCCCAGGGCGCCCGTCCATTCCGCCCGCTCGCGTGCCTGGTCGAGCATGAGCGAGCTCCTATCCACTGCCACCACCGTCGAGGCGAAGCGCTCGATGATGCGCAGGGACAGCTCGGCGCGCCCGCAGCCCAGATCCAGCACGCGCGAGGACTCGTCGAGGGGCAGGAGGTCGAGCATTCGCTCGATCTTCCCCGCCGACACCGGGTTGCAGTAGTCGTGGTCGCGGTGCGCTATCGCGCTGAACTTGTAGGGATTCATGGGCGGCCGCCTTCCTCGGCGCCTCCGGCTCGCCAAGGAGCCACACGCAAGAGTAGTGCCATCCCCGGGACTGCCAGCAGCGTACACAACAGGAAGAAGTCGAACCACCCCGTTTGCGCGACAATCCATCCGGTCGTGGCATTGACCAGCGTGCGCGGCACCGCCGATAGACTCGTGAACAGGGCGAACTGCGTGGCGGTGAAGCGCGGGTCGGTGGCGCGCGCGATGAACGCGACGTAGGCCACAGTGCCGAGGCCGACACCCAGCGCCTCGAACGCGATGACCACGCCCAGGGCGAACAGGCTGGTCGCGCCGAGGGTGGACAACCACGCGAAGCCCAGGATCGACACCATCTGCACGCCCCCGAAGAGCCACAGGCCGCGGTTGATCCCGATCTTCACCATCCAAAGGCCGCCGAGCATCCCGCCCGCGACGCTCGCCCACAGTCCCGCGTTCTTGGCGACGATGCCGATCTGCGTCTTGGTGAACCCCATCTCGAGGTAGAACGGTGTGGCGAGCGCGGTGGCCATGCTGTCGCCCAGCTTGTACAGAAAGATGAAGAGCAGCACGAGCAGCGCCTGCCGCCAGCCCTTGCGCGTGAAGAACTCACGGAACGGCTCGACGACCGCCTTGAAGATCGTGCGCGGCGGCGCCGCCGCCGTGGGCTCCCGGACCACCAGCGTCATGACGAGCCCGGGCAGCATGAAGAGCGCCGTGACCAGGAACACCTGCGACCATGGCATCCGATCGGCGAGGATCAGCGCGAGCGACCCAGGGACGAGGCTCGAGATGCGATACGCGTTGACGTAGATCGAGTTGCCGAGGCCCAGCTCGGCGTCGGGGAGCAGTTCGCGGCGGAACGCGTCCATCGCGATGTCGAGGCTCGCCGAGAAGAACGCGACGCCGGCGGCCAGATACGCGATCGACCAGATCTGGGTCGACGGGTCGAGCCGGCCGAGCGCCGCGATGGACGCGATGAGCGCGACGTGCATCGCGAACATCCAGCCGCGGCGGCGGCCGAGCGGAAGCGCGTAGCGGTCGAGCAGCGGCGACCACAGGAACTTCCAGATGTACGGGAACTGGACGAGGTTGAAGAGACCGATCGCGGTCAAGTCGACCTTCTCCGTGCGCAGCCACGCCGGGACGAGGTTGATGAGGAGGTAGAGCGGCAGGCCGGAGCTGAATCCGACGAAGACGCAGATCAGCATCCGGCGGTTGAACAGCGCCTCGCGCCAGGTCTCCCGGGGACTTGCTGCGGCCGGCGCCGCGGCGGCCACCGCGCGCTTGTCGTCCGTCACCGCGGGCTACTTCGCAAGCTCGTAGGGGAAGATCACCTTCCACTCGCTCTTCATGCTGATGAGCCGCCACTTGTGCCGCGACGCCGCGTCGAGACCGACGTTGAGCCGCCCCACCGTCGCGTCGCGGTCGTACGCGTACTCGCGGGCGGCGTCGGTGTGCCAGACAAAGGCCGCGAAGCGCGGCCGCTCGCGGCTGCCCGGACTGTTGGTCGTGGTCTCCAGCATCGCGAGGTCGCCGTCGGAGTTGCCGAACGCCGCGATCGGGATGCGGCCGATGTGATGGTCGATGCCGATCGCCT
>Ga0335083_10003355_pt1 | contig 20813 bp, 16 predicted proteins | sample Lox_Sample_42_FD_206716 | JGI IMG/M metagenome (GOLD analysis project Ga0335083, IMG submission 206716) | Soil microbial communities from Loxahatchee National Wildlife Refuge, Florida, United States - Lox_Sample_4.2 | ecosystem: Environmental > Terrestrial > Soil > Wetlands | place: USA...
TTTAGCTCAGCCCAGAGCGATCACCGCGCTTGGCAAGTGTTTCCGCTACGAGTCCAGCAATCTCACCGGCCTCGAGCGGTTGTGGGATTTTACGATGCGCGAAATCGTGTTTGTGGGCCCGGCTAACTATGTTTTGGATAGCCGCCAGGAACTGGTTGCGCTTTCTGCTGCCTTCCTGGATGAACTGGGCTTGGCTTATGAAATCAGTACGGCCACGGATCCTTTTTTTGTGGATAGCTATGCCGTGCAGGCCGCCTATCAGCAGGGCTTCGAATTGAAGTTCGAACTGCTGGCGCCCTTGCCGTATAGCGGCAAGAAGCTGGCGGTGGGCTCCATCAACTATCATCAAGACTTCTTCGGACGGTCTTTCGGTATCCAGGCCGGCGACGATCCAGCCCACACCGGCTGCATCGGCTTCGGATACGAAAGACTGGCCCTGGCGTTCCTAGCCCAGCACGGCGTGGATGAAAAGTCCTGGCCCGGGGAGGTCGCCCGCGCCGTTCGCGCAGCGGCGAGCTGACATGACCACCTCGCCCCCAACGGACTTGACTCTTCGTAACGCCGTTCCGGAAGATCTGGAGCGCATCCAGCCCCTCTGGCACGCGCTCTATCAGCACCAGTCCGAGCACGGCATGCTCTTGCGTTTGCCCGAGGGAGCCTACCAGGCTTGGCTCCAATCCATCACTCCGTTCCTGGGCCGCTTCGCCAACGTGGTGGTGGCTGAATTGAATGGCGAAATTATCGGCTTCGTCGCCGGAAGAATCCGCACCCTGCCGCCTTATTTCGGATCGTCAACCATTGGCGCCATTAGCGAGGTCTTCGTTTCCGAATCGCATCGCAGCGGCGGAATCGGACGGCGTCTCTTGGCTTTCGCTTTGGAGTGGTTCCAGGCTCAGCAGATCACACGTGTAGAGCTGCAAGTGGTGGCCGGCAATCCCGACGGAATCCGTTTTTACAAGCAGCTTGGCTGGCACCCAGAGCTGCTGCAGATGGTGTGGGACTCCACCCGGCAATAAGAGCGGTTCTCATCACGCGATCGCTTTGAAAGCCGCAACCGCCTGGAGGCATTTAGGCACCAGGAGAGTCGTTGCATGAATCGAAAATTCAATCTTTCACTCGCACTGGCGGCGGGATTATTGGGTGGCGTGCTCTCGCGCTGCATCACACCCTGGCCGGTTCTGGCTCAAGCCGGGCCTGCCAAAGAGCTTCGGGCGCAGAGCTTCGTTTTGGTGGACGACAAGAACAACGTGGTCGGCACCTTCACCGCCTCGCCGGGAGTGCCCGGAAAGCCGATCCAGAACCAGACGGTTGTTCTGCTGGACCGGAATGACAAAGAAATTTGGCGGGCGGGCGTTTCGGTTAAAGTGCTAGCGCAGAGATAGCGCTCCCGACCGTTCAAGCCATGGCCGTGCCCACTTTGTCGGGGAAGGCCGCATCGCTTTTCACTTCTTCCATCTGCCGCACGTGGCGCTCGCAATGCGTCGCCAGGAATAGCAGCCATTGGTAGCAATCCAGCGGGCCGAGAAATGGATGCTGGAACGCATATGCGCGTAGATCGGCGAGCGTTGCCTCAGCGAAACCGATGGTGCGCTGGCGCGTCGCTTCAAACTGGCCGAGCAACTCCTCGAAGTCCGGCCAGCGGCCGCTCGGCATCACCGCCTCGGGACCTTTCACGCGCGTGGCCCGGGCCGGAACTCTATCCAGGATCATTTGATCCTTCCCGTTCGTATCCGGCTGGCCGGCCGGCGGTTGCTCCAGCAGTTGCTGGATGCGCTGCACGGTGAAATTTTCAACCACCGTTAAATGCTCGATGCAATCGGCGACCGACCAGCGATCCGCCGCTGGCCGAAACGAGCGCTGCTCCACCGATAAGCCAGCCACCGCCTGCCGAAGCAGTTCACGGCTTTCGGACAGGTGCTGCAAGATCAGATTCCGTTCCGGTTTCTCCATGGGTCGCTCCTGGATTGAATTCATTGATGCGGACGCCGGCGGTTCGATCCAAAGGATACGCCAATACTAGCGTCCCGGCGCCATCGGTTTCGGCCTCGCGCATTTCCTCGTCGTCGGCTTCGATCAGGTATTTGTGCTGCGGTTTCAACCCTACCACCAGCATGGTCCCGCCTTCTATCGAAAACTTGAGCGGCGCGGTTCCCCACATCACGCTGGCGTCGCCCACCTCGATCGGTTGAGGGCTGGGTGCGCCGCGCGCCGGCGGCCTGAGCACCGTAATTTTGCCATCGCGAAACAATTGAGCTTCTCCCTGATACAGGCCGAACCAAATCGCGTCATCTTCCCAATTGGACCGCACGAACAACGCCCCCGAGCGCTGATCGTGATACAACACCGGCAGTTGAAAATAACTCAGGCCGGGCTGATACGGATTAGCCCACAGAAATTCGTAGGGAGCGCCGAAAGTGCCTTGCAGCATGAAGCGATCCTGAATCAGCCAGCCTTGCAAGAACTGGTTCTCCAGCGCGTTGTTGTCGTAGGCCACCATGCTGAGACCGGCCACGCGCGCCAGCGCCGCCTGGTCGACATCCGGCTGGCCGGTGCCGCTAAACACCGGAATGCGATACTCGTTCTCCGGGGCTTCCAGCGGCGCCGGATAATTTCCCAGAACCTGGTACTTGGGAAGCTCGCGGAAATATTCCGGGATGTCGTCTCGCAGCTCGATCTTCAAGTTGTCGCGAAGGGCGTGCAGCAGTTCCGCCAGCGCGTATAGCTCGTGGAGCGGCGGAACGGTTCGGCCATCGGCCAGCGCCGGAGCCACTTGGGCCCGCCACCATTTTTCGACTGTGTCGCGCAGGAACGGCTCCTCGCCATGCTGATTCTCATCGGCGGTCGCGATCGCCGCCAGCACGCCATCGCGCCGCGCAGGCAGCGCATCGAGCGGCCGCTGCTCGGCCAACTTTTGGATTTTTGCCGCCAGCGCTTTGGATTGTGCCGCGCTCAGTACCGGCTGGCACCAGTCGTAAACCAGGGCCAACTGCCGCAGATCCGTTCCCGGCCCCAGCGCCCAATCCGCAGCGCGCTTGCCGAAGGCATCGTCGCTGGTTACCTGATAATAGAGCGCGAGGGCGAAACCAGGTTCCCTCATTTCGGCCGCCGAGCGGACCAGCAGAGAAAACTGGTGCCAGCGCATCGAATCCCGGTCGCGTTCTCGCTTGAGCAGGCGCAGCCGCTGGGCGGTCAGCAACAGCCGGGGATGAGGATTGTAGACGCGATATTCTTCCAGCGTGGTTTGGGCCGCCAGGCTGCCCGCCAGCAGCCAACAGCACGACAGGGTGGCTTGCAACGTTGGCAAAGAATCCATTGTGTCACATCGACACACCCACGGCAGCGCAGAGCCTCAGAAGGGCTGCCGGTCTCCTTTGCAAGTCCTTCACTAGCGGGCGGAAATCGATGGATGACGGCGTGCAACGAATGGGCCGAATTGATGAAGTGACCTTTAAAACCTGCCCTCTGATTGCAACGGGCAGATAGGGGTCAGGAGCGGGCTGGTGAACGGAAGTGCTTGCGGGAACCGGCGACTTTTAGATTTGTGACCGCTCTTGCTCTCGTCGGCAAGTTGCAACAGAGGGGTTTTTTTTGGGTTGCGCGTCGATTCGGTCTCACATGAGAGTCTGATATCGGCTGTGATTGGCGTTCTGGATGGGGATAGAAGGACGCGGGCCTCGTCTGGAAAGATGCATTAGGCCAGCCGAGCCGACGCTAGATTCTCGGCCCAGAATGGGCGAACCGCACCGGAACCGGCGGCTTCGACAGTCCTCACCTTCCGGCACCCCGGTGCGGTTTTCTTAACCCATCCACTCTAATACAAGAAATCAATCAATTCAAGGTCTAATTGTAGGTAGTACTTGAACCTTAGAAGGCGCTCGCCGGGCGAGAGTTTGCTAACGTACAATCCGTTAGTAACGTCAGGGGTTGTGCCTGGACGCCCATTCGCCGACACTCAAGGGATATGCAACCTAGAGAAGCGATCCATGTAGGAGAATTGTTCTCGATTCGGGGTAAAGTCGCGCTGGTCACTGGCGGCTCGCGCGGAATCGGGCTCATGATAGCCCGTGGTTTCTTAGAGGCGGGCGCCAAGGTTTATATCTCGTCGCGGAAGAAAGAAGTTTGCGACGAAGTCGCGCGCGAGTTGGGCGAGGTGGGCGAGTGCATTTCGCTTCCGGCCGATGTGTCCAACTCGGCAGGTTGCGCCGCTCTTGCCAAGGAGGTCGCTTCGCGCGAAGAACGGCTGCACATTCTGGTGAACAACGCGGGCGCGGCCTGGGGCGGGACGCTGGCCGACTATCCCGAGTCCGGCTTCGACAAAGTCATCGGCACCAATCTCAAGTCCGTGTTTTTCCTGACGCGGGACTTATTGCCGTTGCTCGACCGGGCCGCGACCGCTTCGGATCCGGCGCGCGTGATCAATGTCGGCTCGATCGATGGCATCAAAGTCCCCTTCACCGAAAATTTCGCCTACGGCCCCAGCAAGGCCGCGGTGCATCACATGACGCGCGACCTGGCAGTGAAGCTTGCGGGGCGCAACATCACGGTGAACGCGATCGCACCGGGGCCATTCGAGAGCCGCATGACGGAGTGGATGCTGCAAAATTTTCAGGAATCGCTCGAGAAGCAATGCCCGCTGCATCGCATCGGCTGCCCGGCCGACATGGCGGGCGTGGCGATTTATCTTTCCTCGCGCGCCGGGGCCTATGTGAATGGAGTGGTGATCCCGGTGGATGGCGGAATCTGCATCACGTAGTGTTGGCCGTGCGGAACCGCGCCCCCGGCGAGCCAAAATGCGGCGGGCCACGCGTCTAGAAGGTGCCAAACCAGCGGCTCCCCGGGAGCCTGAGTCCGTAATTCACCGCCCCGGCGATGACGGCGATTCGTATATGCTCTCGCAGTCTCACACCGAGTCCATCATATCTGGCTGCGCGCCAGCGTCACAGCGTCTCGGGCTGGCCGTTGAATCGATAGCCCACCCAGGGCTCGGTAGTAATGTACTCGGGATGGTCCGGGTTGATTTCCACCTTCTTGCGCAAATTGCGGATGAACACGCGCAGGTAGTCGACTTGGTCGCCGTAGTCCGGGCCCCACACCGCTTGCAGCAGCTCGCGGTGCCGCACGGCTTGATTGGCGTGCTGCGTGAGATAGCGGATGAGGTCGAGTTCCTTGGGTGTCAGATGGCTGGTGGAGGAGCCGTTGAAAACCGTGCGCGCGGCGAAGTCGATCACCAGCCGCCCCACCTGGAGCCGGACTTGCGAAGACTGCGGCGAAGCGGGAATACGCCGTAGCGCTGCGCGAATGCGGGCCAGCAGCTCGGGAGTGCTGAACGGCTTGGTGATGAAGTCGTCCGCGCCCGCGTCCAGAGCCTCGATTTTGTCCTCCTCGGAATTGCGGACCGTCAGCATAATGATGCCGACACCGGAATCGGCGCGGATCGCGCGGGCAGTGGCCAGCCCGCCGAGACCCGGCATGTTGATATCGAGCAGGATCAAATCCGGCCGGTATTCGCGCACCTTCTCCAGAGCTTGCTCTCCGTTCTTGGCGTCGTCTACCTCGTAACCCGCCGCAGTCAAGGCGGTGCGCAGCGTTCGCCGGATTTGTGGTTCGTCGTCGACCACCAGGATTCGGCCGGCGCTCAATGGAGTTGGTCCTCGCCTGAATTTTTCGTGGAAGCCACCTGGGCACGCGCGCTTTTCACGATGTGCAGAAATCGTCGCGACAGCTCCTGAATCTGTTCTTCTTGTTTCCGCTGCAGAGCTTCCTGCGGGATCAGCTCGTTTCCGATGCCCAACGCGCTGGCGCCCGCCAGAATGAAATTCGCGGCGCTGTGCTGATTCACGCCCCCGGATGCGATCAGCCGGATTTGAGGCAAAGGTACTTTGAGCGATCGTATATAGGCGGGACCGCCGAGCTGCGAGCACGGAAAGATCTTGACAAAATCCACGCCCCTCTTCCAGGCCGCGATCACTTCGCTAGGCGTGAGCGCGCCAGGAAAAACTACTACATTGTGCTCCAGGGCCGCCTCCACAACGTCCATTATCAGACCGGGGCTGGTCAGGAACTTTGCGCCGGCATCCAGGCAGCGCAGCGCGGTGGTCCGATCCAAGACCGTACCCGCGCCCACGATCATACGCGGAAAACTTTTCGCGACGTCGGAGATTACATGCGTGCCGTCGGGCACCGTCATAGTGATTTCGACGATGGGAATTCCAGCGTGGTGCAGCGTCTCGGCGGCGTAGCGCGCGTAGTCCGCATTGGAAACCCGCACGCCCGGCACAATGCCGATCTCCTCAATGCGGGCTCGAATGTGCTCTCTATTCATGCTCTGGCCAGTTTGAGTTACGGATGCCGATGCAGCACGTGCGTGGCGATGTCGGGCCAGAACTCGCGAAATACATTCGTGAGGGCGTCGCGCCCAATGGCATATGCGTACTTGTTCGCCAGCGCTCCGAGTGTGCGGTCGTGGCTGGGATAATAGGCGGTCGAGATCCCCTGTGCCATGGCGCGGCCTAAGATTTCAGACGCATTGATGGTGTTGTGTCCATGGTAATCCGGTGTGATTAGCACCCGAGAAGCCGCGTAAATGGCGCGCTTAAAAAATCCGCCTTCACCCTTGGCATAATAGCGCTCGTCCTCGTGAAAGACCGTCGGCAGCGCGAAGATCACCAGATAATTGCCGTCAGTCTTGTCGACGAAGCCGCGCCAGTAGTATTGGCCGTAACCGCCTATGCCGTGCCCCAGTTGCGGATGCGCGTCGGTAGCCTCCGCCAACAGCGAAGTGATCCCAACGAAGACAAAAGAGGAGTAATCGAAGCTGTTCTGGGTAGCAATCTTGAACGCTTGCTTGGGCGTGGGAGGCGGTGGGATCGCTCCCGCGCTAACCGCGCGGTAGTTGGGCATAATGCCCAAAATTCGTTTGGGTTGTTGTTTGGAAGTTGGAACCGTGGATTGCGCCGCCGATTGGGCCGGTGCGTCCGATGAGCCTGGAGGGCTGGACTCATTGGGCGGCGAAGTTGCAGCCGGGGTTTGCGGGTCATCGCGAACACCAGACTCAGCGGATTCGGAAACTGCGGGCGTGGCCGCGGACGTGTTGTCCCGCTGCGTCAATGCTTCAGTTATCGGCAAGATGAGTGCGATGCAGGCAAGCAGATGCAAAATCCCTCCAAAGCTATCTTCACTAAGAATAGCAGCCCGATTCTTAGCCGCTTACCAAACGAACTGCGGCCGGGCTTAAAACGCGAATCTGGTGCTGGATATCAACTCGATCGAGTTGCGGGCTCGATGTTATACTCAGGGAGGCGGCGATTCTCGCCGCACTTTCGGGGCGTGGCTCAGCCTGGCTAGAGCGCCTGGTTCGGGACCAGGAGGTCGGTGGTTCGAATCCACTCGCCCCGACCAATTCCTTTCAATTCAAAATAAAATGGCTCTACGCCAACAATGGGGGCAAACCCGACCCCGTACTGATTTCGAGAGGTGGGCGGAAGACATCTTCAAACAAGAGGAACTGCAGCAAGGCACGGAATAGATCAGGCGCACCTGGTAAACGGCTCCCTCTTTCGAATAGGACCTTCGCGAACGCGCTGACGGCCGAAGGTCCTCGCCCATCGGCCTACTTGTAGGGGCCCTGAGCGCTTAGCAACAGATAACCATCTGTTCTTGCCGCACTTTACAGACAATCGAGCTACTCCTATAATCGAGCTTGCCCAGGACTCGGGTGTAGCCGGCGATCGTGCTATCGGAGAAATTCCGCAGCTTCAGATCGCCAATCATGCGTTCTCGTAGTTTGGTCATCAACGACCTCCTCCGGTCGTTGAATACCCTCAAACTACGCTGAATGCCACGGGGACAGTTCTGCTGCAAAGCGGCTTAGTTCAAGTCGGCAAAGCAGTGCCGACGTTGATGGTCCGTTTTTCGGACCAGAGGTGGGGCTTCTCTGGAACAAACGATCCCCTTTGACCGAATGCTCGGCCACCATGATCCGATTGGCTTCGGCGTGGAAGAACAGCTCCCGAGTGTGCGACCACACCGGCTCGATACCGCCTTCGTTCGTAACTTGCCACTTGCCGCCCTTGTCGGGGAAAGCCCGCACATAGATCTGAGTGCGACCCGATTCATTCGAGTCATATGCGATCCACCCCCGTCGGGCGAAAAGTAGGGGTGCATCCGTCAAACGGCGTTTGCGGAAGACTTCGGGCTTACCGGCGCGCAGCCCCGCACCATCGCTCTCCACGGGCACTGTGAAGATATCGAAACCAGTTCCTGCACCGACGGACGTAAACGCGAGCCGCCTTCTATCCGGCGTGAGAAATTGCGGAATAAGACCCTGGACGTAACGCACCGGGGACCTTCATTGCGCTCCGGGAGCGGCTCGTCAGTAAAACTAGACTATTGTAGCGGCGGTTCCTGGTCCAGCCTAAATGTTGGCCGCCGCATCGACGGGCGCGGGAGCGCCGGCCTCTTCCGGGGCTTGCCTGGAACCGAAGGCGGGGAGAGTGTTTTCTTTTCTCCCGAAAGTTTCGATCGGCTGGCAGGGCCTTCACCCTCCGGCAAAGTCAGCGCGTCTGGCGCGCGATCGAATTATAATGCGTCGGCATTTCAGAAGGTCAGTCTCACTTGAAGTTCGATGTGCCGGTTCCCAGCTCCCGCGTTCGGTCCCGCGCCGGGCAGGGGTCCGAATGTGTTCAGAGTGACCGATTTCCCGAAGAAAGGGGAACTGAGATTCCCGATCGGCGTCGCGGGATTGACGTTGTTCAGCGCGTTGCGGAACGACGCCGTTAAGGTGAGGGCGTAGCGCTTTGCCGTAGCGATACCGCCGGTGATATTCGCCATTCCCGCCTGGTTCGCGCCTCCGCTCAATCCGCCGTTGCGGATCGACTCGCCGCCGCGAATTTCATCGCTGCCGGTGTTTCCCCCGCCACGCTCTCCAAACGACCAGCTTCGGCTCAGCCTTACGTTGAGCGAAAAAATCCCTGGACCTTCCAAGTAATTGGGCGGGACGATCACCGCGTTCGGAAGCGTACCAGGCGCAGTGTCATAGATCCCGATCACGCTGGGCCTCGAGAGATCCTGCGCGAAGGCCGGCCGGTCGTTATTCGGATTGCCGTCACCGTTCGTGTCGACGCCGGAGGTCACGTTATAGGGCAAGCCCGATTGCATATAAATAAACGGCGCCATTCTGATTCGAAAGGGCAGCATGGCGTTCGCACTGATGAATCCGCGGTGATGAAAGTCGAAAGCCGCGCGGCCGTAATCGGCGCGAAGATTGTAGGGATCGGCTGCCAGCGTGCCCGCCCCGGCCGTATCGCTCATCGCGTGATTGAAAACGTAGTAGCCGAATAACGAAAACCTGGCATTGACCTTCGCGTTCATCGAGACGATCATCTGATTCTGGCGAAAGACGCCGCTGCCCTCATATTGATAAATGTCGCCGACTGCCGAGCCAAAAGGACGCGGCCCGATGGCTTCACCCAAACTATTGAACACGGTCGGTAAGGGAGCATTTATGTCCCTGGTTAAAAGTTGATGGTCGCCGCGCGTCGACGTATAGTTCACCGCGAACGATATTCCGTGCGGAAGTTGATGCTCGATTCCGGCGCTGACCTGGAGCATGTAGGGAACCCTCAAAGACGGATCAACGCGGTAACCGATATGCGATCCGTCGCTCTGAAACGCCTTAAGAGTGGCGGTATCTGGGATGTCTGGGTAGAAATCAGGGCTTCGGATCAGGTACTGACTTTGATTGATCCCGTTCAGCAAGGTCGCATTCATCAGGAGCGCTGCGGTGAATCTGTCATAGAAAATTCCCGATCCGGCCCTGATCACGGTCTTCGGATTTCGTCCGCCGCGAGCGCCCGGCGCCCAGGCCAAACCTATCCGGGGCGCGAAATCGGCGTGATCGGCGATGCTGCTTTGCGTTTCATAACGCAATCCTGCGCTCAGCGACAGATTCGGTTTGATCCGCCAATCGTCCTGGGCGTAGACTCCGGCATCGAATATGTTTACGGCAGCGCTCGGTATGCCGGCGGTGAGGAGAAATTCCGAAGGACCGAAACCAAGTCCGGCGATCATAGCTTGCGAATAGCCCTCTGACGCGAGCAACTGATTCTGACGGTAAACATTTATAGCGGAATCGCCACCTGGGATTGACGAAAAAATGAACTGTCCATTAAAGTTCGACGTAGATTGCTGCTGAAAGTGGTCGTCACGAAGGCGCGCTCCGATTTTGATGGTGTGCGCGCCGCGAAGAAGCGTGAGGTTGTCCTGGAACTCGCTCCGGTTATCGTCGCTGTAATTCCGCGGAAACGAACCACCGCCGGTAAACGCTCCGAGCACATCGATCTCCGGCGTCGAACTGACTCCAGTCTGCGTCACGCGCGTGTGCAGAAACTGAAATCTCGAATCGTTGAGCATGCTCGTGCCGACAACAGCGGAATCGGCCACCTGCACGCTTTGTTGCCAGTTGTCTTGCGCGTAGGCCTGCGATGGAAGATCGAAGCTCTGCGTACTAATTCCTTGATTCTTCGCGTTCGTATCGACCCACGAATAACGCACCGTGAACGTTTGATTCGGCGTCAGCGCGTAATCCAGCCGCGGGCTGACGCTAGTCCGCCGCGAGGGCGCCACCACCGCGGTACTGACCTGAATCGGATTCAGACTCGGATCGAGTGAAGTGTAGTTTACAATCGAGTTTTCGTCGGTGATGCGATGGTCAGCATCAATAAAGAAGCTCGCCTTCTTCGAAAGCGGCCCCCCGAAGTTGCCCGCGAAAATCTCCTGGCGGTAATCCGGCACGATCGGGCTGGTCAGAAATGGATTCCGCGCGGTTAGCGCCCGATTGCCGAAATCGAAAGACACTTGGCCGTGATATTGTTCCGACCCAGGCTTGGTCAGAATTTCGACGCGACCGTACCCGACCCGATCGTATTCGGCGGAGTAGGGATTCTGGTTCACACGGATCTCGCGGATGGAAGCCTTCGGCGGCATAATGCCGCTGCTAAACCCATCGATGAAAATCTGTCCGCCATCCGGCCCTTGAGAAGGACCCGCGAGCATTTGCAGTTCGTTCGCCAGGTCTTCCGCATCATCTGAAAACGAATCGAGGTCGCTCCCGCGAAGCACCAACTGGCCAACGCTCTGCGAAGCGTCGATCCCTAGCTGAGACGCCGTATCGGCGACCGTGACATTCTGCTTCTCCTGCTGGATCTGAAGGCGAACATCCGCGGTTTGCGTCCGCCCGGCCGGCAGACTGAGAGCCGCACTTTCGTACGGCGCAAATCCGGTGCTGGTGACGCGTATTTTGTAGTCGCCTTGCGCGAGACCGTTGATGCAATATCGCCCCTGATCGTCCGTAAGGGTGCTTCGAATCGTTGCTTCAGGACCAAGCACTTGGATCGAGGCGCGCGGCACCGCTGCTCCGCTCGGATCCGTAACCTGCCCTTGGATCGCGGCTGTCGATTGTCCGAACACGAGCGCCGCGACGCCAAACAGGACGAGAGCAATTCGGGCCACGAGACTCATCCCGGGCGCCGCGTGATTGCAGGATCGATTTTCGTCACACGAAAATCCGACCATACGTGGTTTGGTGCTTCGAGCATGCAACAAATCAGAATACTCCGATAGAGCCGAGCGCCCAAACGATTCCAATGAACGGCCGTGCTGGGGATGCGAGCGGGTACGATGCTTCGGGGAGCGGCGCCTTAAGTGCATCGGTTCAAGTCTTGCTGTTTGAGGGTTCAGGTCACAAATCGATCGGTCGGCTCTGCAAAAGAACAGGCGTGATTAGACAAGTTCGAGATGTATCCAAGGTGGGTGCCCGCCATGGACAGCGTGCGTCATAAAGCGCGGATCAGAATGAAAACATTACTTGTTGACCGGTTCTATCACGCAGCGAATTGGCCAGCAAAAGTTCGAAACGTGTCCAAGGTGGGGAGCCAATTCCTTTACCTATGTATCGGGACGGTCATCCTTCGCTGTATTGGGTGCGGCGGCTCCCGGTCAAACGGTAACCAACAAGGGTCGGCCCAACAGCAACGTATCAATGCCCAACTCCAATCTCCTGTTTCGCTCAACGGTTGTGGGATGACGCAACGGAAATTGAAGCGTGCCGCACGGCAATGCCGCCGCGGGATGGTCTTTGTTTCCGGTATGCGTGGAGTCCGAGCCGTCGTCAAAACCCAGGTTGGAAATAAGATTTTCGGCCGGAATGATCGACAATCCGCGCTGCATCATTTTGGCATAACCCCACTGAATGTCCCACGTATTTACTGTTCCCCGGTATACTTCCTGGTACAAAGGAAACCGGAAATCAATCTCATGGGATAGATCCCAGAACTGTTCATAGATCTTCTCTTCCACCACTCGGGGCCAGCTTCTCATCTCCACGTCGTAAAATGACCAGGCACGCCTCCAACTCGCCCATCCCCAGATTGGCCCGATCTTCGAAAAAGAATAGCTGTCGGCGATCGGCACACGCGCGCCAGCCAGGTTGTTACCACACACCTGCATAATGCGCGTGTCGTCTGCATAGCGTTCGAGCATTGCATCGCAGAACGGAAAGAAGTCCGGCGCTGGCCAACAATCGTCTTCCAGGACGATGGCCCTGTCTACCGTATCAAACGCCCAGTCAAGGCCGGAAGAAACCCGTTTCTTGCAACCGAGGTTGATTTCGCTAAACTCGCGGTACACATCGCAGGGCCAGTCCACCCGGGAGACAATCTCACGCACCTGCAGGCAGCGACCCGCATCGGAAGGCCTGTCGTCGCGCGGCCCGTCGGCCACCAGAAGAAGTTTCGCCGGTCTTGCCTGCCGGATACTTTCGAACACTTTGGCCGTGAGCTCCGGCCGGTTGAAAATCAAGAAAACCACAGGGCTTCGCGTCAATTTCAAGTCTCCCGGCTCGGTTCCGGCCGTCCGCGAAAGGCGTAAAAATTGCCATGGAAGCAGGAGCAGTCTCCTTCCACGCGACGGAATCGGTTTTCGCCAAAATCGAACGAATAGATGTCGTACCCGCCCGCGCTGAGCAGTTCCCGGATCATATTAGTGCTGAATCCAGTGGCGGCCAGTGGCAGTTCGGAGACCTCAAAGCAAATCATGTCGATCCTATGACCCTTCAGAAGAGGCAATGCTCCCGTCAGCACCGCTTGCTCAAAACCCCCCACGTCAATCTTCAGCCCGTGGATATGACCGATCGATTGTTCCTGGCAAAATCGCTCCAGCGTCTGCGTTACAACCGCAACTTGCTTCTGTGGTCGGATCTTCCGGCCATCCGGAGACAGCATCACCGGTGAGCCCAGACTGCACCAGGAAGAAAACGGATCGTCAAAAACATTCATCTGTGCCATTCCATTGGCCGCCGAGACCGCCACACACCTCGCGGTCACGTTCTCAATCCGATTCAGCGCCAGCGTCACCTGAAGCATCGCATAGTTCTCGAGAACCGGCTCCAATGCCCAGACCTTGCCTTCGGGCCCGACCAGTCGCGAGAAATGGACACTATACCGGCCGACATGCGCACCGGCATCCACGACGGTGTGCCCGGGCCTGAGGATTCGGGCGAACGCGGAAAATACTTCGTCGTCACAGGAACGATTCAACAGACGCTCACGAATAGTCCATTCGCTTTTCTTGAGCAGGAACAGGATGTCATGAGAGTCCCTCTCGACAGTGGCCAGTTCGAAGGTGCCGGCCACTGCCGCATCACCACTGCCTTCGCCCGCCGCTGGCGTTGTCGCGACCGGTTTTTGAAATACGATCCAACTCGCCCAGGGATACAGCCCATCGCTCCAGGACCCGATGTCCTCTCCGAATCTTCTGCCTCCCAAATCCCCATGCCCATCGTCCACCGAGACATTGTGGCGGATCGCTTCGCGATTGCCCCACTCAGAACATTCCATAACCTGCATGCCACCGAATACCTCGGCAAGTCCTTCGGGATGGAACCGATAGTAGTCTCGGAAGTGCGGTTGCCCGTGCCGGGGATTGAAGGCGCAGGTGGTGTGAATGCCAATCCCGCCCGGTTTCAGGACCCGGATCATCTCTTGAGCCGCCAGCCACGGCCGGGGAACGTGTTCCAGAACCTGATGCGAGAACACCAGGTCGAAGGTCGAATCAGGAAAGCGAAGCGCCATGGCGTCGTGGTCAGGATACACGGCATTGTGAATCCGGACCTGGGGCCATTTCTCTCGTATCAGCGGCTCCAGCGTCGGGTTGGTGTCGATGCTGAGGGCTTCCGTCACCACTACCGCGGCGGCGGCGATCCATTTCTGAATGGCGCGCATCATCGTGGTCTGGGGTGTCCATCGACCCTGGTCCAGGAAATCCTCACTCATCGCCTTCCCCCAAACCGTGACTCGCAATCGTTCACACTCCCGGCCAGCACACGACTGTCAGGCTTTCGTAGTTGCACGTTGCGTGAGCATCGAATCCCTAGTTTTGCCGGCAAACGCATTATTCTCCCGCCCCGGCGAGCCACAATTTCCGCAGCGCTACACCCAGAACCCGCGAGTCACCTTCTGGACGCATCCGGCTGCTGATGATTGCGATGCTGCGTACTTGCTGTTCCGGAAACGAAACAGCACCTTCCCAAGCTCCCACTGCGTCGGTTTTCGCCGCCAAAATCTGCTGGCCATTGACATGCACGGAAAACTCATAGCCTGCCGGATGGACCCCCCACAACTGCAATCCCAGTTTGCACGAAACGGGCTCCAATTCCCGCGGCAGTGAAAATTCCGCCGACCCATTGGTCCAGCGAAGAATAGCATCCTGGTAGGGTTCGGGCAGGTACAATCCGGATTCGCCGATCATCCACAACGGCTCCACTCCTATGCGCTCACGCCATTCTTCGCCATGGAGACGCAGCCATCTCCGCAACGGGTGTTCGGCCGTGACTTTCGGCTTAACATGGCTCCGTCGCGGCATTTCCATGATGACCGGCTCGAGCAGGGCCACGTAACGCGCGAGCGTCTCCTGACGAAGTACGCGTAATCTTTCGCTCTCCATTTTACGGTTCCGAACAAGTTCAGCCATTCCCGCGGCAGCCTCTGCAGGATCCAGTGTTCGTGCCTCAAAAACGCGCAATCCGATCCACTCGCCGATGGTGGCGCGTGTATCCGTCCCTGCGATCATGGCGGGAACACCGAATCCGGCCGCGGTCACCGCAGCATGGACACGGTTCGAAAAGATCGCCGTGAGAACTGGGAAGATGTCAAGGTAGTCGCGGTACCCCGCGGCCCGGAAAACCCGCTCGCCGCCGGTCGCAAACTGAGCGGCGAATTCCTCCTCCTCGCGTGCGTGACAGAGAAAGAGAATCCGCCCTAGCAGTCGCAGTTCTTCGAGGAGGGCATGCAGCCGGTCGACCCAGGACCGCATCGCAAAGCCACCGCTCAAGTCGTAGTGCCCGCCTTTCGGCATGAGATTGACGGCAATCAGATCACCGCATGCCGGTCCGGGTTGACGCCGGCCGGCCGCGAGAAAGGCCGGGCAGGGCAGGCGCTCATGCGTCACGCCTAGCCGTTCGAGGATGTTGGCGGCCACCGGGTCACGGACGGTGGTAAGTACCGCCCGGTGACCGGCTCGAATCGCGAACTCCGCGCATGCCGGATCCGTTACGAAGCTGCCTCCTTGATCACCCCAGGCTTGGCAACTGCCGGCTCCGAGGTTGACGAAAACTGGGCCGCCAGGAGGTAATATGCGTTCTTCCCAGGCCCAGCCATGCCATTCGGCCAGAGTGGAATTGTGCCCTCCGTCGCCATGGTGCCAATAGACGGGCGCGCCGCTCTGAATGAAGAGATCGGAGTTCCGAATCTTGTCTCCGATGCTGTCAATCTCCACGTCCCGAATGGAGGTCAACGAATCCCGGTCATGCTTGTTCACGAAATACGGCTCGAAAGCGGGCCCCAATTGCTCCAGGCAGTGAAGAATACCCTCGCGGATGAACTCATCACCAACATTCACCCCCAGAGTCGTCAGAAAGCCCACCCGGACAGCACGTTCCCTGGTCGAGTTGTCTGCCGGCAGGGCCATTCAAGTTATTATGGCGTGGTTCCTGACATCCGGTAAGCCGCCTAAGTGATCGGACTGGCATCGCGATGTTTCAGCCGTCTGGAACCCACGATTTCAACCTTTCTCCGTCGCGCACGCCGTGGGTGAAAGTGGGATCTTTAGGTACTTGTTGCGATAATGGCACTCTATGAGGATCGTCGTTACCAACCCCGATAGCATCGGCGATTTCGTTCTGCGGCAACCGCTTTACCAGGCGCTTGCATCAGCTGGGCACGACCTGTTTCTCATCGTTCGATCCGCCGTGATTCCCCTAGCGGCACAGGTCGCCCCGGGCGCGATCGTGGCGGAGTTGACGTTGAACCCGTACGACGCCGCTTTCGACGTAAGCGGCGCGGAGGTACAGCGACTTGTCGATGAGGCCCGTTCCTTCCGGCCTGACGTGGTTTGTATCGCACCGTATCAGAGGACGACTCTCGACGAACGCCTGGCGGAGGCACTGAGACCCTGCTACACGGTGGGGATGCAAGGCGTCCTGTATGACCCCAGAAGCCAGAGCGTAACCGCCTCGGGGGCCACTCTGCAGTTGGATCGCAGTGTAGCGGTGTCGGAAGACGCTCGGGAACTGGAAAAAAATCAACGACTCTGCGGCGTGCTCCTGGGTAGAGCGGTCGAGTTGCCTAAGCCACGAATCACAGCAACTTCGGAGCAGGATGACTTAGCTAGAACGGCGCTCCAGCGCCTGGGCGTACGTCCCGGAGACTACTGGGTCGGCTGCGTCGGGCATTCTCCGTATGGCGCGGTTCGAAATTGGGGAGCCGCGAACTGGGCGGGTGCGCTATCGCACGCCGCATCGCGGTACGGGCGCCGGTTTCTGTTAATCGGGTCCGCGGATGAGCAGGTTGTAACAGAGGAGATTCGCCAGCGAATGGCGGACGCGGCCACCGGCTGCGTAAACCTGTGCGGCACAACTCCGGGCTTGGACTTGGCGCTTGGCCTGATTCAGAACTCCGCCGGGTACATCGGCCGAGATACCGGGCCTATGCACATCGCCGCCGCGATGGACAAACCAGTGATCGCGGTCTTCGGGGGCGGTAATTGGCCGCGCTTCATTCCAGCTGCTAAGACCGGAGTCGTGCTGACCGTTCCCCTTCCGTGTTCGCCTTGTGGCTGGATGTGCCATCTTCCGGACTCGTACTGCGTGAAGCAAATTCCAGCAGGCGCCGTGTTGAATGCGATCGACGAGGTCGAGGCGGGGTCCGTTCAGGGACTGGTAGTCCGTCAAATCGCTCCAGATGACGCCTTGATAGCAAGAGTGGTCCGCGAGGGAGCAGCGGCCGCGCGGGCGCTGCGCAAGAGTGCTGAAGTCGATCGCTCGGCCTTCGTTAGGAAGTTAAGCGAAACCGAGGGCGAACTCCGTGAGAACCGTCAGAAGTTCAGCGAAGCAGAGCGGGAATTCCGTCAGAAATTAAGCGAAACAGAGGGCGAACTCCGTTCCAGGGTTGAGCACTACGAGGCTTTACGAGAGGTGATGCGCGGGATGGCTCACGAAACTGAGATGCTTTCCGCTCAACTGGGGAGCGCACGGCGGGCGCAGGAACAGGTGGACCGCGAGTGCACCGCTTTGCGCCACTCGATTGAAACCAGCTTGGCGCTTCGACTAGTCCGTTCCGTCCGCTGGGTAGCGGATCCTCTTCGGCGCGCCGTCCTGAGGTTGGGTGCTCGCGCAAACCGATCTGGAATCGTCAGCTGAAGGGAAGCGGCTCCAGCGGACGAATCGCGCGCCGCCCCATCCACCGATTCGGTCCTTTTCGGCGGCGATTCCGTGCAGGTCTGGATCGGCAAGCTCCTGCAGCTTCGCCACGCTCGCCAAGAGCTAGTGGCCACCTAGATCTTACTTTATTGTGCGATATTCGCCCGGATAATCGCGTGCCGATCGTGGAGTGCGTTCCGCAGCGTTTTGCCTTCCGACGTAAAACGATTTACCTTTCAACGCCGGCCGCTGACGTCCCACGATCGCATCCAGGTCGCGCGCCCGTTCCTCCGACGGCGGATGAGTCCGGAAAAAGGAGCTCAGCGCGTCCCCGACCGACTGCCCGATTTCACTGCTGGGCGTCGTCGCCGGCGTTCGCGATCGTTCTCCCAAATGCGTCCGCATGCGTCTGAACAATGCCGCGGCCGCTTCCGGATCGTAGCCTGATTCGATGCTCATACGTTCGCCCTGCGCGTCGGCGTCCGATTCCTGATATTGGGCGAAGCTGAACGTCGCCAGGCGATGTGCAATTTCCACTATCTGACCGATATCCGGCATCCCCGCTTTGTTGAGCTTCGCCTCGTATTGATAGCGCTCGATGCAGTGGCGTAGATCGACGTGCGAGATTTCATGACCGAGAATCGCCGCCAGCTCGGCTTCCGATTCAACAAAGTTCAGCATCCCGCTGGTGACGAAGATCTGGCCGCCGGGCAGCGCGAAGGCGTTTATCACGCTGGAATTTACGACGTGAAACTGATAATGAATCCCACGGCGGCTCACGTGCTGCGCGACGATCTGGCCGACTGCGCTCACATAGGGCTGAGCGGCGGGGTCCTCGGGTCCAAACTGGCCGACGAGGTTTGCCAGCTCCGCGCCGATCCTCATCTCGTCTGCGTCGCTCACGCGGGTCACTTTCATCCCAATTTGGTCGGTATCGCGCAAAGTATCCGACCACAGTTCGGTAAGGGACTCGAGGCTTACGACCGGATCTGTGGTGCCACGTGTCGCGAGCGCGGCGCCCGCAATCAATGACGCTAAAACCAGAAAGAAGCGAATGCGTGGCATAGCGGCCTCCTAAAAGTAGCGCTGGATGCGGTCGCGAAAACGCGTGTAGGCCCACGACACGCTCACCAGCATAAGTCCGAGGACGATGAACGACAGAATGCGGTACATAGTCTCGAGATGACGCAGGTCGTAGAGGAACAGCTTCAGGACGCAAATCAGAAAGAGCGTCAGGCCGGATAGACGAAAGACACGATCGTTCAGCGGAAAGCCAGCGGCCAGCAAAGCGATGCCTTCTACACCCCACGCTACAGTTAGCACGCTTCCCGAGACTTCATAGAACAGAAGAACCGCGAGCAAGATGCTCGCCAGCATCGAGTAGAACAGTCGGGCGTGACGCTCGATGCTGGTGTCGTCCGCGGGCCGGCGCGGCGTCAAGACATGCGCCGCATAAAAGCACGCGATCACAACCGCGCCGGTCAAAACGCGGCCGGAGACGCCCGCGAAACTCTCGGGCGCATAAAAGTTGGTGGTCCAGCTTCGCCAGAAACACAGCGCGGACAGGAGGTAGCTCTGCCAGCGGAGGTCTGCGTTATTCCATCGGTTGCCTAGAATCAGCAACGCCAGCGCGAACGCCGCCCAACCGGTGACGGTCAGCACGCGGCCCAGCTCAAAACGCATCAGCACCACGCCCAACACCGCCGCCGCGTAAAGATAGATCCGGCCGAGCGGGCGCTCCGATTCCTTCAGCCGAGCAATGGCAGCGTTCTGCCGCGACCATTGGTAGTATTCGGAAGCGATCACAGGAACTACGGTCAGGATGCGGTGCGAAACGAAGGCCACGCTTCCGAGTCCGGTGAAATTGGCAAAAAAGAGCCGGCCGAAAGACGCTGCAGCAGCGAGGTGGCCTTGTGCACGAAGAAAAGGAACATCCAGCGCGAGACCCGCCTCGATCAGCAGCAGGCTGGCGAGGGCCCAGGAAGGTCCAATCACAACCGCCGGCAACAGCGCCCAAATTGCCGCCAGGACGAAGACCGTACCAGCTGCAGAACTCACATTGAAGACCGCCGAACGTTCGCGAGCGCTGAAGGCGCCCTCGCCAGTGCGGTGGATCCGGATAGCGAAGATGTAGGCGAGCAACGCAGCGCCGGCAATCGTCAAGCGCGGCGCAAGTGGACCGGTGTTCTCGACAGGAATCAAGTTGAACAGGAGCACGCGCGCGGCGCCCAGCGCAGCAACGGTGTAGGATTGGGCCCGGAAGTCTTGCGGAGAAGCGCGTAATCCGAGTTCAAGAAGCAGCAGCGCCACCGCCATCCAACCCAGCCCCAGGTAACCGCCCGGCAGGACGCGCCAGGCGAGCACAACCAGCGCGACCGTAGCGGCCCACGAACCAACCCGGCGCAACCCCAGCCGTTCCCAATCGCCCAGACGGTCGCCGGCCGTCCGCAATGCGCACTGCACGCCTGCATAGCTGAACAATGCTGCGAACGCGAGTGCGATCCAGGGGTGCGGCACCGCGGGCGAAGATCCGGCCGCGATTTTGATCTGATGAATGGCGCTGGCGCCCAACCCGAGCATCGCGCCGAGGTAGCCTTGGATGCGAAAATCTTCCAAACGGCGAAACCACCCCAGCGCGAAGAGCAGCGCAGCCAGCACCAGCCATGCGGTGCCCACATAACGCTGCGGCGCCTCAAAGCCGAGAATCAAAGCGACTGCCGCAGAGCCTGCGTAGCCATAGAATTTGTCGGCTGAACGCAGCGCGCGGTTGATGTAGAACAGCAGCCCCCCGAGCGCGGCCAGGGGAGTCCAAGCCTGAATATTCCAGCTCCCGATGCGAGCTTGTCCGCCGGCCGGAACATCGTTGACAATTAGCTTGGCGGCGCCTCCGGTGAACAGGGCCAGCGCGAGTTGGCGGGGGTAGGCTTGCCGGAAGTACAGTCCAGCCAGAAAGAACAACTCCGCTTCGGCTAACAAGCCCACTTCAGCCACAGCGCCATGAAACTTAAGAAAGATAGCTGCCAGAGTGAGTGCCGCGGTCAACGTGAGGGGGCCTTCATAGCCA
>Ga0335083_10003356_pt1 | contig 20813 bp, 26 predicted proteins | sample Lox_Sample_42_FD_206716 | JGI IMG/M metagenome (GOLD analysis project Ga0335083, IMG submission 206716) | Soil microbial communities from Loxahatchee National Wildlife Refuge, Florida, United States - Lox_Sample_4.2 | ecosystem: Environmental > Terrestrial > Soil > Wetlands | place: USA...
TCCAGCATCCCCGACCCGGTGAAGAACAGCCGTGCTTTCGTCGGTTTTTTCGTCTTCGAAGTACCACGCCAGGGTCATCGAACTATCGACGACCAAGCTCATGGGCGTCCTTCGTTGATCATGTCCTTGATCTTGAGGCCGCCCAGGCTGACGCCGCGGCGCCGCGCGATGATATTGGCGACCGCTTGCCGGGCTTTCGCGCGCCGCGGATCGTCCGGTATGGCCTCCGGCTCGCGCTGATCATGCTCGTGGTCGTCGAGACCGTAAACCTCATGCGCTTTCAGAAATTCGTCGAAGACCTCGCCGGTATCGAAGCCGAGCAACTGCCGCAGCTCGCCCAGGCTGAGGTGGCCGAGCTTGAATTCCTCGATTGCCAGCGCTTCGAGCGCGCGCCGCTCGACCTCACCGGCCGTGCCGAGGCGCCGGGCTAGGTCATCGGGGATGCGGACGGTGATTTCCATGTCAGCGTTCTAGTTTCATGGGGTGAATGTCCCTCTTTTGTTCCTAGCATGCCGCCGGATAGCGGTCAAACCGAGGTGGCGCCCGCGGCGCCGGCGCCAGGCATCGAGCATGGCGAGGGAGATCGGCGGTCCACGAGCCGGTGCTATTGATCGCGCGCGATAGCGGGGTTGCAGTGAGCTTCTTCATTGTTGAGCCCGGCAGCGGCTTCGATTTGATGGCGGCGTAAATCCGCCCGCGGCTGATGACGCTCAATCCCTCGAATAAGACAGACGGCGTTGCGCTGAAGCGCAGACGCCGTTGCTTTTTCGACCGCAAGGGCAAGGGGATGAGCGCGCCGCGGCCGGCTTTGACGGGGCGCCATCGAAACCGCCATCCCGGCGGCTTCACAATCAAGGAGAAGTCCCAATGAGCAAACCGACCCATATCGCCTATGTCGTCAATCAGCCCGACGAGGGCAGCGACCGCAACCCGTTCTGGCGCGCTGTCGGCGCCGTGTGGCCGCATAGCAACGGCAACGGCTTTGACCTGGTGATCTACGACCAGCTCGCCGTCTCCGGCCGGATCGTCTGCACCGAGCGCAAAGACGCGCCGCAGTCGACGGCACCGGCAACCGCCTAGGTGTCTCAACCGGGAACGCCCGCCGGCACATGTTCGGCGGGCTTCCTTTCACTCGCGAAACCGGAGAACCTTATGAGCAACTTTCTCGACCTCTGCTGCCCGCAGTGCGGCAGTGACGACAAAATCGACATCGCCGCAACCGTCTGGCTGCGGGTGACGCGTGACGGCACCGATGCCGACGCGTCGGCGAACGGCGATCATGAATACACGCCGAAAAGCCTCGCGGCATGCGACGGCTGCGGTTACAGCGGCCGGCTCAGCACGTTCGAGCCCGTAGAAGGCTGACGCCCTCCCCCGCCGCATCATCCAGTGCGGCGGGTTTGCTGTGCGGAATCGAGTCGGATCAATCGGTTACGCGCGCCGCGTTGTTGCTGTCGCGTAAGTGCAACGAGTCGCTAGCTTTTGTGCTCGGTTTCTTGAAGACCACCAAGATTTAGAGGACACTCGCCGTGCGCGCGAAGTGATTCGCGCGCATCGCGTAATTGTCGAAGGAAGAAACCGAGACCAACAAAAGCAAAACCCCCCGAAGCGGGGGGCTGCATACCGGCGAACCGGAGAATTCAAAGTCTGTGGCAGGACTGAATCTCTCCTACATCGCCGATTTTTGCAAGCAGATTCTTGCCACGGGTGAGGTCTGCCTAAAGCCCTGGCTTCCGGGCGGGTTGCGCTGCAACCCCGGAGGCTCCATGCGTTCAATAGCTTACGCTCTCCCTGCCCTGCCCGGCTTCACTGGCCCCAAGACCTACGCCGCCTGGCCGGTGTGGCGCGACAGCACCACCCGGACCGTCAAATTCGAGCCGATGCCGAAGAAAGAGGCCGCAAAGCGCTGGTATGCCGCGCGCCGATTCGACCGGCAGACCCATCAATCGGGCAAGCATGGTGGTGTGATCGGCCGCGCGGGGCTCGCCGTGCTGTACGCCTTGCTGTTCGATTGCCTCGACTTTGCGACCGGCTGCCTCGAACCGTCCTATGACGAGATCGCGGCAAAAGCCGGTGTCTGCCGGCGCACTGTCGCCACGGCGTTGCAGAATCTGCGCGCGCTCGGGCTTTTGCATTGGCAGCGCCGCAGCCGCGAGGGAACGGACGAGCTGGGCCGTTTCCGGCTCATCCAGGAAAAGAACGCCTATGCGGTGCTGCCGCCGTCGCAGTGGAAAGGCTTTTATGAGCCGCCACCGGCGCCGCCGCCCGAGCCCGGCACCTGGGGCGACCACCCTCCCCTCGCCGATCCGATCAGCGAGGCCGTGATCGAGCTGCGCCACGGTCAGCGCCAGGCCGCGTTGGCGTTTCTGGAAAGCGATCCCGGCGATGGGCTTGCGGCGGTGCTGGCGCGGTTTGGCCGCGCCGTGTTTGGGCCGCAGGCCTAAAGATTTACGAGAGTGCAAAGGATGCCAAGAAACCCTATCCCTCATCGATTATTCTAAGCGGAGCGCCCTGGACGGGCGCATTGCGCCGCGCGCCACAAGCGCGGCGCCCTCGCCAGGCTGAACCGCCACAGCCAGCAATGCACCGTCATTGCCGGTTGATAGGCCAATTGCTCTCCAACGAGAGCATGCGGCGCGTTCAGAGCACCATCGGCACCGACAATCGACGTGCAAAGGCCGCTACCGGCACTTTTAGCAGTCTTAGAGCGCGCAAAACCGAGATTTCCACAGGTGGTACCGGCAGAAACACAAGCTGCTGCGAAGCAGCGGAGAGGCTGTATCACGGCCCGGCCTGACGCTGCGCGCCCTTCGGGTTGGCAAGACCGCGCGCCAGGGCACGCCCGCTCATGCGGCTTCGGGTCTTGCCAATCGGGCCGCTGCCGCGATTTCGCCGGCGCTGTCGGGACGAAGGCGTCCCGCCATCAACCCGCCGCCTCCGGCGCGGGTCGAACAAAGGCGATTGTGTGCTAGCAACGAATCAAGTAGATTTGCTGTGTTGTATGATTGCTAGCAATTAAGCAAGGCAGCAATGAAAACTGTTGTCATCGTCAGCCAAAAGGGCGGCACCGGTAAGACCACCCTCGCCGTGCATCTGGCTGTAGCGGCCGAACGGGCGGGCAAGGCAACCGTAGTGATCGACCTCGACCCACAAGCCAGCGCTGCGAGCTGGAAAGACCTGCGCAAGGAAGAGACGCCGGACGTTGCCGCGGTGCCGCCGGGCCGACTGTCCCAGGCTTTGAAGGCAGCGGAGACGGCCGGCGCCGCCCTCGCACTCATCGACACGCCGGCGCGATCGGAAAATACCGCCCTTGATGCTGTCCGGGCGGCTGACCTTGCCCTGATCCCCTGTCGCCCAGGGTATTTTGATACGGCGGCAATGAGCTTTACGTCGAACCTCCTAAAGCTCGCTGGGAAGCCGGGCTACGTCGTGTTCTCGCAAGTCCCGGCGCGTGGGGATGGCTTTCTCGCCGACGTAACCGAAGCGCTCGGCAGCTATGGGCTGAGCGTGGCCCCGGTTTCCGTTCATCTGCGTGCTGCCTACAGCAACGCGATCCCGGGCGGGATGGTGGCGCAGGAGTACGAGCCTAAGGGAAAGGCCTCGCACGAGACGATGGAGCTCTATAGCTGGCTTGCTAGCGAGTTAAATTGCTAGCTTGTATTATTGCTAGCAATATGATTTGCTATAAACTTGATTTGCAATTTTGCTAGCTGACCACAAATGCCCAAACGACCAAGCATTGCCGGTGCGATCCGTGAGGCGGCTCAGCCCGCTCCACCACCCGTGGCGCCGAAACCTGAAACAGCCGCACCCGAACCAGCGCGACGGCCGTTCCAGGCGAAGACCCGCGAAGGCAAGAAAATGATAGCGGCGCCGATCGATCCTGCGGCTCGACAGCAGTTGAAAATGCTGGCGGCCGAGCTTGACCGAAAATCTGAAGACCTCATCCGCGAGGCGCTGCGTGACCTGTTCACGAAGTACGGTAAGCCGCCGATAGCCTAGTGTTGGGTATGTCGTCGGTAACGGTAATCTGCTAGAGTCCGATGCGAAAACCCGTCGAAACAGAAGGTAGCAAGTTGGGTGTGGTTAAGCCACACCGCGCGGTCGATGACCGCTCACTTGCGAAGGGGCGCGCCCCGTTCGATCCCCGTTTGCCGCGTGGCGGCAATGTCAGGGTTTCACCCTCGACGCTCCCGACGATGGCCCTGCGGCCCTCGACCCGCCCGGTTTTTGTTTCTTGGGAAGCCCATGCCTGAGGCGCCAGCACGCATGGCAGAAGCGGCCTCGGCGGCCGTGGCGTTGCCGGTCGTCGAATTGCCGGCGGTGACCGTGGAACCGCGCAAGCGGAAGCCGCCGCAACGGCGGCGGGCGCGGTTTGTCGGTATCCGGCTCGACGAGGAAGAATTCGCCCGTCTCGATGGCCGGGCGCGCGACGCCGGGCTTACGGCCGGCGCCTTTCTGCGATCCTGCGCGTTGGGTGATGCTGGCCCCAGGGCGAAACGCCGGCCGCCGATCGAGCGGGAAGAGCTGGCGCGGCTCAGTGCAGCCGTGGGGCGCGTCGGCAACAACGTCAACCAGATAGCGCATGCCCTGAACGCCGGCGGCGACGTGGTGCCGGCCGAGATCAAGTCGGCGATTGGCGCGGTGATGGAGACGCTGGGCGACATCCGGCGGGTGATGGGCCGTGATCGCGAAAGGTAATCTGCACGGAGACGGCGCGAAGCTCGCCGCCTATCTCGTCACCGGCAAGGAGGGCGAGCGGGCCGAGCTGATCGAACTGCGCGGGCTCGGCGCCGACAATATCCGGAACGGTTTTGCCAATGTCGCAATCTGGGCGGAGTCGACGCGGTGCGAAAAGGCGTTTTTTCATTGCTATGTGCGGTTGCCGGAGGGCGAGGCGCTGGAACGGTTTCAGTGGCGCCAGGTGGCCGACCGCATCGAGCACCAGCTCGGGTTTGACGGACAGGGTAGGGCGGTCGCGTTTCATCACGGGCCGGAAGGGACGCATCTGCATATCGCCTGGTCGCGCGTCGATCTCGAGCACGAGCGGGCGATCGACCCCGGCCTTTACAAGCTCAAGCTCAAGGACATCTCACGGCAACTCGAAAAAGAGTTTGGCCTCACACGGGTGCGCAACGAGCGCGATCCGGAGCAGAAGACGCTGGCGCCCGGCCGCAACGAGTTCGAGCAATCGCGCCGGCTCGGCACGGATTTGAAGGCGATCCGCGAGACGATCCGGGCGTGCTGGGAGCGGTCGGATACCGGCCGCGGCTTCGAGGCGGCGCTCGCCGAGCAGGGCTACATCCTCGCGCGCGGCGATAAGCGGGATTTTGTGGTGATCGATCCGGCCGGCGGCGATCACGCGCTCGGCAAGCGGATCACCGGGGCGTCGGCGGCCGAGACGCGCGCCAGGCTGGCGGATATCGACAAGCAGCACCTTCCCAGCGTCGACCAGGCGAAGGCGGTGCAGGCCGAACGGGCGCCTCCGGTGCCGGAGATCGCCCCGCAAGAACGGCCGGCAGAAATTATGCTCGAAACGGCACAGGAGCCCCTACAGGCGAGGGAACCGCGGCCGGCTGTATCGGAGCCGTCACCCGAGCTTGACGCGCCTGTGGCGCCCGCACAGGCCAACGATGGCGTTCGCGAGCCGGGGGAGGTGGCTGGCCGGTTTGCCACCGGGGTTGTCAAAGCGCTGGGTGCGGTGTTCGAGGGGCTGGCGAATATGATTTCGGCGCCGAAGCCGCCAGAGCCCGAGCAGCAAAAGCGCGACATCCAGGCGGCACGGGAACAGGATGAATTTCGGCGCTATGTCGCCGAGCAGTCGCAGCGGCTTTACATCATCAACGAACAGAGCCGCGACCAGCAGCGGAAGCGCGAGCAAGACGAAAAACGCGACCGCGAGGTGCACCGATCGCGGGACGACCGGCAACGATAGCCCGCCGGCGGAAGGGCCGACCGTGCGGTGGGCGGCGGAGGCCCGGCCGATCTCTCAGCGACCATCCGAAGCGTGGAAAGCAGTCGCCGGCGCGGTAACCCGACGAGTGGCGCGGTTACGATCGCAACCGCGGCGCCGGCGGCGCGAGGGCAGGGGAGACGGTTTCCGAGCCGCGGCACGGGCCGTGTTGCGCCGGGCGATCGATCTTCCGGCGATCGATGCCGCCGTGGTGTTTTTGGCGGACACGCTGGATTGGCTCAACCTGTGGCACCATGACGCTGGCGCGCTGGATGAGACGGAGCCCGACGCGGCGCCGAATCATCTTTTTCCCGAGCCATAGGCTTGCTATCGCGGTCACATGACCGTCGATCCCAAAGCCCGCACCCATACCGCTTACACCAGGCAGCGACTTGGCAAGAAAGTCGGCCCCTGGCTGGAGATCGGCGGCGCCCGGATCGACGGCGACGAGGTGCATGTGTTTCTCGATCGTCTGACAATTGGAGGCTGGGGTGGCTATGCCCGACTGATTCCGTGCGGGAAGCCACTGCCGACGCTAGAGCCGCAACGGCCGGTATCGGCGGTTCGAGGCGAGGAGGAGTTCGAGGGCTAACTTAAGCGCCGGAAGGTTATTCAACGTTGGAGATTCGCGACCCCTTAACTAGCTGTGCATCGGTGTAATCACGTTGGAGTATCCTCATAAATTCGTCACACTTGGCTCAGTTTTTGCGATACGCTTTAGTGAGCCAACAGCGTGACCTAGGAAATGGAATGTCTTTTGCAATCTCTTTGTTTACTTGCAAAATTAATACAATACTTTTATTGACTTTTATTTCTGACAATTATAGTATCGATCCAAATGAGTAATTCAACTTCACCTATCCATCGGGATGCTCCCGGTGATGAAATAGAGTTCGGTGGCTCTCTTGACGCAGCCGGAGTGCGCGCTGTTTTCACGGGCAGCAAACTGCGAGAAGTGGCTCCCGCACCGTCCGAACCATCGGATTCTAGCGGCGCCGAACACCCGAAACAGCCATCAGGCTTATCGCAGCGATTAATAGCGAGACTCTTCTTCGGAAAGTGCCACCTCTCCTAACACATTATAATATCTCACCTTGTTGCGGCATGCTCGCGCTCCGAACTTGTGAATATTCAATAACAATATTGAACACTTTATTTTCTTCGCCAAACGCTCGATAGCTCCGTCAGACAGCTCACCTTCTTTAAAAGAGGCGTGACGATGATCCTTCATCCGAAGCATCGTTTAGTGTCTGTGGTGGCAATCGATTCCCAAGTTCCGCTTGGGGCAGACGCAATCACATCCCACGAACGAGGTGTTGTGACTAACTTGATGGGTGTGCCGATATCGCCTCAATCCGCGAAAAAGGCGAGAGCATCGCAGGGTGACGACGGAGAGCTCGCGACGGAATTCCTAGCTGCACTCGCGAGTGTTGTTCGACAGCTGGTCCGTTACAGACTCGATACCGTCGCGGATGTTGGCCGTAACGAGAACAATAAAATCGCCGTGCCTCATTTGGCCCTGTTGTTTACTAGATTGGTAAAAATGATAATTAGTAGATGCGAGATATCGGTATCGAGCATTTATGAGAGTGCTTATCGTCTCAGTATTGAGGAAACGCTTTCATATTTGTTTGAAAAACCGAACCCTTATCACGTGGATATTATAGATAGCGTGATTTCAAGAATTTTGCGTGACGTAATGGGCACATCTTTACAGCCGGTGCAACGAACATCAAACGACAGCATCGAAACGGTGATGCATTTACAAAAACTGATCATCGTTCTAACCGAGGGAGATAATCAAGGTGGTGGTCCATACTTATCAGTAATTAGCTTTCCAGGCGAAAATATCGAGGTATACGCAATCGATCCATCGACGCGCGACGCTATGTTTCGGCTTAACGATAATATGTACTTACTTGGCAGGCACATAGTCGGTGCTATCGGCCCCAGATTGGCACAAAATAGTGTGAGTGCCATTTTGGGAGGCGATGAACAAATTATTGGTAAAATATCCGAAATTATAAATGGTCAGGCTATTATTGGAATACCAGGGGTAGATGAGGAGGCGTCGGCGAAGAGTTTTGGACTGTCTAGCAAGGGAATAACCGCAGCGTTTTTCGGAGGAACGGAGGATGTTCGCCGGCAAAAGGCCGGTATACCGATTTGGTAGTTATGTCCCTTAAGTAAGCATTGACTGACTTAAAAGAACAGAGCGGTGCTATGCCCCAAAGCCCTCAAGGTTCTTCGCTGGCTGATCTCGTCACCCCGATCACCGACGAAATCTCTCACCACCTCGCGTTACCGCCACTGCTGCGCAACCGTTCGCGCGCGCAATGGGGCGCGTTCTTTCTCGCCTGGGCGGTCTATATCGCCGTCCGCTTCAAGGCGACGACCGGCGCCAGCTATAGCGACCTAGCGCGACTGCTGACGCGCCTGCCGGGCACCACGGCCAATGTCTGGTGGCCCTACGCAGTGTGGGGCGCCTGTGCCGTAATCGGCCTGCTGTGGCTGGTTGTCGGCGTCCGCGGCTATCGCGGCGCCCCGCGCGACATCATGGCGGCGCTGTGGGCGCTGGTGACCGCCGGCTTTTTCGCCGCGGTGCTCTGGTACGGCTGGTATCTGCCGGCGGAATGGGTCGTGCTCAATTTCCTGTGGCAGGGCCTCTGCTGGGCGATGGTTTTCGCCGAGCTGGTGATCTTCTGGCTCGCGGTGCGCCGCCCGGCCGGCAGCGGCAACGCCGCCCGCATGGTCAGCCGCTTCATCAATCGCCAGGCCGTCACCTGGCGCACCGGCTCACGCCGCCAGTTCTGACCGGAGGCCGCAATGTCGATCTTCGGTCGGAAGCCGGGCGGCATCCCGCTCGGCTACGAATGGAACACGCGCACCGGCAAATACGGCAAGCAAGTCGTCTTCACCGGCAAAACCGCGCCGCATCTGCTGCTGCTCGGGCCAAATGGCTCGGGCAAGGGTACGCGCCTTTTGATCCCCACGCTGCTCCAGCTCAAAGGTCGCTCGGTCGTCGTGATCGATCCGAAGGGCGAGCTGGCAGCCGTTACCTCGGCCTGGCGCCGCTCGATCGGCGACATTGTTGTGCTCAACCCGTTCGGGCTGCTGGTCGACCACAATCCCAGCCTGGCCAGCGCAGGATTTAATCCATTGGCCGGCATGAGCCCGGCGAGCCCGACTTTCTATGACGATGCGGCAGGGCTCGCGGAAGCGCTGATCCGGGTTGAAGGCGATACGCAGCGGCATTTCCCCGAGAGCGCCCGCGGCCTCGTGGCGGCCGCGATCATGTGGGAGGTGAAGCTCAACGGCGAGCATGCCTCGCTGCAAAATGTCCGCATGATGCTGACCGCGCGCGAAGAATGGGAAACCGTTGCCGGCGAGCGCCGCCTTATCGGCGGGCTGCGCCACACGGCGCTGCTGATGTGCAAGGCGGCCGAGCAATTCCCTGATCAGGGCGGCTGGCAGATCGCCAGCCTCGCCAGCCGCTTCATCCAGGAATTCAACAACGAGACGAGCGGCGTGCGGTCGACCGCCGACACGCAAACCGGCTGGATGCTGTCGGAGCCGATGGCGGCTGATCTCGGCAAGAACGGCATCGATTTTCGCGAGCTGAAAAAGAAGCCAACGACCGTGTATGTCGTGCTGCCGGCCGAGCGGTTGCGGACGCACGGGGTCTGGTTGCGCCTCGTGATCACCTCGGCATTGCGTTCGCTCTATCAGCCCGGCGGCGTACCGGTGCTGTTCATGCTCGATGAGGCGGCGCAGCTCGGGCATCTCGGCCCGATCGAGGATGCGCTCGGCCAGGCCCGCGGCTACGGCATCGCCCTGTGGCCGGTGTTTCAGGACTGGAACCAGCTCCGCGAGCTGTACGGCCCGCGCGCGGAAACCTTCGCCGGCGCGAGCGGCGCTGTCTTCGGCTTCGCGCCGGCCGATATGCAGACGGCGGAATGGATGTCAAAGCGCTCTGGCGAGGAAACCATCATGGGGATGAGCGCCGGCGAGTCCGACGCCGGCGATATGCGCGGCCCGCGCGCCAGCTACTCGGCACAGACCCGTCGTGCATTGCCGCCCCACGAGCTGCTGAATCTGCCCGAAGGTCATGGGCTGGTCTGGTTCGCCGGCCAGGCGCGACCGCAGCCGGTCTATGCCCCGCCCTATTGGGATACAGGACAATGCGCCGCTCGGGCTCGGCCGAATCCTTACGCGCCTTCGGCGCCCCGACGCGGGTTGATCCGTGATCTTCTGCGTCAAACAATTCTTCGAACATTTGGTCTGTTCTTATAAAACCAAATCAATGGCAATTTTCATGAAACTACTGAGCGAGTGGATTTTGCTTTGGTGATGGTTCTGTTTTTATTTCGACATGGTGTTTGGCTTGGTTGACAGCATCCATCCCATACCGACTTGGGTGAGCTAATATTTCATTTACGAGTAAACTCTCCGCCTGCGCGTGACTGAATTCCTCAGCCCACTCATAGGGGACTTTTCCGCGCCGATCCACACTATCAGCCCTGACGCGATTGTCTCTAAGCAGACTCGACAATATTTTGATGTTTCCGTAGCGGGCTGCAAGATGTATCGGCTGCATCCCGGAAGCTGGATCTTCTACGCCGGGATCTGCGCCGTCATAAAGGAGGCGATCAACGTCTTTGCACTTTCCGCGATATATGGCGTAAAATAACTCTTGCTCTATTTTTGTGAATTTTGACATCGCTTAGTCTCTATAAGTATCGTATTACGTGACTATTGGTTTTACGTAATACCGACATGGGAACTAAGTCTATTTGAGGGTCAGTGTCGCAATCAAATTCTTCAGGCAATCTTTCGATATATATTCCAGATCGGAACACATTGCCGGGTCCCCAATTCTCGATACATTCTACGGAATGGCCGTTCATGGAAAAGACTAATCCTTCAGGAGTAGAGGAGCCTTTCTCGAATACCGCAATTTTAGGAGTCCCTTTAGTGTTTTCATACGTAATCATGCAATACGATCGCTCGCGTGGTATTACAGAGCCTGACCAAATTTCCTTCATAAAGTCCTGAGGTCGAATTCTATGCGAGCGGTTTATATGAATTTCTTCGACTAACAACGATTTAGGGCTATTTACGTTTTCTGTGAGTTTCAAAAAACCACGAACCACCAAATGTTGGGGATTGCTAATTGTTCTTTTATAGATAACGAACTGACCGACTAACGGCGCAATGGGCTGCGGCTGGAGGCTGGACTTCTGAAAGACAAATTCAATAGCGTGAGCATGAGGATTGTGAGTCGTATTTGCTGACGTTGGCCGTAGTGCGCCTTCTGCTCCGTAAAAGTCCCACAGAAGCGATTTAGTTGCTTCATCTCCCCAGCCGATGTCCCTAGCGTAGTTACGAATATATCTGTCCAGATTAGTGATGTTCGCTAGGAGTCCATCGGCGACGCGCGCCTGCCCATTGTTGCGAAGGTGGGTAGCGAGTGATCTCACTATAGCGGCCCCGGCGCGCCTCGACCCGACCGGGCCGTTGAGGTCATTGAGGATTGCTGCGCGCAACTGGCGCTGCTGTTCACGGCTCCCGGTATACGACATTTCTGTTTTGAGAGGTTCGGATGTTTCCCGGATAGAACGTGGTTTTTTTGGATGATTGTGTAGAGTTTCTTATCTCAAAATATATCCAAGATCACCGATCGAATTGGCACATCAGGTCGTTTTCGGATACGGGCATCATTGTGCAGACATCTTGGTAATCCGGTTTCAATCCGTGACTTTCACTGGAGAAGGCGTGACCATCACTACGGTAAGGCCCGTTTGGGGCATACTCGTTTTAGAACGGTCATTTCCCCCTCCTCCCATCGTGAAGCCCTGAGTTGTGCAAACATAAACGTAACAATCGCAGAGGCTCAAGGGTTAGTTGTGGTTCTCCCGGTATGCGGAGGCTGTGAGAGAAAGGAATAGGTATTGGCGGAGCTTCACGCCTTCATCCGACTGGTAGCCCAAGTGTGGTCGGATGGGCACTGTGCAGGGGTGGCCATGAGAGGTTTCAGAAAATCGGTTCGATCGCCCGAAGCTTCAACAGCGATCGCTATCCACATTGGCCTCAAGATTGCACATTACAGTGGCAGGCGTCCAAAATCCGAATGTTCGGTTAGGGCGTTGTGAATAGTTCATAACAAAAAAAAAATCCTGTTGCCGATCTAACCCTACCGTTACCTTTGTAGAAACTTGCAGAAAAGCGCGTCATTAACTTGGAATGCTCATCAACCTTTAATGGAGCACGCGACAGTTCGACGGAGGGCTTGGTATGACGGATAAAGACCGCGAAATCAAAGAGATATTTAGAGTGGCTGCCACTCTTATCAAGTGGCGGGACGACTATGTCGATTTGCTAAAAACGATGGTATTCGCTGATCCGCCGTCGCACCTTTATGAAAAAGAAAAAAGGAAGTACGAAAATTTTTTAAAAGATTACGACTGTCTCAGCCTATTTTTTCTTGTTTGGAAAGAGTCATTAACAGATGAGGAGCTCACCAGACTTGAAATTACGCGATCCCCGTTTCCCCTTAATGCTCATCGGCTTGCTGTTGAGTTAGCAGAATCTCCTAAAGATGTCGCGAAAACGACAAGTTACATTCGGACGTTCTCGTTAGCGGCCTCCGCATATGGGCTGATAAATCGCGCCGCCGAACGGTCAACGCTAGTCAAACTGGAGCCAACGCCATTGTTGCACCGTTTTCTTGCCGCCTTGGTCAAGCGAAATTCTGCCGACCCCTGCGGACCAATTGCCCGGCGTTAATACGATTGGTTCGGCTGCCCGGAGATATCGCCGCGGCCCCTGCAACGTGAGCCACGGACGCCTCGATCAGGCGACTACGATGGCATGTATGTGTTCCCTCAACTGGCTTTTTTCAGAACCTTCCCGGCCTGCGACCGCGCGTCTCTGCGTGCATTTCGGGCGCGGCGCTCGTGATTGAGAGTTTGTGTGATTTCAATGAAAAAAAACAATCGGAAGCAATAATAACTAAAATACAAAGCCACATTTCGTATTAAAATAATCGCCTTGATGAGAAATAACTCTCTCTTATAATCGATAATGCATGGTGGCAACTAAATAAAAGGATGATGATCGTGGCAGCCTATATGCTGAGTCTTGTGGGGTTATTTCTGATAGGTCTCGGAGTTGGATGCATTGCGATAGCAGTGCATTAGTTAAGTTCCGAAGAAAACATTGCGAGGGGCCCGGCTAATGTGTAGCCGGGCCTTGCGCATTTTTATCAGTCTGGCGCCGCGTGGACTCGCTCGAAGGGTAGCTGCGCTGCACTGAGCTGGGCACGCGTTGCTCTTGCTGTCGCCAGCCGGTTCCGGCCGACTGAGCCCGTGGGCAGGCACGCGCCAAGCATCAACACCAAGCCCTTTGACGCAACCGCCCGCGTAAAGAAGCAAGCGGCAATGCAGCCGATTGAAGGCCTCACCCAAACCCCCGCTCCCATATTACCCAAGCAGCTGAGGTCAGCACTATGCCCAGAGCTAGACCACCAAAAAATTTCACCCATCCAGCGCTGCTAGGAGCGACGGATGCAGCAGCCTGGCCAGCGGTTGCATTGATGCCGAAGCCCTTAATGCTGAGAGTATTAAAACCGAACGTTCCGCACGCAGCTACGAACATAACGATGCCGATAAAAACGCTTGTTGCCTTGCTTTGAGGGCCAAACACGACTACGGATGATCCGAAAAGCATAAAGATAGTCGCCATAATATTTAACGTTATGGTTTGCAGATCGTTTGACAAGGTTTGTCTATTGTGAATAGCGACTATTGCGTTGCTGTCGTCGCCTTTTAAGTCGAGCAAATTATTTCGAATTACGATGGCAAGCCGTTGTTGGACCGGGGCCCTAGCTGCCACATCGACGGAACCCCAATCGTCCGGAGGCCCCGCGATTGTGGTGGTCGCATCATCGTCGTGTTGCTGCTGGTCGGCCATTCCAGCCAGCTTACGATTCAGCGCGGCTCAGGAACGCGCCGAGGTTCCTCCGAGCCATCGGAGGGGCCCCAGTAGTCCGGCCGATCGTTAATCGGGTGCTCGGGCTGTCGTTCGCGCCCAGGTTGCTGGTCTCGCTCGCGGTGAGGGGCCTCGGAGGGCCCTTCAGAAGACCCCCAATCTTCGCCCTGATCTTGCTCGCGGCCGGGCATTGACCTGCCTACCTCGTCCTTGGCCTTGTGTAGCCCAGGACAATGCCATTCAAGCGCGCGTTAGTCTATCGGCCGCTCAACCGGTATTAGCTCGATAAGCCGATGATCTGTTGGTAATATTCTCCAACTCCGGCACCACAACCCGATCAAGGCTCCCGTCAGGATTGCGTAACAGGAGCTGCGTGCCAGGGTTCAGCAAGGCGGAAACGATGAACCTTAGGAGGGATAACGCAATGCTGATCACCTGTGCATTACTGCGCGCGTGAAGCACCTCTCGAAGGTACTGGGTGTTTTCCACATCCCGGTCGGTGAGGTCCATCGTGACTTTGCGCATATCGCCCTCCTACATGGGTGTGGCGACTCGTGGCAGCACCCATAAAAAGGCCATCTTGTTTACATCTGATATATGGTAACCAGATTGCAGCACTCAGGTTGCTTAAAGTTTTTGGTTATAGGATTTCCACAACGAGTTATGATTATCCGATTTTGCTGCTGTGCCCTCAGCGCGAGAGGCGATTTTGACCTTCCGAGCGGGGACGTTGGTTGGAAGTCGGAATAGACCCAGAGCCGGATGGAAGAAAATACTCCGATTAGTGAACGCGAAAATGTGCTCCGGTTTGCGGCGGCCCATTTTCGAGGGGCAATGCAATACGATGACTTGTTGCGGGAGAAGATTCTAAATCAACCCGTCCCGAACATTGATCGAAAAGACGCTAGGAAGTTCCAGCGGCTTCTCAGGACAAGCGATGCGCTGAGTCTTTTGCTTGTCATCTGGAAGGGGACCGCGGTCGAACAACTAGTGCCGTTCCAATCAGGACCTTCGCCACTTAACGCTCATGGGCTAGCGGTAACGCTGGCTGAGCATCCGGCGGATGTGGCAAAGATCACTAGCCGTATCCGAGAATTCTCCATTGCAGCCGAGGCCTACGGCTTACTCAAGCGGTTAGATGGACACCAAAAACTAGTGAAGCTGGAGGCAACACCGTTACTGGAGGAATTCCTCGTGGAGTTGGCGAGGCGTAATCTTCACGACACCGCTGCTTCCTGAATGGCCCATCGTGCTTTGCCCGAACAGGGGCGAAGCGGCAAAACCGGCCGCTCGTCGCCGCTGACTAGTGTGAAAATCAAAAATTTCACACAAAACTCATCCGGCTGAAAAACCTGACCGTTTCCAGTGCAGAAGTGTGGTGCAAAGATCAGAGCATCTGCAAATTCCCGCTGCGCAGCCATCTCTCGAATTCGCTCACGCGGAGCAGGAAGCCGGGTTCCGACGGTTCAGCCTCAAGCGGGCGCGCCTTGCGGATAGCTACGCAGACCTTCCGCACGGATGAATCCGAAAGCCCGAGGCACCTAGCGACGAGTTCTTCCGCGAGAGTCGATGCCGATCGTTCGCGTCTTTCTTTGGCGGCGGCATGTTCGCCCCGGTAGAGCGCTTCGACGATCTCCGGCCAGAAAGGGGTTTGCTTGAGGATCGCGAGCCGCGTGTGAGGAGGCGTTTCCGGGGAGAGCAGAGCCCCGAATTGTGCTGCCATCTCCGTCATCATCGCATCGAGCGACTGGTAGCGCGGCACAACCCCGCGGCCACGGCACCTGTTAGCATCGATGATCCGCTCGATGCGACGCCGGGGAATGCCAAGCTCCACCAGCCGCGGCAGGTCGGCCTTCCGCCAGCGTGCACGGCGACGGTAGGCCGCTAAACGGGTTTGCCTAATGTGCGCGTCCTGCCACGCTTCCCAGGACGACATGATGTAGACAAGCAGGCCCACGATCATGACGGCCAAGGCAAGCTGGCCATAGGCCTTCTCGGCGTCTTTCCCGTTTTCGTTGCCGTCCAGCCAGATGTCGCCGCACAAGGGGCCGATTGGTTGTGTCATCCCCTTTCTCCTCTGATCGTCATACTCTGCCGCCAAGGTGATGCGTCAGCGAGGCCCGATCACGGGAAAAGAATTCGGGGCTTAGGCCGGCGACCCGGCCGCTTATCCTCTACGTGATAATCCGGTTTATCACGTGCTGGACAACGATTCGTTCCTCTGGTACAAAGAGCGAACAAGAAGCACGGGGCGCGCCATGGACGGTGTGGGACGGGTATCACCGGGAGAGTACAGCCGCCTCGCGGCCCGCTGGCGCCGGCTGGCGGAAGATGCGACGACGCCACGAACCCGAAACCATCTCCTCATGCTCGCCCGCCAATGCGAATTTCTCGCCGGCAACGTCGCTGACGTGACCGCCGAGATTGCAGCGCAGGAAAATGAGGCTGGCCAGCCAGACGCGCCGCGATGAGCGACGGCGGCAACTTGCCGGTTTCGGTCGGCGCGGCAGTCACGCCGCCCCGTGTTTCGACCGTCGCGCAGCTAGCGCAAATTCCCGAAGAAGAAATCTGGCTGCAAAAGCAGAAGAGCGCGCGCACGCGGCGCGCCTACCGGCTCGACGTGCGGCACTTTATGGCGACGCTGCACATCAGCTCGATCGACGAGCTGCGCCAGGCCGACCACAAGGCGGTGATCGCTTGGGAGCGCTACATGCGTGAGACGGAGCACGCCGCATCGTCGACGATCCGCCGGCGGCTTGCCGCGCTCTCTTCGCTGTTCCGACACCTGATCGACTATGGCGGTGCGGCGCGCAATCCGGCGCGTGAGGTGGCACGTCCGGCAATCAACCGTCAGGAAGGCGCGACACTGGCGTTTTCGAAAGGTCAGGCGAGGAAGCTACTCGACCTGCCGGCCGAGGACACAATCGCCGGATTGCGTGACCGCGCCATCCTCTCGGTTGGCTTACAGGTCGGCTTGCGCCGCGCCGAGATCGCCGCGCTCAAGGTCGGCGACCTGCACCAGAACCGCGGCTATGACTCGCTGCGCGTGACGCGCAAGGGCGGACGGCGCGACGCGCTGGCGATCAATCCGCAAACCGCAGCGCGCCTCCGTGCCTATCTCGAAATCGCCGGTCACGGCGCCGACGCTGAGGGGCCGATGTTTAGGCCGCTCAAGCACAACGGCAAGCGGCAGGAAGAACGCCGGCGCATGGACCCCGACGCGATCGACCGCGTGGTGCGCAAATACGCTGCCGCGCTTGGCCTCGATCGCGGCTACTCCGCGCACTCGATGCGGGCGACTTTCATTACGACCGCGCTCGAAAATGGTGCCCAACTAGAAGATGTGCAGAAAGCCGCGGGCCATCGTGATCCCAGCACAACGAAACTATATGACCGACGTGGTTACAACCCTGAGAAGGCGGCAAGTTTTTTTGCGACGTATTAACTCGTCTCTTTGTGTTGGAAGAATCTGAATGAACAGCTCCGAGTGTCCGGTATGCAAGGCGCGGCTTTCATCCCCGACGAAGGCGCCGGATACGCGTACCTGGACCATTAATTGCCCACGTTGCGGCTTGTACCTTCTTACATTCGAAGCCGAGCGGGTGCTTGCAACCGATCTTCGGGGTGGCCTTCGCTGGGCTATTACTAGTCACGCCATTCGGCGGATGTTTTCAGCCGACACCCCGCATAAGGTTACAATAGCGTGGCTAGATACGGTTCGGCGGCTGGAAAAGCTGCCGAGCCCACAGCAGCAGGCCGACACCTTTGTCAAATACCTCGGCGCGGCCGATGTCCCGTCCGGCCATTGGGTTCGCTGCGATCCCCAGCGTCTGACTGGACTCCTCGGCACTGCCGACGATCCAACCCGCGGCGAAACTGGCGGATTTGTGTTCGTGGTCAAGAATTTAAAGAACAAGGGCCTCATTGAGGATGAAAGCCGTCCTGATCCCCATAACCCTGGGACTGCGGGCTATCGCCTAACCTTTGAAGGTTGGGAGCGGTTCGAACAATTACGCAACGGCTCTCAAGGGCACGAAAAAGAGGAATGGATCACTGCCAAAGCCGCGCTCACGCTGCTCGGCACGTGGCGGCATGGCAACCGTATGCAGACTATATGCAAACGTGCCCATGCCGGCTTGATTAAGGCGCGAGCACGGCGGTTTGTTCGTGACAGCCAGGTGCGTGATAATGTCGATATTCCAATTGAATTTTGGTGGGCCGAAGGCCGGGCGGCTCTCAGTCAAAATTGGGAGACTGGGGACTTCGAGACCTGGATCAATCAGAGGGTCCACCTACAGGCCTTTGGCGTCACGTTTTTGCGTACCGACATCGAGCAATTGATGCCAGCGCCGCCAGGTATCACGGCTGCGCTCGACGAACCTAAGTCTGGAAAATCCGAAGGACCCGGGCGCGCTTCAGCAAGTTCCGACCCGATGGCACTGCCGGTAGCGGTTGTTCTGACCGCCATCGAAGCCGAGACGCAGGCCGTGCTCCGCCACCTCGCCGATAGGCGCCGTCAGCGTGTATCCGACACCTGGTTTCACACAGGTCAGTTCGAGGGTTGGACAATTGCAGTCGCCGAGGCCGGTCCAGGTAACGCCTCGGCCGCGACGATCGCGACCCGCGCGCTCGCTTATTTCAAACCCCATATCGCCGCTTTTGTTGGGGTCGCTGGTGGAGTCAAAGACGTTGCCCTCGGCGATGTCGTGATCGCGACGAAAGTCTACGGCTATGAATCCGGTAAGGAGACGCCCGATGGCTTTTCTCCTCGCCCTGATGTCCAGAAGTCACATCACGAACTTGAGCAGCGAGCCCGGGTGCTCCGCTCCGATACGATGTGGCAAAGAAGGCTCGACGACGCACTTTGGTCGGATCGCAAGCCGCGCGTCTATATCGAACCCATCGCGGCGGGTGAAGCCGTTCTCGCCGCCGTCGCCGGCAGGATCGCAACCTTGCTCAGGAAGCACTACAGCGACGTGCTCGCCGTAGAAATGGAAGGCCGCGGCTTCCTTGAAGCGGCGCATATCGAGTCCGGCTGCCGCGCAGTTGTCGTCCGAGGAATTTCGGACCTCCTGAAGGGTAAGGCCAAGACCGATAAGCTCGGCTGGCAGCGGAAGGCGGCTGATGCAGCCGCGGCGTTTTTTTTTGAAATGCTTTTACTCGACGAGGGCGCTCCGCGTCGTAGTTCAAATCCCAACGGTGAACTCAAGACACAACACACACTCGTTATAGACGTACCAAACACCAGCGCTGCTCGATTTCTGCTCAAAGGGAACAGCAATAGCGGGAAACTTGGATTATTATTTTACAATTTACGGATCGTAAATTCACTCCATGAAAATGTTACGATTAAAGAGGTCATTCTTCGTTACGAGCTTGACGGGAAGACCTTTATTTCAGATTCTCACGTATTGCAGACAGGAATTATACGCCCTCCCGACAAGGCTGATGTCAATTCTATTATAGTGAAGGTTGGCCCGGCAAATATAATTCTCATGAATTGGAAGAATTTGCGCGAAGAGATAGGTGAACATAAGATTCTTCTGCCTGGCGGGGTGCTGGCGGCGAGTGCAGCGTATGTGCTTGACATTCGGGACGTTTCTGACCTAGCGCGAGTGAGCAAATTTATGATTTCTATAATGGACTATTCTGGGAACGAGACCGTAAAGGAGTTGCCATTGGAGGCCAAATGGATTGATCAAGCAAATATGCAAATAGTCGAGAATCGGCGATTTATGGATACGACAGGAAAGGTAGTTTATTTAGATTAACCTTGGATCGGTCAGCAGAATATCACCGATAAAGGACATTATCCAATATACGCGCGTTCAATTGGATTTGTTGATTGGGTTTTGTAGGATTTCGTTCTGCGCGGGTGCGGAAAATGGGATCGAAACGAAAGTGTGTGTGCCGACCCACTGCCCATGTAAAGTAGCGGATGGCGGCATTGAAAATAGTTCAGAAATTTCTCGTTTTTCCGTGTCTTTCAGAAACGAGCCGCCAGCTTTAAAATAAAAACTTAAATTATATATGCCAGTTTTTTCCACTTCACAATAATAATTTATATTGCGATTGCTGTGTGGCCACAACATCAAGCTTTCCATGTATCCGTTATTCTGACCTGCGGGCAAATAATTATTATACGGCAGCGGGAAATATTGCTTGTCCCCATATAATTCGCCGGCATTTGAGTGGAGGTGGCTTACCCGCATCGGATTCGGATTGTCTAAACGTATTGGTATGAAGTAATCACCGTTGTTCGCAACGATGACGCTAATCGATATTGCATATCGCCCCAACGTAACCGCGGGAAGCGGGGTCGCTGTGATAGTGGTAGCAATAAATCCTCGACGTTCGGCGGTTCGTTGAGCGATTTGAAGATTATAATATGCCGTTTCGGCAGCTTTTGTGGTCACAAAGCTATAAAGGGTCCAACCGCCACCAATTAAAGCCGCCAAGGATATGACAATACTCTGTAAGCCTGAAGCGAGCTTTTGAAATCGGTCAGCACGATCCCCTCTTGTATCAGTGGTTTTCGGAATTAGGCGGCGTTCAAAGTTACGCAACGCGAGTTCCTGCGTTTCACGCTGTTTTACGCGAAATAGCTTACTGGGATTGATCGGCCTAATCGACTGATCTGTTTTTGGGATGCGTACCACCGTGGTACGGCGCCCGCGCCGCAATCAGCAGAGACAGCGGGCACTGCTTCACGGCCGCGGGTTGGATTTCCATATGATGCGTTACCAGCCCGTTGACGAAGTCGGACTTCGCTGATTCCGTGAGGATCGGGGGACAGTTCGGAGCTAATCGGGATGACGATGGGTCGGGAGAGCGATCGGCAAGGTGATCTGATGGTGAGCTGGGCGGAGAT
>Ga0335083_10003357_pt1 | contig 20812 bp, 25 predicted proteins | sample Lox_Sample_42_FD_206716 | JGI IMG/M metagenome (GOLD analysis project Ga0335083, IMG submission 206716) | Soil microbial communities from Loxahatchee National Wildlife Refuge, Florida, United States - Lox_Sample_4.2 | ecosystem: Environmental > Terrestrial > Soil > Wetlands | place: USA...
CCGATCCGCGATCTCTGTCCGCGGCACGTGGCGCCACCGTCCGGCGCATCGTCTCGGCAATGACGGCACATCCCGAGCTCGTTGCCGGAACGGACCGCAGCGACACCATCCTGATGCGCGCGGCGCAGGGCCGTGCCGCAACCAAAGCCGGTGCCGAAGGGTACTACGCGGCCATCGTTCCGGAGCGCGGGCTCGGCATTGCCCTGAAAATCGAGGACGGCGCGGGTCGCGCGTCCGAGACAGCCATTGCCGCAGTGCTGGATGCACTTGGCCTGCTGGGAGACGGCGCGCGAGCGCAACATCTCCTTGTTGCGCCGATCACCAACACACGCGGCGCGACCGTCGGCGAGCGCAGGCCTTCGGCCTTGCTCAGGGACGCAGCGACACGCTTGCGCTAGTGCGATGCAGCCGCTGCCGCCTCATCGGCCTTCTCCATCGCCGGCGTGTAGGCTTCCACCGACCTGATCGTGCATCGATTGCCGGCGCCGAAGCCGCGATGGACCACGACATCGCCCCGGCTCAGGCAGCCAAGTTGCGTGCCGCCGCGTGACTGGAAGCCCAGCCCGACATTGAAATTGAGGCCGGGACACGGTCCCATCAATGTCACACGAAACTTGCGATGGGTGAGATCTTCAACGATCAGCGTGCGCTTGTCGGGAAGCACGCTCCAGTTATAGATCCGGGCCATCATCAGACAGGCCCGCGCCGGTTGCGATGATGGCTGGGCCTGTGCGCTGCCAAGCGTCATCGACAACGCAGCCGCAGCGACTGCGAGTCTACCTACCATGATACGCTCCGATCCTAGTGAGAAGCCGCCTTGGCAGCCGCGTCCGCCTTCTCCATGTCCGGCGTATAGTTCGTGATGGTGGCGATCGGGCAACGCTGCGGTCCTGTGCCGGTCTGGTTGATAAGGACATCGTCGCCAGGATCCATGCAGCTCAAGCTGGTCGATCCTCGCGACTTGAAACCGACACGTTCCTTGAACTGCAGGCCTTCGCAATATCCCATAAGGCCGACACGGAACTTCCTGTGCCAATTGTCCTCGACAATGAGTGTCTTATTGTCGAGCGCTTTCCAATTATAGATTTGGCCGAAGCGCAGGCAGGCCCGCGTTCCGAACGCCGCACGGGGTGGCCCCGGCTGGGCAATTGCAGACGTCGAAATGAGTGCGGCAATGCCGGCAGCTACAAATAGGGTCGTCTTCATGGCACCGATCCTTCTGGAGAGGCACCCTCCAATTGACAGTATAGCCCATCCCTCGGCAGGTAGTTCACCATTTTCGCGTGATCGGTCCGAAGGGACATTGGAGAACTGTCATGAAAGCCGCGCTTTGCACCCACTACGGCCCGCCTGAAGAGCTTGAGATCAAAGACATTCCGGCTCCCAAACCGGATAAGGGCCAGGTCGTGATTGCGGTCCGGGCGTGCGGGGTGAACTTCCCGGACGTGCTGCTGGTGCAGGACAAATACCAGTTCAAGCCCGCCCTGCCCTTCGCGCCTGGGGGAGAGATCGCCGGCACGGTGAAGGCGATCGGCGAAGGTGTGACGGGATTCAAGATCGGCGACCGGGTGGCGGCTTCCATCGGCAGCGGCGGCTTCGTCGAGGAAGTTGCGGCCGATGCGCGGCGGTGTCTTCACGTTCCCGGCAATGTCGATTTCGAGACAGCCTCCAGTTTCATCGTGACTTATGGAACGTCGTGGCATGCACTGGTCGACCGCGCGAACCTGAAGCCGGGCGAAACTCTTGTGGTGCTGGGTGCGGCCGGCGGCGTCGGATTGTCGGCCGTCGAAATCGGCAAGGCGCTCGGCGCGCGCGTGATTGCGGGTGCGTCTTCCCAGGAGAAGGTCGACCTCGCGAAGGCGCACGGCGCCGACGACGGCTTCGTCTATCCGCGCACGCCGCTGTCGCGCGATCAGCAGAAGGCGATGTCGGAAGACATCAAGCGGCTGACCGGCGGACAAGGCGCCGATGTGCTCTACGATCCGGTCGGCGACGACTACGCCGAGCCAGCGCTGCGAGCCATGAACTGGAACGGCCGCTATCTCGTCATCGGATTTGCCGCGGGCAACATTCCACGCGTTCCGCTGAACCTCACGCTGCTCAAAGGCAGTCAGATCGTCGGCGTGTTCTGGGGCGCTTCCACCATGCGCGATCCGAAACATGCGCGCGAAAGCCTCGAGAAGCTGCTGGCGATGATCGCTGACGGCAAGCTGAAGCCGCACATCTCGGCACGGTTTCCGCTCGAACGCGCCGGCGAAGCCATTCGCATGCTGATGGACCGCAAGGCGCAGGGCAAAGTCGTGGTGACGATGGGCTAGGGCAGGTAATCCATGAGCGCGCCGAATTCGTTTCTGACACTGCTTCTGTTCGTTTTGTTTCCGGCTGCGGCTCTTGCCCAAGATCCCTATGCCGGCATTCACACGGTAGGCATCGTGTCGGCTATCGGCGATAGACTGGAATTCGCGGACACGGGCTTTTCGTGGACGGGCGGCGACGGGCCTTCTGCTGCAGATATTGGCGCGTGGAATATTGATCAATGGACCGTACAGCAAATCGCAAATGCACTCGGGAACCGATTTGTGGTGCAGCCAGTTCAGGTCAATCTTGCACCATTGTATTCGTGTAACGGTCGCCAGCAGTGCGAGACCGTGATGCCGCGCGGGGGCGATGTGGATGCATACATCGTCGCGTTCAAGGCCGTCGCTGCCGATCCTCTCGGTGGCCGCTCGGACATTCGCGGCATCGGGCTTTACCACCATCCGGGGTTTCTTGGGGTGGGAGAGATAGATTCGGTCTACGCGATTTATGCCATCGCTGTGGTCGATGCCAAGACTGGGACGATCATCGATTACGGCACCGCAAGGCTGGATGACGAACACGCCTTTGGCGAACACTTTAACCCGATCGAACGCGTACCTGATTCTATCTGGCCCGATTCTCCGCCTCAGCTCTCAGCCGAGCAGCAGTTGACTGTCAGGAATGCGGCCAAACGATTGATCGCGACAACTGTCCACCACGCGCTCGCAAACGCGAACATCGTGAAATAGTCAGCCGAACTCCGACCAGACAAGCAGGCCTACCGTGACCGTCATCAGCAGCGCGGCCAGCCATCCGAGAAGCTTCAGCCACGCCGGGACGCTCAGCTTGTTCTCGCCCCTGCCTGACACGACCAGCATCATGGCGATCATGACAGGCACGGCGACAAACCCGTTGATCACTGCGGTCCAGAACAGCATTGCGATCGGATCGAGGTTGGTGAGAGTCAATCCTGCGCCGGCCAACGTCGCGGCACTGACGATGGAATAGAACCCGATCGCGCGATTTGCCGGCAGCTCCAGACTCCCACGCATACGGAAGCCTTCCGCCACAGCATAAGCCGCCGACCCGGCAAGCACCGGCACCGCCAACAATCCGGTGCCGACAATGCCACCCGCGAACAGCGCAAAGGTAAAGTCCCCGGCAATCGGCCTCAGCGCCTCCGCTGCCTGGCTGGCAGTCTGGATATGCGTCAACCCGTGTGCGTGCAGCGTCGCCGCGGTCGTAACGATGATGAAGAACGAAATCAGGTTCGATACGACCATACCTGTCCAGGTGTCGAACGAAACATGACGAAAAGCGGCCGCGCTCAATGGCTGCGAACCGCCTCGTCTTCGATGGCTGAGGTTCGATTCCTCGGCCTCCTGGGATGCCTGCCAGAAGAAGAGATAGGGGCTGATCGTCGTGCCGAACACGGCGACGATCATGAGCAACATGTCCTTGGACAGCTGAAGGTTTGGAAACACTGTGCCCGCCACCACCGCGAGCCACGGCACGTGAATCGAAAATGCCGTTGCGACATAGGCGAACAACACAATTGTCAGGAATTTCAGATAACCGGCGTAGCGGTGATAGGGGATGAAGACCTCCGCGATCAGACTAACCAATCCGAACGCGACGGCATACGCGACCGCAGGACCTCCAATGACCAGCCGCAACCCCTCACCCATGGCGGCCAGATCGGCTGCGATGTTGATGGTGTTGGCAATCACCAGTAGTGCCACGAGCCCAAGCACGATGGATCGCGGCAGTTGCTTCGCGATGTTGCGCGTCAGACCGGCCCCTGTCTCCCAACCGATGACGGCGCTGATGATCTGGATCGCGGCCATGAACGGCAGTGTCAGCAGCATCGTCCAAGTGAGGGCGTAGCCGAACTGCGCACCGGCCTGGCTGTAAGTCGCGATGCCGGAGGGATCGTCATCCGCGGCGCCCGTTACGAGGCCCGGCCCGAGCGCCTTCCAGAGCTGCCGCAATCCTGTTTTCATGCCCCGCGACCGCTTGTTCGCCACCGCTCCAGTACCTACCCTGCAACGAACGTGAAAGGAACGATGCATGTCGGTTCTCGGCTGGATATTTCTGGGATTGTTGAGCGGGTTCATCGCCAGCAAGGCGGTCAGTGGTCAAGGTTCGGGCTGCCTTCCGGACATCGCGCTGGGCCTGCTGGGCGCTGTGGTGGGCGGCGGATTGTTCTCGCTCCTGGGACATCACAGCCCGATGGAATTCAGCTTCACGTCCCTGCTGATCTCGGTAATTGGCGCGGTGATCGTGCTGGTGATCTGGCACGCCATTACCGGACGTCGCGGACTACACTAAATGCCGGAAGAATTCGGCTTCACGTTCCGCGGCGAACGCGTTTCGCCCGACAAATTTCGCCCGGAATATATCTCTGAATTTCAGCATGTCTTGCAGACCTATGCGCCTAACGCCACAACGTTCCTTGAATGGGGCAGCGGACTCACGACGCAGATGATCGCAGCGCACGCCGGACGAATTCCGGGGGCTGAACTGTTCCTGACGATCGATGCGAAGCCGGATTACCAGCGCGCGATCTTTGCCGAACGGGAGAGGCCCGCTTTCCTTCGCGAGGTCGCACTGGACCTCACGGGGCCGCAATCGATGGCGCCGGAGCTGCCCTATTCGACCTACCCGCTTGGTCTGAATCGCAAGTTCGATTTCATCTTCATCGACGGGCGGCGGCGCGTGGAATGTGCGTTTGTTGCGATGCTCTTGTGTCACGAGCGCACCATCGTCGCGATGCACGATTATCGCCGCATCCGATATCAACCGATCCGCGCACTGTTCGGCATCATCGAGGACGGCCCCGAATTTCGCGTCATGCGCCCGCGGGACTCTGTGGCCTCCGCAATCGCTCCGGCTCTGTCTGACGTGCAATCCAGCATGACCACGTGATCAGCCCGTCGGCACGTCGCCATTATGCGTCGCGCAGTCCGCTTGCCTGCGCAAAAATTGCCGTTCATCCTGATTGGCCGCTGGGGGCAGCGGCGTCTGGAGGGGCATCCATGTTGCGGAAATTCGGTGCGCTGACAGCAGCGCTGGCGATCATGTTCGTCTCAACCCATGCGATTGCGCATGGCGGCGGCGGCGGGGGCGGCGGCGGCCACGGTGGTGGCGGACATGGCGGCGGCTACTATTACGTTCCCATCTACGGCGGCACAGCGCCGGCTGTCGTTCCGGCCGCCAGGGTCGGCGACACCTCCGGCATCAAGACGGTCGCCATCATCTCATCGGTCGGCGAGAAGGTGACGCTGGGCGTGACCGCCCTGTTCGCATTGCACAAGGACATCGACGTCTCCGACTGGAAGCTGGACGACACGATCGAGTCCACGGTTGCGCAATATCTTTCGTCCAAATTCACGATCAAGAATGTGCCGCACGATCCTGCGGCATTGGCGGCCATTTCCAACAACCATTTCGACACCGATTCGGCAAAGCCGGTGCAGGACTACCTTGCCGCGCTTCCGTCACAGGGTGTTGACGCGTTCGTGGTCATCCGGGCGGACTCGGAAGGCGAAGCACCGCCGACCGGCGGACTATCCGTCGATTCCGGCGGCGGATTCTTCGTGCACCCGGCCGAGGTCGCCAACTACGAATTCGACATGGTGGACGCGCATACCTTCAAGGTCATCAGCCATGCCTTCTCGCGCATCCAGCTTCGCGGGGGGACCGGCGCCTCCTTTGCCGCACTCAATGCGCCCGTTGAAGTCGCGAGCCTGGATGCCAAGAGCGTGCCGACCGACGCGCAGCGCGCCAAGATGAAGACGGAATTCACCAAGCTGATGGCGCTGTCGCTTCTCGAAACCATCCGTTCGCTCAATCTGGGCGTACCGCTTCCGGATGTCGGCGGGCGGATCATCGCACCCACGCCGGCCGGGAAAGCGGTGTTGCCGAAGGTGAAGACTGTCGCGGTCGTCTCGGCCATCGGCGATTCGTTCGGCGTTATCGAGATGGACCCGTGGGGCGCCATTGCCCATGAGAATTTCGTTCCGGTCGCCGACTGGCAAATCGACTCCCGTGTCGAAGGCGCCATGCGCGCCGCGCTGAGCAAGCGTTTTGTCGTCAAGGACGCGGCCGCCGATCGTGCGCAGCTGTCTCAGGCCCGCATCAATTTCACGGCCGGTGCGGACAATGGACCGCTGCCGGGACTGCAAGTCTCCAAAGACATCGACATGTACCTGGTCGCCTTGAAGCACGCAGCGCCCTACAACAGTCCGCGTTGCATGGGGCTGGGTGTCTATGGCTCAAAGGGCTTGTTCAGCAGCAATGCCACGGCGTACGCCTGCTACGATTTCGTTCTCGTCGATGGTCGCACTCTGAAGCCGGTCTTCGCGGCTTTTGGAACACTGAGCCCGAAATGGCCGGTGGTCGTGCCGATGCAGCCGGTTGACGGCGCGTTGTGGCCCAAAACTTCAGAGCTTTCACCGGAACAGAACGATAAGCTGCGTGCCATCCTCACCTCTTATTTGGACGACAGCGTGCCGGAAATGATGCTTCGCCTCGGCCTCACTGACATGACGATCAACTACATCCCCGGTGTAAAGGCCGACAGCGAGGAGACGAGCGCGGTTGCGACCGCCCCCGCTGCAGGCGATTCCGGTGCCCAAGGTTCACCCGCGACGGCTCCAAAGCAGTGACGATCGGCCGGCGTTAGGCCGCAGTGCCGCCGACCGTCAGTCCGTCGATCCGCAAGGTGGGCTGGCCGACGCCGACCGGCACGGATTGTCCGCTCTTGCCACAGATGCCGATGCCGGAATCGAGCTTCATGTCGTTGCCGATCATCTTCACGTGTTTCAGCGCCACCGGTCCGTCGCCGATCAAGGTTGCGCCCTTGATCGCCGGACCAACCCTGCCGTTCTCGATCAGATAAGCCTCGGTGCAGGAGAACACGAACTTTCCGTTGGTGATGTCCACTTCGCCGCCGCCGAATTGCACGGCGTAGATGCCGCGATCCACGCTTGAGAGAATTTCCTCTGGCGGCGTCGATCCGCCCAGCATGAAAGTGTTCGTCATGCGCGGCATCACCGAGCAGGAGAAGGATTGCCGCCTGCCATTGCCGGTCGGTTTCATGCCCATCAGCCGCGCGTTCTGGCGATCCTGCATGTAGCCTTTGAGGATTCCGTTCTCGATCAGAACAGTGCGGCCCGTCGGCGTGCCTTCGTCGTCGATCGTAAGGGAGCCGCGGCGGTTGGCGATGGTGCCGTCGTCCACCACGGTCACGCCGGGTGCGGCCACGCGCTCGCCGAGCAGGCCGGCGAAGGCGCTCGTCTTCTTGCGGTTGAAATCGCCTTCGAGTCCGTGGCCGATGGCTTCGTGCAGCAGCACGCCCGGCCAGCCGGGACCGAGCACCACCGGCATCTCGCCGGCTGGCGCCGGAACCGATTCCAGATTCACCAGCGCCTGGCGCAGCGCTTCGTCCACAGCGCCGCGCCAGAATTTCGCATCGAGATAAGACTCGTAACTCTCGCGGCCGCCGCCGCCGTGATACCCGGCTTCCTGGCGTCCGTTCTCTTCGACCACAACGGAAACATTCAGGCGCACCAGCGGGCGGGTGTCGCGATACACTTCGCCGCCCGAACGCATGATCTCCACATTCTGCCATTCGCCGGCGATGGAACACGACACTTGCTTCACGCGCGGATCCTTGCTGCGAGCGTAGGCGTTCACTTCGCCCAGCAGTTTCACCTTCTTCTCGAAATTGGCCGAGCCGAGCGGATCGAGGTCAGAATAGAGCTTGCGGTTGGTACGGGCTGGCGGCAGCGCGACGGTTCCGGAATGTCCGCGTGTCACGGCCTGCACGGTTTGTCCCGCGCGGCGGATGGCGTCTTCGGAGAGTTCGGTTGCGTGCGCATAGCCTGTCGCTTCGCCGGAGACGGCGCGCAGGCCGAAGCCTTGCGTCGTGTCGAACGTCGCAGCCTTCAGGCGGCCGTCATCGAAGGCGAACATCTCGCTGGTGCGATGCTCGAGGAACAACTCGCCGTCATCGGCGCCCTTGAGCGAGTCGTCGACCAGGCTCTGCACCCGGTCCCGGTCCATCCCCTCTTCGCCGAAGAAAATGTCAGATGACATGGCAGCCAAACTCCTGATCGCCTGCTCGTGAAACAGATAACACACAACACATATGGGCGGGCGGCGTCCAAAATCCATTTCGCCCTGAATCGTCCGAGGCTTGGGTCCTCCGGAACTCCCGAATCCCCCGTGCCATAAGGTCGCAATGACTTAAGGGGCTTAACCGCCCTAAATCGCGGCCGGATTCTGGGGAAAGCGGGCGATTCTCTCGCCCGCCGATCATTTGCGAGGACGCCCGATGCGATCGGCCATTTTTCGAGCGAGGACTTTGGCAGCCGGCGCGTTCGCGGCCGCGACCCTGTGGACCGGAAGCGCGTTCGCACTGCCCTACGACTGGCAGCTGAACTTCCAGCCTGCCGTCACTCCCGTGATGGAGCGCATCGAGGAGTTCCACAACCTCCTGCTCTGGCTCATCACGGCCATTTCGCTGTTCGTGCTCGTGCTGCTGCTGTGGATCATGGTGCGCTACAACAAGCGGGCCAACCCGGTGCCCAGCAAGACGGCGCACAACACGCTCCTCGAAGTGGTTTGGACGGTCGTGCCGGTGGTCATCCTCGTCGTTATCGCCATCCCCTCGTTCAAGCTGCTCTATTTCGAAGCCGAGATGCCGAAGCCGGATGTCACCATCGAGGCCATCGGCAAGCAGTGGTTCTGGACCTATCAGTATCCCAAGGCAGGCAACTTCCAGTTCGACTCGCTTGGCCTTTCCGATGCCGAAGTCGACAAGCGAGGCGAACCGAACCTCCGTCTCTTCGCCGTCGACAACCCGATCGTGGTGCCGGTGAACAAGGTGGTGCAGGTACTAACGACCGGCGCCGACGTCATTCACTCCTGGGCCGTCCCGCAGTTCGGCGTAAAGATGGACGCTGTGCCGGGCCGCATCAATTCCACCTGGTTCAAGGCGACCAAGATCGGCACCTATTACGGCCAATGCTCGGAACTCTGCGGCGCGCGCCACGCTTACATGCCGATTGAAGTTCATGTGGTGAGCCAGGCCGACTACGATGCCTGGATTGCAGGCGCCAAGAAGAAGTTCGCCAAAGCCGACGATTCCATGCGCGTCGCAGCGCTTTCGAAATAGGACACGCACCCATGGCCGATATCGCCCACGCCCACGACGCTCATGACGATCATCCGCACGGCTGGCGCCGCTACGTCTATTCGACGAACCATAAGGACATCGGCACGATGTACCTTATCTTCGCGATCTGCATGGGGATCGTGGGCGCGTCGCTGTCGGTGCTGATGCGCCTCGAACTGATGCATCCCGGCCTGCAGTACTTCAAGGATCCGCACACTTTCAACGTGCTGGTCACCGGCCACGGCCTGATCATGGTGTTCTTCATGATCATGCCGGCGATGATCGGCGGCTTCGGCAATTGGCTGGTGCCGCTGATGATCGGCGCCCCGGACATGGCGTTCCCGCGCCTGAACAACATCTCGTTCTGGCTGCTGCCGTTCTCGGCCATCTTCCTCATTTCCTCGATGTTCGTTGAAGGCGACAGCGGCGGGACCGGTGTCGGCGGCGGCTGGACCTTGTACGCGCCGCTCTCGACCTACGGCTCGCCCGGACCGGCGATGGATTTCGCCATCTTCTCGCTGCACATCGCGGGTGCCTCGTCGATCCTCTCGGCGATCAACTTCATCACCACCATTTTCAACATGCGTGCGCCGGGCATGACGTTGCACAAGATGCCGCTGTTCGTATGGTCGATCCTGGTGACGGCATTCCTGCTGCTCCTGTCGCTGCCGGTGCTCGCCGGCGCGATCACCATGCTGCTGGCCGACCGCCATTTCGGCACGGCGTTCTTCAATCCGGCCGGCGGCGGCGATCCGATCCTCTACCAGCACCTGTTCTGGTTCTTCGGACACCCGGAAGTGTACATCCTGATCCTGCCGGGTTTCGGCATGGTCAGCCACGTCATCTCGACCTTCTCGAAGAAGCCCGTGTTCGGCTATCTCGGCATGGCCTACGCGATGGTGGCGATCGGCTTCATCGGCTTCATGGTGTGGGCGCACCACATGTACACGGTGGGCCTGACGGTCGATACCAAGGCCTATTTCGTCTTCGCCACCATGGTCATCGCGGTGCCGACGGGCATCAAGATCTTCTCGTGGATCGCGACGATGTGGGGCGGCAGCCTGGAGTTCAAGACACCGATGCTGTGGGCGATGGGCTTCATCTTCCTGTTCACGGTCGGCGGCGTCACCGGCGTCGTGCTCGCCAATGCCGGCGTCGACGTATCCTTGCAGGACACCTATTACGTGGTGGCACACTTCCACTACGTGCTCAGCCTCGGCGCCGTGTTCACGATCTTCGCCGGCTGGTACTTCTGGTTCCCCAAGATTACCGGCTACACCTACAATGAGACGCTGGCGAAAGCCCATTTCTGGATCACGTTCATCGGCGTGAACCTCGCGTTCTTCCCGCAGCACTTCCTCGGGCTTGCCGGCATGCCGCGTCGCATCGCGGACTACAACCCGGCCTATGCGGGATGGAACTACGTCTCCTCGATCGGCGCGCTGATCGCATTCGTTGGACTTGGCATGTTCCTCATCACGATGGCGGAAGCGCTGCTCAGAAAGCGCCGCGCCGGCGACAATCCGTGGGGTGTCGGCGCCACCACGCTCGAATGGACCCTGCCCTCGCCGCCACCGTTCCACACCTACAACGAGCTGCCGCGCATCGCGCCAGGCGGAATGCACTGACGCATGGCATTGGTCGACACATACGGGCCTGAACAGCGCATCGCCTCGGTGGGCGATTTCTTCGCGCTGTTGAAGCCGCGCGTGATGTCGCTCGTGGTGTTCACGGGTTTTGCGGGAATTGTCGTCGCACCCGGCCATGTGCATCCGCTGGTGGCGTTCACGGCCATCCTCTGCATCGCACTCGGCGCAGGCGCATCCGGCGCGCTCAACATGGCTTATGATGCCGACATCGACGTGCACATGGCGCGCACTGCGGCGCGGCCGGTACCACTGGGCCGCATCGCACGCTCCGATGCCCTTGCATTCGGCTGGTGGCTCGCCGCTGCGTCGGTTGCGATGATGGCTTTGTTCGTCAATCCGCTGGCTGCCGCGCTGCTTGCGTTCACCATCCTCTTCTACGTTGTCGTCTACACGCTGTGGCTGAAGCGGCGCACGGCACAGAACATCGTGATCGGCGGATTGGCCGGCGCGCTGCCGCCGGCCATCGGCTGGGCCGCAGTGACCGGATCGCTGACCTTGGCGCCGATCGTGCTTGTCGCCATCACCTTCCTGTGGACGCCGCCGCATTTCTGGGCGCTGGCGCTCTATCGCTGCGAGGACTATGCGCGCGCAGGCGTTCCGATGCTGCCTGTCGTGAAAGGCAAGGACGCGACGCGCAAGCAGATCCTCGCTTACACGGCGGCGCTGGTTCCCGTCGGGCTGACGCCCGCGCTGATCGGCCTGGCCGGGCCGCTCTACGCCGCCATCGCCGCCCTGTTCGGCGGCTGGATGGTGTTCGAGGCCGTGCTCGTGTCGCGAGAAACCGATACGGTGAAAGAACCGGCGGCGCGCCGCCTGTTCGGGGTGTCGATCCTTTATCTGTTCGTGCTGTTCGCCGCCCTCATTCTCGAGCGGCTGATCGGCATCGCGCCGTTCGGCGCGCATGTGTTCGGCGCCTGGATGTGAGGCGATGGCGGATGAGGATGCAGAAGCGAGGAACGCGAGGGTCCGGCGGATGCGCAACATCGCCATCGGGCTCATCCTCGGCGGCATCGTGTTGTTGTTTTTCGTGATGACGATCGTCCGGCTGGGAATCCGGTTCGGCTGATCGAGAGGGGCAGAAGAGGTCAAAGGTCATGGCGCACGCAGAGGTCAAGCATCCCTATCATCTGGTGACTCCGAGCCCATGGCCGATCGTCGGCTCCATTGGCGCCTTCCTCATGCTGGGCGGCGCGGTGTTCTGGATGAATTCCAACGCCGCGAAATTCTTCGGGCCGCTGGCGGGCCAGCCTTACGTGTTCATCGTCGGCTTCGTGCTGGTGCTCTACACGATGGCCGGCTGGTGGCGCGACGTGGTTCGCGAAAGCGTGGTGCTCAAGGAGCACTCGCCCGTCACCAAGCTCGGCATGCGCTTCGGCATGGTGCTGTTCATCGCCTCCGAAGTGATGTTCTTCCTCGCCTGGTTCTGGGCATATTTCAATTTCAAGCTGTTCCCGAATGATGTGTCGATCGGGCAATGGCCGCCGGCCGGAATCATTACGCTCGATCCGTGGCACTTCCCGCTGCTCAACACGCTGATCCTGCTGACATCGGGCACGACCGTCACCTGGGCGCACCACGCCATCCAGCATGGCGACCGCAAGGGCGCGGTGCAGGGTCTGCTGCTCACGGTCCTGCTTGGCCTCTCGTTCACGGCCGTGCAGGCCTATGAGTACAGCCACGCGCCGTTCACCTTCGGATTCAATCACCTGGCCGTCGCGCCGTTCACCGATCCCGCGCACGTGAATCTCGCGGTGGGTGCCGGCAATTTTGAGGCCATCTACGGCTCGACCTTCTTCATGGCGACCGGCTTCCACGGCATGCACGTGATCATCGGAACGATCTTCCTGATCGTGTGCCTGTTCCGCGCGATGGCGGGGCAGTTCACGCCCGAACGCCACTTCGGATTCGAGGCTGCGGCCTGGTACTGGCACTTCGTCGACGTGGTGTGGCTGTTCCTGTTCTCCTGCATCTATGTGTGGGGCGCCGGCGCAATCACGCAGGCGTAAGTGGCGGCGACACGGCAGCGCGAATTCCGCGCCGCTCTTCTCGGCAAGTGTCCGCGGTGCGGCAACGGCGCGCTATTCGACGGGTATCTCACGGTCGCCAAGCGGTGCACGGCCTGCGGTCTCGACTACGCCGACTTCGATCCCGGCGACGGCCCGGCCGTGTTCGTCATCCTCATCGCGGGATTCATCGTCTGCGGCGCGGCGCTGATCGTGGAGGTGAAATATTCGCCACCCTACTGGGTGCACGCGATGCTCTGGATCCCGTTGATCGCCATCGTCGTGCTGGGCGGGCTGCGCCTGGTGAAATCGACGCTTCTCACCCTGCAATACAAGCACAAGGCCGGCGAAGGGCGGCTGATCGAATAACCTCGGGAATCCCGGCGCTATGACTCGCGGCAGTTTTCCGCGTAGGTCGCGCCCTTCGGCTCAAGGATGCAGCCTTCGCTCTCGAACGGACCGACCAGCAGCCTGTGACCTTGCGTGGTCAGGAACAGCGCGTAGCGGGTGAGCGGCAGGCGGCGATGAACCAGAGCGGGCTCGCCGCCGCTCTTGTCGGACGGTCCGTTGAAGATCACCAGCACGCCGGGCTCGGCCGACGCCCCCCTGTCCGCCAGCATCACCGCGAAATCCTCGATGCCGTCGCCGTTGAGATCGGCCACCGTGACGTAAGGGTGGTAATCGGGAATGCCCTTCGACCATACGCCAGCCTTGCGCAGGCGCTGGATATGGTCATCGCAGCCGCATTCGGCTTCGGACGGCACGCGCAGCTCGGGATGATCGTCCAGCCAGTCGGACAGGCGCTGCTTCTCGGCATCGTTCAGCAGCGGCAGGGCGGCAACATCCGGATTTTCGTGCCGGAACAGGGCGCACGACGCAAGCAACGCCACCAGCAGCGCTGACATGCCGGCAGGAAGGGCCCTGCGGCAAAATCTTGCGACGCGCATTCCTTGTCCCCGATCCCCTCTGGCTCACGCTATCATCGGCGCGATTTGCAGACCAACCCGAATATGGCCCTTCATTTTCGTCCCCTCTGGCGATTCACACTCTTCATGCTGGCGCTGTTCGCGAGCTTCACGGCGCTGGGCGTGTGGCAGCTCCAGCGGCTACAATGGAAACTGGGTCTCATTGCCCAGGTGAATGCGAACCTGCATGCGCCGCCGATTTCGTCAGCCGAAGCCTTCCGGCTTGGCGCGAAGGGCGCGCAATATCATCGCGTGGCACTCGCAGGCCGCTTTGACAACAGCAAAGAAACCTACGTCTACACCACGAACGCTGCCGGCGATCCGGTCTATCATGTGATCGCGCCGTTCACACTGGATGACGGCCGCGCGCTGATGGTGGATCGCGGCGCAGTGCCGGAACGCTTGCGTGATCCGCAAACGCGAGCTGCGGGCCAGCGCAACGGCGAGCAGCACGTTGCTGGGGTCTGGCGCGTTCCCGACGCGCGCGGCTACTTCACGCCGCCGCCGGATCTCGCGCACCGCATCTGGTTCTCGCGCGATGTGTCGGCGATGGCGAAGCTCGATGGCGTGAAACTGTCAGCGCCCGTCATCGTGGAAGCCGATGCGGCGCCCAATCCCGGCGGCTGGCCGAAAGGCGGACAGACCGTCGTCACCTTCCGCAACGATCACCTGCAATACGCCATCACCTGGTTTGCGATGGCGGCCATCGTGTTCTTCGGCTGGATCGCGTTCCACGTGTCGAAGGGAAGGATCGCGCGGCGTTGAAATAGAATGGTCGTTCCGCTTCCTCACTTTGTGGGGGAAGCTGCCAGCATCCGATGAATGAAGGGGATGTTGGTCGCGAGCACCCCACGTCAGCACAAATCGCGTCTTACCCATATCGCAATTTGCAGGCCAGGATGAACGTGCTGAGTGCGATCGTCACCGCGTTCGGCAGGATGATCGCCACATCGCGCAGCAGAATCCCATAGGCGAGCCACAGCGTGCAGCCAAGCGTAAACACCAGGAACATGCCCAGCGAAAGATCAGCCGTATGGCGCGTGCGCCATGTCTTGATCACCTGCGGCAGGAACGAGACGGTCGTGCAGAACCCGGCCAAAAGACCGATTGCGGTAACTGCACTCATCGGACCCCCTCCCCCTTCGCGCTGCGCCAACTTGCTGACAGTGCAGGCCGTTTTCAACCAATCCCCCAGCCGGCGCCGGACTGGGCGGCATACGCAGGTTACGCTAAAGTCTCCCATTCTCTGGGAGGGGTGTCTCATGAAATTCGTTCTTCTTCTTGTCGGGCTGATCGCCATCGCGGTCGGCCTGCTGTGGATCGGGCAAGGCACGGGTTACGTGCAGTGGCCGGCATCGAGCTTCATGATCAAGCAGATGCAGTGGGCGTACTACGGGGGCGCGCTCGCGGTGCTCGGCGTGTTCATCGTGTTCTGGTCGCAAAGGCGGCGCTGAGTCTATTCGCCGAAGTTCTCACCTGCGATCATTGGCTTGAGCCGGATGAGGCGCGAGTCGAGCACGGCCGCCTGCCGATGCTTCACGTGCTCGCGATATTCGGGATCGGTGACCATCGCGAGGAACGCGGCCGCGCTCGGATATTCCGCAATGAAGGCGAGGTCCCATTTCTCATCCGACGGGCCGGTGACGACGACGTCCGGCCTGCCCGCCCAGACCTGTTTGCCACCCACCTTGCGGAATATCTGTCCGGCTGTTCGGCCGTAAACGCGATAGGCGTCGCGGCCACTGATATTCTTGCCGTGATCGGGATGGCCTTCCGGATATTCGGCACGTTCGCGCAGGCGGATAAGGTTGAGCATCTGAATCGGCTCATTGCGCGGCAAGGCCTTGAACGCCTCGAACTGTTCACGCAGCGGATCGATCGATCCCGTCATGGCCTGCCCTTTCAAATGAAATTGTATTCCTTGAACAGTGGGGCGAGGTCGCCTTTCCATTCGCCGTGGAATTTGCGCAGCAGCTCTTCGGCGCGCGTGTAACCGCGCTCGACGAGATCGCGCAGCGGCACGAGGAATCCTTCCTCCGACATGCCGGAGGAATCGTTGCTGGCGCGGCGGCGCAGACCGGCCGCGGAAATCTCCAGCATCTCGCGGGCGAGATCGCCGATGGTGCGGCCGCAGAACGGCGTATGGAATCCCAGCCGCGGTACGGCGTCGCGCATCGCCCAGCGCTCTTCCGCGGTCCAGTCCTTCACCAGATCCCACGCGGCATCAAGTGCCTGCTGGTCGTAATAGATTCCAACCCACAGTGCCGGCAGACCGCAGATGCGCCGCCAGCTTCCACCATCGGCGCCGCGCATCTCGAGAAACTTCTTCAGCCGCACTTCCGGAAAGATGGTCGTGAGGTGATCGGCCCAATCGTCCATCGTGGGCGTGATGCCGGCGAGCTCCGGCACCTCGCCCGCCATGAATTTGCGGAAACTCTTGCCCGCCACATCGATGTATTTGCCGTCGCGATAGACGAAATACATCGGCACATCGAGCGCGTAGTCGACATAACGCTCGAATCCCATGCCGTCCTCGAACACCCAGGGCAACATGCCGGCGCGGTCGTTGTCGACATCCGTCCAGATGTGCGAACGGTAGGAGAGGAAGCCATTCGGCTTGCCTTCGCGGAATGGTGAATTCGCGAACAGCGCGGTGGCCACCGGCTGCAATGCAAGGCCGACGCGAAACTTCTTCACCATGTCGGCTTCGTCGGCGAAATCGAGATTCACCTGCACGGTGCAAGTGCGGAACATCATCTCGTGGCCGTAGCCGCCCACTTTCGGCATGTACCGCTTCATGATGGCGTAGCGGCCTTTCGGCATGACCGGGACTTCGTCGAGCCGCCAGGTCGGCGCGAAGCCGAGGCCGATGACGCCCGCGCCGATTTCGTTGGCGATCTCGCGCACCTGCTCCTGGTGCGTGTTCACTTCGGCGCAGGTCTCATGTACCGACTTCAGCGCGGCACCGGACAGCTCGAACTGTCCGCCCGGCTCGAGGCTGATGGCGCCATCCTTTCCGGTCAGGCCGATGATGTTGTCGCCTTCCATCACCGGCTCCCAGCCGAAGCGGCGCATGCCGTTCAGCAGCGCGCGGATGCCGGGTGCGCCGTCGTAGGAAACCGGCTTGTGGGTCTTGAGGTCGTAGACGAATTTCTCGTGCTCGGTGCCGATGCGCCAATCCGCGCGCGGCTTGCCGCCCGCTTCCATGTAACGGACGAGGTCGTCGCGCGACCCGATGGGCCCGCCCGCATGCTGCGGTATGGACATATCCGACGCTTCTCCTTGAACCTCGCCCGGCCGACCCGGCGCTTGGGCAATTCCCTCACGGCAGCGTGTGAATTCTAAATCTGCCGTTCAGCGGTATGTAGTTTCGACGCTGGCGTTCGGCAAGGCAAGGCTGGACGCACGCGATTGCATGCCGCGCATGTCAGGTCCAATCGCCGGCAAGCGCCTGGAACACCGCGAGCGCGGCCAGCGCCGCCGTGTCGGCCCGCAGGATACGCGGTCCGAGCGAAACGGGGATCGCAAAGCCGTGCGCGCGGATGGCGTCGCGTTCCGCCGAATCGAACCCACCTTCCGGACCGGTGAGGATGGCGAACCTGTTCTGTGTTGCCTCATGCAGCGCGTTCGCAATCGGCTGTGCGTCACCGCCTTCGTCACAGAACAGCACTCGGCGTTGTACATCCCAGTTCGATAACAGCTTGTCGAGCACGATGGGTTCTCGCACCTCTGGCACATCGAGGCGATCCGATTGCTCGGCCGCTTCGATCGCATTGGCGCGCATGCGCTCGAGATTGATGCGGGAAACGATGGTGCGGCGCGTGATCACCGGCTGCAGAACAGAGACGCCCAGCTCTGTCGCCTTCTGCACCACGTAGTCGGCCGGTGTCCTCTTGATCGGCGCGAAGCACAGCCACAGGTCGGGTGCACCGGTTTGCGAGCGTGTCCGCTTCTCGCACAGGAATGTGCAGGTCCGCTTGCTCACCTGATCGAGATGCGCCAGCCACTGGCCGTCGCGGCCGTTGAACAGCGACACGCGGTCGCCGGCCTTCGCCCGCATCACATGGAGAAGGTAGTGCGCCTGCCCTTCGTTCGCCTCGACGCGCGCGCCGCCTGCCAGCGGCGCCTCGACATAGAGCCGCACCTTGCCGCCCGGTTCCTCCAGTTGTGCGTTCATGTGGTAGTTTCGAGGATCACCGGCAGACACTGGACCATGAACGATCAAACGCAAAGCATTGCTGCACCCGCCGATGCGATCCCGCGCTCATGGGTGGAACGGACGCCCCCGGACTGGCAGCCCTATCTCCGGCTGGCGCGGCTGGACCGGCCGATCGGCACGTGGCTCTTGTTCTGGCCGTGCGTGTTCGGGCTTGCGCTGGGGAAAGCGTTTTCGGGTGAAGGCCGCGCGGGCGCGACCGGATTCCTCGGTTCGGGGCGTGACTGGTGGCTGCTCGCCCTCTTTGCCGTCGGCGCCGTCGTGATGCGCGGCGCGGGCTGCACCTACAACGACATCGTCGATCGCGATATCGACGCGCAAGTGGCGCGCACGCGCGGCCGGCCCATTCCATCGGGCGCCGTGAGCGTGAAGCAGGCGGCAATCTTCCTCGCCGTGCAATGCGTCATCGGCCTTGCCATTCTGCTGTGCCTGAACTGGTTTGCGGTGGCGTTGGGCGCCGCGTCGCTGATCCTGATCGCCATCTATCCCTTCATGAAACGCGTCACGTGGTGGCCGCAGGCCTGGCTTGGCCTCACCTTCAACTGGGGCGCGCTGCTTGGCTACGCCGCAATGCGCGGGCACGTCTCACCGGCCGATATTATCCTCTATATCGGATGCTTCTTCTGGACGCTCGGCTACGACACCATCTACGCGTTGCAGGACGTGGAGGACGACGCGCTGGTCGGCGTGAAATCCACGGCACGATTGTTCGGCGCGCATTCGCGAACATGGATTGTCCTCTTCTACGGCGCCGCCTTCGTTCTGCTTGCCTTCGCAATCGGATTCGTGACGCTGCAGACGCGAAGGGCCAACAACTGGTCACTTATTTGCCTCGTGCCGGCACTTTTTCACCTGATGTGGCAGGCGCGCGTGTTGGAGCACGACAATCCTGCCAACTGCCTGCGCCTCTTTCGCTCCAATCGAGACGCGGGCGCGCTCATTGCCGGGGCCTTCATCGCGACAAGCTGGTTGCTCCAATTGACGCCGCCCTAATGCGGCAGGTGCAGCGACTCCCGCGATGGCTCGGCGATGTGCTTCAGCGCGTCGCTGGCATCGTGCGAATCGCATTTGCGCGCGATGTCGGCGAGTGCGATGATTCCGACCAGCCGCTTGTCGCGATTGACGACCGGCATGCGCCGGATCTGCAGCCGCGACATGTTCTGCGCCGCTGTTTCGACTGCCTCTTCCTCGTAACAATAGAGGACGTGATAGGTCATCACATCGCGCACTTTCGTCTGCTTCGGGTCCTTGCCTTTCGCCACCGCGCGGATCGCAATGTCGCGGTCCGTGAGCATGCCGACCAGCCGGTCGTGTTCGCTCACCGGAAGGAAGCCGACATCGTCCTTGGCCATGATGGCGGCGGCCTTGGCGATCGTCATGTCGGGACCAATGAGATCGACGTTGCGCGTCATCGCTTCTTTGATTTTCATGTTCGCCTCCTACCCCGCTTCCTTGGCTAACGTGCCCGCGCCATGGGCGTTCCGATCCGGGAATCATCACTTTTGTGCTCTTCGCATGGACGGCAACAGGTCTATAATCGCGGCCCATGAACGCGACGCGTTTCGATCCCACCGCGGTTCTTTCGCCGGCGGAGTTGGCGGAGGTTCGCGCGCGCTCCAACGCGATGGGCCTGCTGTGTGTTGCGCATGCGTGGCTCGCGATTGCCGCATCGATGGGACTCTACGCGGTGTGGCCAAACCCGCTAACGTTCTTACTCGCGGTGCTGTTCATCGGCAGCCGGCAATTGGGGCTGGCCATCCTGATGCACGACGGCGCGCATGGCGCGCTGATGCGCACGCGTTCGCTGAACGAATGGGTGAGCCAGTGGCTGTGCGCCTATCCAGTGTTCGCCAACACGATTCCCTATCGCCACTATCACCTCGCCCATCATCGCCTGACGCAGCAGGCCGATGACCCCGATCTGGTGCTGTCGGCGCCCTTCCCCATCATGCGGGCGAGTTACCGACGCAAATTCCTCCGCGACATCACCGGGCAGACGGGATTCAAGCAGCGCCGCGTACAGATCCGCAACGCGCTGGGCAAACCCGGCGAGCCGTTTGCCGTGCGGTTTGCTACGTTCCGCGCGAAGATGGGCGGCATGCTGATCGCCAACGCCGTGCTGCTGGCGATCCTCACCGCCTTCGGCAAGCCGCACTATTATCTGATGTTCTGGCTTCTGCCGCTTCTCACCTGGCAGCAGGTCATCACGCGGGTGCGCAACATCGCCGAACATGCGATCGTGCCGGACAACAATGATCCCTTCCGCAATGCGCGGACGACCTATGCCACATGGTTGGAGCGCGCGGTGCTCGCGCCCTATTGGGTGAACTACCACGTCGATCATCATCTGCTGATGTATGTCCCCTGCTACAATCTTCCGAAACTGCATCGGCTGCTTTTGGGCAAGGGCTATGGCCCGCGGATGGAGATACAGCCGAACTACATTTCGATCCTGACGCTCGCGACATCGAAGCCGGAAGCTGTTACGGCGTAATCCG
>Ga0335083_10003358_pt1 | contig 20808 bp, 18 predicted proteins | sample Lox_Sample_42_FD_206716 | JGI IMG/M metagenome (GOLD analysis project Ga0335083, IMG submission 206716) | Soil microbial communities from Loxahatchee National Wildlife Refuge, Florida, United States - Lox_Sample_4.2 | ecosystem: Environmental > Terrestrial > Soil > Wetlands | place: USA...
ACGTTCATCCGGTTCCTCTCCTCAGGAAAGTGAAGTCTCGCAACCTCATCTTCCCCGGCCGGAACCGGATGGACAACCTATTGAAAGCTCACACCTAGGTGCGCTCATTTCTCCTCATCCGGATAGGGCCCCTTGCCGCCTTCGGCGATGAAACGGTCGATGCGCGCGGTGAGCACCGGCAGCGGAACGGATCCCAACGACAGAATCGTGTCGTGGAAGGCGCGGATGTTGAACTTCGGCCCGAGAGCGGTTTCCGCCTTGGCGCGCGATTTCCTGATCGCCATCTCGCCCAGGTAATAGGAGAGGGCCTGGCCCGGCCAGGCGATGTAGCGGTCGACCTCGGTGTCGATCTCGTGCTCGGGCAGCGCGGTGTATTGGCGCATGTAGTTCAGCGCCTGATCGCGTGTCCAGCCTTCGCTGTGGATGCCGGTGTCGACCACCAGACGCACCGCGCGCCAGATCTGCCAGCCGAGATAGCCGAAACGGTCATAGGGCGTCTTGTACATGCCCATCTCGTCGCCGAGGTATTCGCAGTACACAGCCCAGCCCTCGCCGAAGGCGGAAATGTACGTGTAGCGGCGGAAATTCGGCAGCGATTTGTCCTCGGCGGCGAGCGACATCTGGAAGGCGTGGCCCGGCGCAGACTCGTGCAAGGTCATGGCCGTCAGGTTGAACAGCGGACGGTGCGGCAGGTCGTAGGTGTTGACCAGATAGACGCCGGGCCCGCCGCGGCCCGAGGTGTAGAACGGCGCCAGATCGTCCGGCACCGGCTTGATGGTGAAGCGCGCACGCGGAAGTCGGCCGAAATACAGCGCCGCCTTGCCGTCGAACACCTTGGCGATCCAGGCTGCCTTGTCGAGCAGTTCCTCAGGCGTCTTGGCGTAGAACTGCGGGTCGCTGCGCAGGAATTGCTGGAACGCGACGAAGTCGCCCTTGAAACCTGTCTTCTGCATCTCATCGAGCATTTCCTGATGCAGGCGCGCCACTTCGCGCTCACCCAACGCGTGGATCTCGGCCGGGTCCATGTCGAGCGTGGTGAATTCGATGATCTTCTGTCGGTAATAGGCCTTGCCGTCGGGAAGATCGTCGGCGGCCAATGTCTTGCGCGCGCCGGGCACGTAATCCTCGTCCCAGAATTTGAGCAGCTCGCGATATACGGGCTGCACGGTGTCGCGGATGACCGAGATCGCTTCGGCGCGCAGCTTCGCCTGATCGTCCGGCGCGATGCCGGTCATGGTCTTGAACGGCGTGTAGAAGAGCGAGTCTTCCGGCGCCGCATTGGTCACCGTCGTGATCGAGGCGTCGCGACCCTGCAGCGTCACCTGGGGCGGGGTGAAGCCGCGCTTGAGGCCGGCGCGCATTTCGTCCATCTCTTCGCGGAAGTAGCGCGGGATGTCGCGCATCAGCGCGATGAAATGCCGGTAGTCCTTGAGGGTGCGGAAATCCTGCCGCGCGAGGTACCCCAGATCGGTCCAGAAGGTGGTGTCCGAATTGGCCGGCATCTCGTAGTCGCGGAATTTCTGATCGCCGATGAGGACTTCGATCTGCGGCTTGTAGACGTCGTAGTTCACCTGGTTGGCCGGCGAGAGCTTCGCGCGCGGGATGGCATCGAGCTTGGCCAAAACGTCCTGCCAATATTCGAGCCGCATCTGCTGCGTGGCGGCGTCCATCTTGGGCAGATGATCCGGGATTTCGCGCGTATTGTCTTCGCCATTGGCGAATTGCTGCTCGCGCCACTTCCATTCCGCGGTGTAGAGCGCCTTGAACCGGGCATCGGCGGAAGCCGGCTTGTGGGCTGCCCCGGCCGGAACCGAAAGCAAGACGAGAAGAAGGGCGGCAAAGCCCGCCTTGAGCACGTTCATGTGTGATTCCCGCATACGGACGAAGGAACCGTAGCGCGGATGCGCTCCGATCCGCTAGGTTTGCGCCGCCAGGGGGAGATCACATGAGCTTCATCACGCGCAGGAAGACCATCGAGGCCAGCGTCGCGCTCGACGAGAGCCACCGCCTCAAGGCCACGCTGTCCTGGCCGCATCTGATCGCCATCGGCGTCGGCGCCATCGTCGGCACCGGCATCTATACCTTGACGGGCATCGGAGCGGGGCTCGCGGGGCCGGCGGTGATCCTCTCCTTCCTGCTCTGTGGGGTGATCTGCGCCTGTGCGGCCTTTTGTTACGCCGAGATGGCGACGATGATCCCGGTGGCCGGCAGCGCCTATACCTATTCCTATGCAATTTTGGGCGAGCTGATCGCCTGGATCGTGGGCTGGAGCCTGATCCTGGAATACATGGTGGCGGCGTCGGCGGTCGCCGTCGGCTGGTCGGCGCATGTCGCGGAGTTCATTCAATACCTCGGCTGGCCGGTGCCGGATGCGCTGCTGCATGGCTGGATGAGCGGCGGTCTCGTCGATTTGCCCGCGATACTGATCTCGGCGGCGATCACGGCGTTGCTCGTCATCGGCACGCGCGAAAGCGCGACCGTCAATCTCGTCCTGGTGGGGATCAAGCTGGCGGCGCTGCTGCTGTTCGTGGTGCTGGCGGCGCAGGCCTTCGATACCGCGCGCTTCCATCCCTTCGCGCCCTATGGCTACGCCGCCCATGTCGATGCCGATGGCGTCAAGCGCGGCGTGCTCGCTGCGGCGGCGCTGATCTTCTTCGCCTTCTACGGTTTCGACGCGGTGTCGACCGCGGCCGAGGAGACCAAGAATCCGGGCCGCAATCTCACCATCGGCATTGTCGGCTCGATGGTGGTGTGCACGGTGATCTATATGGGCGTGGCGGCATCGGCGCTGGGCGCATCGTACTTCATGGACTTTTCCAAGACTGGCGCGCCGCTGGTCTATATCCTGAACGCGTTGAACCATGGAATGGCGGCGCAGCTCGTCGCGGCAGCCGCGATCGTGGCCTTGCCGACGGTGATCCTTGTGCTGATGTATGGGCAAAGCCGTATCTTTTTCGTCATGGCGCGCGATGGCTTGCTGCCCCGGCGCCTCGCCACCGTCAGCAAGTCGCGCGGGACACCTGTGCTGATGACGGTCCTGACCGGCATCGTTGTCGCGATCATCGCTGCGGTCGTGCCACTCGCCAAGATCGCGCTGCTGGCCAACGCAGGCACGCTCTGCGCCTTCATCGCCGTATCCGTCTGCATGCTGGTGTTGCGCGTGCGCGATCCCGACAGGCCGCGCGCCTTCCGCACGCCATTGCCCTGGGTCCTGGGACCGGTCTGCATCCTGGGGTGCCTGTATCTGTTCCTGAACGGGTTGCCCGAGTTCACGCAGTGGTGGTTCGTGATCTGGAACGGTATCGGGCTGCTCGTATATTTCCTTTACGGAATGCGCGCGAGCCGGCTGGCAAGGGCCTGATCGCGTTGCGTTAACGCGAGTCCCGGCCTAGCCTTCCGCCGTTCCTTGCGGAGGTTGCGACCGTGACCAAGACGCCGACCGATTTCGCCGCGCTCTATACCGAAGCGCTGACCGACACGACCTGGACCGTGCCGCAGAATTACGACGCCTGCTTCAACTGGGTCTACGACACCGGGCGCGCCGGCATGATGGGCCTGTATCAGAAGGGCAAGGAATTCCAGTGGGACGCCACCACGCGCATCGACTGGAGCCAGGAGCTGGACGAGGAAAATCCGCAACAGCTTCCCGAAGAGATGCTGCCGATCGCCGGCATGGAGCTGTACCAGAAGATGCCGGCCAAGGAGAAGGCCGCGTGCCGCAAGCATTTCCAGGCCTGGCAGTTGTCACAGTTCATGCAGGGCGAACAGGGCGCGCTGATCTGCGCCGCCAAGATCGTGACCCAAGTCCCCGACATCGATTCCAAATTCTACGCCTCGACCCAGGTGATCGACGAGGCGCGGCACGTCGAGTCCTATCGCCTGCTGCTGTCGAAATTCGGCATCGCCTATCGGATGACGCCGCCGCTGCAGCAGCTGATCGACCAGACCCTGCGCGACAGCCGCTGGGACATGACCTATCTCGGCATGCAGGTGGTGATCGAGGGCCTGGCGCTCGCCGCCTTCCAGACCACGCGCGACTACGCGCAGAACCCGCTGGCGCAGCAGGTCAACGCCTATGTCATGCAGGACGAGAGCCGTCACGTCGCGTTCGGGCGGCTGGCGCTGCGCGATTACTATCCGCAGCTCACGCAGAAAGAACGCGACGAGCGCGAGGAATTCCTGATCGAGGCCTGTTATCTGATGCGCGACCGCTTCGAGGCGCGCGAGGTGTGGGAAACGCTGGGCCTGCCGGTGCAGGAATGCGTCGACTTCCAGTACTCATCGCCCCTGATGAAGACCTTCCGCAACGGGCTTTTCATGCGCATCGTTCCGATCGTCAAGGATATCGGGCTGTGGGGCGATAAGGTCCGCAAAGGCTATGAAGAGATGGGCGTGCTGGAATACGCCAACACCGATGTCGAAGCGCTGCAGAAGAACGACGACACCATCGCCCGCGAGCTCGATGCGCGCCGCGCCCATGTGCGCAAGACGATGGAGGCCGGGATCGCCGCGGCGGAGTAGCCCCTCAGCGCTTGATCCGGTAGATCATGCCGCAACCGTCGTCGAGGCCAACGCCGCATTTCAGTCCGGTCGCCGTCGATCCGTAGAGCGTCTTCGGATCGTGCGCGAGGTCGACGATCGGGCCCTGGTAAGAAAATGCGCCGTCATGGAAGGCGGTGCCCAGAAACTCGTGCAAGATGGTCTTGCGGCCATCGGGCGTGATTTCGAAGACGGTTCCGCAGCCGGTTCCGAGTGCGCATTGGTTGATGGCTCCGCCCCATGCGGTGGTGCCGAAAATGTTGCCGGCGTGATCGACATAGACGCTGTCGGCAACGTCTTGGCCATCCGCAGGCCCCTTGAAGGTATAGACCACGGTGTAGGCGCCATTGGGCGCCAGCTTGTAGACGACGCCACAGCCAGGGCCGCCACATTGATCGTTGCCGCCGAAATTCGTCCCGCCATAGAGATTGCCGGCCGCGTCAAAGGTCACAGGCGCGCTCGGGGTGCCCCCCTCGGTGGTGCCGTTGAAAGTGTGGAGGAGCGTAAAGGCTCCGGCCGAATTGATCTTGAATATCGTGCCGCTGTTGCTGTCGCCGCATCCATCGGTCGCCCCATACATCTGGCCGTCAGGGCCAAGCGTTAGGCCAGGAAAGGGATAGCAGCCATCCGATCCCCGGGTGAATGCATAGAGGATGCTCGCCTGCCCCGAGGGCGTGATTTTGTAGATCGTGCCCGGTCCTGTGTAGCAGCGGCAAATGCCCCCCTGCCGCGCGGTGCCGATGAGATCGCCCGCGTCGTCAACCAGAAGCCGGCCATTCGGTATTACGCCGATCGAAGGATCGAACGAATAGAGGAGCTTCTCTATACCGCCCGGGGGCAGCTTGAACACGGCGCCGTTGTCGGTGAGGCCTCCGGCCGCGGTGGTGCCATAGATCGTGCCGTCATCCGTCCGCGTGATGTTCATTGGATTCCATCCGTCGGACCGGCCGCCATGGAACTTGTAGAGAATGGTCTTCACGCCATCGGGAGTCATGCGGAAGATCTCCCCGCAGTGATGATCGTTGCAATCGTCTGTGATGGGACCGCCGACGGCCAGGCCATAGATGTTGCCGTCATTGCCGAACAGGAGCTTGTAGGGATCGCCGTCATGACCGGGCCGGAATCCGTAGACCACTTTCAGTTTCGGATCCGCCTTCGCAGGCGCGGTACCCGCCTGGAGCCCAGATAGCGCAACGAGAAGACCAAGACCGCCGATCAACCTTTGAAACACGTTCGTCATCGCACTCTCCCCTGCGTCTGCGCGCCTTCGTCTTCGGGGAGCTATAGGCTTTTGCGATTAGAGTCGAGTATATGCAACCGTAAGCCACAGAGGAGCGGGTTTTGCGTGACGATGGAGTTCGCGAAATCTTGCGGCGCCTGCGCTCAGCGAACGCCGGCGCCATAACCGAAGACCGGTGCAAGCCTTTCGAATTCGGGAGCGGGCGCCGAACGGATGAGCGAACGGATGGCGTGAGAGCGTTCCGGCGTCTTCGCTTCGGGCAGCGTATCGAAACAGCTCTTCAACACCGCAGGATCGTCCCATGGCACGTTGTGGAAGCCCTGGGTGAGATACGGACTTTCGGCATCGCGCTGCCATTCATTGGGAAAGAAGGCGACAATGTCGCTTTCGATCGCGGCGCGCCGTGCGGCGGGCATGCCGGCGACGCAGGCCGCCAGCGCCGAGGGAAGGTCGCGGCCCTCGCCGAACGGCAAGGTGCCGCCCTGTGTCGTGCGCGGATTGATTTCGATCAGATGCACGTCGCCCGCGCCGTCGCGTATGAAGTCGAGACCGTAGACGCCGCTCAAGCCGAACCGCCTCGCCACGCGCTCGGACGCATCGCGCATCTGCGGACAATCGACGTGCCGGATGACGTTGGGCGGACCCATGGCGCCATCGCTGACCAGGACGTCGTAGCAAAGATGCGCCACCACTTTGCCCTTCCAGCAGGCGAAGGCGCTGGCTGACGGCGTTCCGACGACGAAGCGCTGCAAACTGACCGCAGGATTCGACGGCGACCAGGCCCCGAGCAGGAAATGCAAGTCCTTGCGCTTGAGCGCGCGCACGAGATTGCGCAGCCGCGACGCGGGCCGCTTGAGCTTGCGAAACGCGCGCAGCGCTTCCTGTTTGGTACGGACGACGGCCACGCCATCGCCGCCCCAGCTGCCGTCCGACTTGAGCACGGCCGGAAGACCGAACGCCGCGATGCCGGTTTCGAGCGCAGCTTCGCTCTCGATGGCAAGCGTGTCGGCGCAGCGAATGCCGCCACCTTGCGCCGCAGCCATCGAGCTTGCGCGCGAAAGGATGGTTTCGAACTGTTCCGGCGCGCCGAGAGATCGTGCGATCAATGCGCGCAACGCCGATCCTTCCGCCTCGCGCGCGTAGAGCTTTAACAGCAGCGATACCGCGCGGTCGTCGCAGACCACCAGGAGGTCGGGGCGCGCCTCGCCGAGCGCTTGGCGCAGCGATGCCAGCGCCCTGAGCGGCCGGTAGCGATGACGGCGCGCGACATAGCGGCTGAGAGCCACCGGCGCCTTTGCCGGCGAGAAGGCCTCGACGCGCCACGACGCGGCGGCAAAACCCTGCGCGTAGCGGGCCGTCGCGGTCCAGTCCACGGTCGTCAGCAGCATGACGGTGCGTGTCATATTCGAACAATCCGGGGCAACCGCACCGCCCGTTGCACGTCCCGTTCCTGGCACGATTCTCGAAGCTTTCCAGCCAGCGGCGCCCGTCGCCGCGCTGCGCGGACCATTGTGGGACAGAGCTGTTCCCGGCTGAAACACTGGAGATCGAGATGAAACAGGTGTGCGATGTTGCCATCATCGGCGCTGGACCCCACGGCCTTTCGCTCGCGGCGCATCTGGCCGCGAAAGGCGTGAATTTCCGCATCTTCGGCAGGCCCATGACGACCTGGTCGGAGCGGATGCCGAAGAACATGATCCTGAAGTCGGACGGCTTCGCGACCAACCTCTCGGCGCCGTCGCCCGAAGCGTCCTTGAAGGCCTGGTCGGCCCGCAACGGCCTGCGCTACGCCGATCAGGGGCTGCCCATCGCGCTCGATACCTTTCTCGCCTACGCCCACTGGTTCCAGAAGCGCTACGTCCCCGGTGTCGAGCCCGCGAATGTCACCGGCCTTGTGCAGGAAGGCGACGATTTCCGCCTCACGCTCGAGACCGGCGAAGAGCTGCAGGCCAGGAGCGTGGTGCTTGCGGTCGGCATCACCTGGTTCGAACACATGCCCGAATCCCTGTCGGCGCTTCCCCAAACATTGAGGTCGCACAGCGCGGCACACCGCGAGGTGGCGCAGTTCAAAGACAAGGAAGTGGCCGTGATCGGCGCCGGTTCTTCGGCGATCGATCTTGCCTGGCTGCTGCACCAGGAGGGCGCCAAGCCACATGTGATCGCGCGCGTGGCGCAGATCGAGTACAACAAGGTGCCCGACGCGGCCGACGAGACCCTGATCGGCCGCACCTTGCGTCCGGCGTCCGGCATCGGCCGCGGCTGGAAATCGCTGTTCTGCGCCGAGGCCCCGCATCTCTTCTACCGCCTGCCGCAGGCGCTCAAGCGCCGCGCCGTCGACAGCCACATGCATCCGGCCGCGGGCTGGTTCATGCGCGAGAAGGTCGAAGGCGCAATCCCGATGTCGCTCGGCTGCACGCTTGCCGGCGTGAAAGCCGAGGCCGGCCGCGCCTCGCTCACGCTTGCCCGGCGCACGGGCGAGACCGAGACGCGGAGCTTCGATCACGTGATCGCGGCGACGGGCTACAAGATGGACATGCGGCGCATACCTTTCCTGCCGCGTTCTCTGGTCGCGCGCCTTTCCGAAGCCGACGGCACGCCGATCCTGAGCGACAGCTTCGAGACGCCTGTGTCCAAGCTCTATGCGGTCGGACCCGCGGCGCTGGAGACCTTCGGGCCCTTGATGCGCTTCATGGTCGGCTCCGAGTTCGCCGCCCCGCGGGTCGCGTCGCGCCTGGCACGTCAGTTCCCGGCGGCGATGAAACGCGCGGCGTGAGTCGCTAAGCCGCCTGTTGCGACTGGAACGCGGCGCAGGGGATCACGACGCTCACCGTCGTGCCCCTGCCGACCGTGCTTTCGATCGCGAAGCGTCCATCATGGATTTCGGCCAGCGCGCGCACCAGCGCAAGGCCCAGACCGGTCCCCTCATGCGACGCGCCCGCGCTGCTGCGGATCTGGACGAACGGATTGCCGAGGCGGGCGACCTGATCGGCGGGGATGCCGATACCGGTGTCCTCGACCGAGATCGTCATCTCGCCGGCGCCCATCTTGGCGCGCAGGCTGACGCGGCCGCCGCTCGGCGTAAATTTGATCGCGTTGGACATCAGGTTGAGCAGGATCTGCTTCATTGCCCGCCTGTCAGCCTCGATCCCAAGCGGCGCGGCGCCGGTGTCGTCGAGAAGCGTGACGCCGGCATTGGCCGCCTGCTCGCGCATCAATTCGATGCAATCGCGCACCACTTCGCGCAGATCGAAGGGCTGGCGGTGCAATTCGAACTTCCCCGCCTCGATCTTCGACATGTCGAGGACGTCGTTGATCAGGCTGAGCAGATGGCGGCCGGCGCGGCCCACCAGCCCGCTATATTCGCGATAACGCGTGTCGCCCAGCGGCCCGTAGATCTCCCGGTCCATCAGCTCGGAAAAGCCGATGATCGCGTTCAGCGGCGTGCGCAGCTCGTGGCTCATCGTCGCCAGGAACATGGATTTGAGCCGGTTGGCGCGCTCGGCGGCGTCGCGCGCGACGAAAGCCTCTTCGCGCGCGCTTTCGGCGCGGACGATGGCCTGGGCGAGGCCCTGCTCGAGACGCCGGCGCTGCTCCAGCGCCGCGCCTACCAGCACGACGGAGAATCCGATCACCGCGATGAAGATCTGGACGATGATGATCTGGGTACGCAGCGAGTGGATGGTGGGCAGCGCGTGACCGTCGCCGCTGAGGATGGGGATCATCAGATAGGCCGCCGCCATGAGCAGTGCCACCGCGCCGCCCGCGAATCCCCGCTGGAAGGTGATGAGATTCACCGCCGGAAAGATCAGGAAGGCGACGGGATAGTGGGCGAAGAAATTGAGCCCGAGCGCCGCTGCCAGCACGCCGAACAAGAGCAGCGTGACGAAGATCTGGTCGGGCGCGAACATCCTCTTGAGCGCGTCGAGCTTCACCGTCATCAGCATCGGCACGACGATGCTGTAGCCGAGCGCGTCGGTGGCGTACCAATCGAGCGCCTGGTGGAGGAAATCGCGTCCTTGAACCAGACTGAAGTAGAGTGCCGAGATGAGGGCCGATGCGGCCGGCGCGGGACCGAGCGCGAGCGCATAGAAGAGACACAGCGGTTTGGGCCGCGAGAGATCGTCCTGAAGGCGGAGCATCGTCAGCGGCGCCGCGACGATCAGAACGCCAACGGCGTTGCAGAAGGTGAGAGCCGCGGCGGTGGCCGGGGAATCGCCCATCGCCAGGTCCGCCGCGTAGTTGCCGCCCAATCCGGCTGCGAGCAGTATCGGCCAGGAACGCAGCGGATGACGCAGCAGGAAGTAGACCAGCACGGCATTGCCGAGCCAGAGCGCGCTGATACGTCCGATGAGATCGGACAAGGCGAGCCCGCCGCAGGCACAGAGAAAGACCAACACCGCGGCCGCGGCGATCGCCGCGACAGGCGGACGTTTACCGCGGACCAGCGTAGCGCCGGAGATCGCCGTGACCATGAGCGTTCTCAGATCCCGCAATGCCCCCGCCGCGAGCGCGGCGGGATTTCCTAAGGCGCGGGTCTAGCAAGACGGGAATAATGCCGGGTTAATCGGCGAGCTGGGAAAGAAGGAGTTGATTAAGAGATGGCGCCGGAATGCCGAAGAGCCCGGCTGACGGCACGGCCGGCAACTGTTCGACGCGAAAGCCTGGTGCCGCCTGCGTGACTCGAACACGCGACCCCATCATTACGAATGATGTGCTCTACCGGCTGAGCTAAGGCGGCCTTCCGAGGTTTTTTGCAATCCTTCCCGGGCAGCGACCTGAAAATTTCCAGGACCAGCCGGTGTCCGCAGTGCTATAGCGAGAGCGGCCCATCCTGACAATGCCCGGTCTGCGGACGGATCGGTGCGCCGGCCGCCACGCCTTTGTCCGTATCAGGCCCCCGAAACCTGCGCAATCCCAGGCTTCGAACGCGCTCGGGTCAATCAGCGCGGGACCGACAAGAAACCCGCCCAGGTGGTTTCTCCGGTTGCATAGTAGCCGGTGATGAAGCCCTCATCGTTGACCGAAACGGCAGCCGTGCTTTGCTTGGCATGTGGCACGTCCAACGTCTTGAATCGCCCTTTGCGGGACAGCACAAATCCGTGGTCGGTGCCGCTGCTGTCAGCATAGAAACCTACGATCGAGTCCTTGTCATTGATGGACTCCGCGAATGTACCTGCTCTTGCGTCGGGCTCGTCGATGGTTGTGATCGTTCCATCCGAGTCCCGGCGGAATCCATGGTATTTGCCGTCGCTGCCCAAATACCGGCCGACCGCCGTCCCGCTTCGGTTTATCGAATAGACGTATGTTCTCGATGAGCCCGGGGGATCGAACGGAACGACCGTTCCATCGGCGTCGCGCACAAAGCCGTGCAGCACGAAGCTGGTATCGTCCCAACTGCCCGCGACGACGCCATCACTGTTGATCGACATCGGTATGATATCGAAAGCGCTCTCGATCCCGAAAGAGACGAATGCGCCATTCTTGGGCTGAACGAAACCCAGATTGTTGTCGTTGGCGTCGTAATATGCTCCTGTGAAGTCGCCCCTGGCGTTGACCGCATTGATCGACGTGAAGTGATTGCTTCCCGGCGCGTCGTAGGTGGTCAGGGTACCGCCAGGAGTTCGAAGAAAACCGTGCTCGTCGCCGCAGCCCTGACCAGCCTCGTAATTCCCCACCACCAGGCCGCTCTCGTTCATGCCGCCGACATAGGTCTGGCATGCGCTCGGTCCATCGAACTTGGTGATCGTACCGTCCGAAGTGCGCACAAAGCCATGATCCGAACCGAATTTGTCGAGCCAGACGCCGGCCGCGTCCGCATTGGAATCGACAAAATAGGAATACGTGGCGCTGGCGCCGCCCACCTTGAATGTGATGATCCTGTTCTTGGCCAGGACCGGGTCGGCGGACGACGAAATCGCGGCCAGCCCGCAATACAAGGTCAAAAGTACGAAGCGTTTTCTTTGCATGTTCCCCCCACGAACTTTTTTTAAGAAACCGTGGCGTTCTACTTGCGGTTTGTCAACCGCACGACCCGGTGCTCACTTTTGAGCGCTCGGCTGGCGCGAAGCCAGAAAACGTCCAATCGATTTCGTGATCCCGCTGCGACCGGCAAGTTGACGAAGGGGCCGAGCGCCGAACGGCCTCGAAGGTTTTGTCTTGTTCCGCGTGTCTCCTGCGGCCATGCTGGCGACGCAGGTTCTCAAGACTTCGATGCTCACCAAGGCCGACGATTATCCCATTCACCAGCGCCCGGAGCCGATCGCCACCTCGGGAACCGACCGCAATTTCTACGACCGCTATTTCTTCAACGGTTACGCGGCGGACGGTTCGCTCTTCTTCGCGCTGGCGCTGGGCGTCTATCCGCATCTGAACGTGATGGACGCGGCGTTCTCTGTGATCGCGGACGGCGTGCAGCACAATCTGCGCGCCTCGCGCCTGCTCGCCATGGAGCGCATGGACACGCGTGTCGGGCCGATTGCGGTCGAAGTCGTGGAGCCGTTGAAGTCTCTGCGGCTGACGGTTGGCGACAACAGCCACGGCGTCGGTGGCGAGCTGCTCTTTCGCGCGCGCGCGAAGGCGGTGGAGGAGCCGCGCTTCACCTGGCGCATCGGGCCGCGCACGGTGATGGACTATACGAGGCTGACGCAGAACGGCAGCTATGAAGGCTGGGTGAGCGTCGCCGGCAAGACCTTCGCCGTTGCGGCCACGTCCGTGCTGGGCACCCGCGACCGTTCCTGGGGTGTCAGACCGATCGGCATGAGCGATCCGCAAGTGCCCGCGCCGCCGCGCATGCCGCAGTTCTACTGGCTGTGGGCGCCGCTCAACTTCGAAGACCGCTTCCTGCTCTATCATCGCAACGCCGACGGCGAGGGTCGGCCCTGGAACACCGCCGCGGTCATCGGCGTGCTCGGCGACGCGGAGCCGGCCCATATGTCGAATTGCCGCTCGGAAATCGCCTATACGCCGGGCACGCGCCATGCGAAGAGCGCCGTGATCGAAACGGTGGATGAAGCCGGCGAGCACTGGCGCGCCACGCTGACGAAGCAGGCGCAGTTCTATATGTCCGGTATCGGTTACGGCCACCCCGAATGGGGCCACGGCATGTATCGCGGCGAGGAAGCGGTCGGCTATGACGTCTACGACCTCGCCACGCTCAACGAAAACGAGCCGCGCTTCCAGCATATCCAGGCCCTGGTGACGGCAGAGCTCGAGGGTCCCGGCGGCCTCAGGCGCCAGGGTCGCGGCGTGCTCGAGCAGCTCGTTGCCGGTCCTTATCGTCCGCACGGCCTCACCGGCCTGTTCGATCCCGCGCCCGGATGAGCGAGGAACTTTCCCAAAGGCTCACGGTCTATTTGCGCGGCAAACTCGCCGCGCCGGATTTATCCGTACACGATCTTTCGCGCATTCCCGGAGGCGCCTCGCGCGAGACCTATCGGCTGCGCGCAAGCTTCACCAAAGACGGCGCGGCGATCGAGCGCAAGCTGATCCTGCGCCGCGATCCGCCGGCGAGCCTTATCGAAACCGAGCGCTCGGTCGAATTCCGCGCCTACCAGGCTTTCCATGCTCTGGGATTTCCCGTTCCCGAACCCATTGCGCTGGAAACGGAGAGCGCCGCACTGGAGCGCCCGTTCTTCATCATGAGCGAGATCGAAGATGCCCAGGCTGTCTCCGTTCTGGCGCCGGATCCTTACGGCGCGCATCGCGAGAGCGTGGGCCGCGCGTTCTGGAGCATTCTCGGCCGCATCGCCGCCGCAGATCCCAAGGAACTTGGCCTTGCCGATTTCGACGGCGCGAAGGCTGTCGAAGCTTGTTGGTCGCACGAAGTCGCGCGCTGGGAAAAGGTCATCGAGGAGGACGAACTCGAGCCGCAACCCATCGCGCGCGCGGCGCTGCGCTGGCTGAAGCGTCATCCTCCGCCGCCGGCGCAGAAGATCGCGCTGGTCCATGGCGATTATCGCAGCGGCAATTTCCTCATCGACGGCCAAGGCCGCATCCGCGCGATCCTGGATTGGGAGATGGCGCATCTGGGCGATCCACTGGAGGATTTGGGCTGGGCGCTCGATCCGCTCTGGGCCCATCACGATGTTTCGCGGCCAGGCGGCATGCTGCCGCGCGCCGATGCCATTGCCGTCTGGGAAAAAGCCAGCGGCTTGAAAGCTGATCCCAAGGCGCTGCTGTGGTGGGAAATCTTTGCGAGCCTCAAAGGCTGCGCGATCTGGATCTCCGCTGCCAGGGAATACGCGAGCGGCAGCAATCCCGATCCGGTCAACGCGTTTTCGGGCTGGTACTGTCTCGCCTTCCACAACATGATCCTGGCCGACCGCTTGGGTTCGCGCGCATGAAACCCGAAGCCGATCAGATCCTGAACGTCAGCGCCGACCAGCTCATGGCGGCGGCCATGGGCGGCATCGACGACGCCTATGGCAAGGGGACAGCGGCGATCCATGCGCTGCTGATGAAATTCGTCGCGCGCGAATATGAGCGCGGCGCCGAGATCCGCGCCGCCGAAAACCGCGACATGCGTGCGGCGTTCGCGGAACTGGCGCCGCTCGTCCGCGATGAGTCGTTGCGCACGGCACTCGAAGCCGCGGCGGCGCGGCGCGAAGACAGTCTTTCGATCTCGGCGCTCAATGCCGCCAATGTGGAACAGCGTCGACTGCTGATCTCTCTGCATGCGCATCTCGAAGAGGTCGGCGCGCGCGAAGGCGAGCAGCGCATCTGGAAGCTGCTCCGGACGCTTGCCGCCCGGCGCGCGGTGAGCCTGTTCTGACGGCGGCAGTGAAAAACGCTTCCCTTCGCCTGGCTCTGGCTCAGGCCGCGTCCGGCACCATCGGGGGCATGTACACGCCGTTCTTCGGCGCCTGGCTCGGCTGGCGGGGCCTATCGCCCGGCGCGATCGGCGCGCTGCTCGCAGCCGGAATGCTATTGCGGGTCGTGGTGGCGCCGGTGAGCGGCATGATCGCGGATGCGCGCAACGACCGGCGCGGCGCGATGCTGGTGCTCTATGCCGTGATGTTCGCCGGCTATGCCGCCTTGACCGGCGTGACCACGCCCATGTTGATCTTCCTGGCCGCGGTTGCGGCCAACACCGCCGGCGGCTGCGTGACGCCGCTGCTCGAAAGCGTCAGCGTCCGGCTCTCGGAGGTTTTCAACTTCGACTACGGCCATGTGCGGGTGTGGGCGTCGGCTTCGTTCATGATCGGCAACGTCGTCGCGGGATTCTGCGTCAGCCGGTTCGGGCTCGTGGCGCTGGCGCCGTGGTTGACGGTGGCCGTGGCGCTGAACCTGATCGCGATCTACGTCCTGCCAAAGCCCCCAACGGGTCGGCCGCGCGGCGATTTCGTTCTGAAATTGCGCGTCACGATGGCGGAAGCGCGCGAACTTCTGCGCTCGAAAGTCTTCGTGGTGTTTCTGGCCGCGGCCAGCCTCGATCAAGGCAGTCACGCTTTCTATTACAGCCTCGGCGGCCTGCACTGGCGCGCGCTCGGCTACAGCGGCGCGCTCATCGGCATTCTCTGGCCGCTGGGCATCTTGGCGGAAATCGCGCTGATGTCGGTATCCTTGAAGGTATTCCGCGCGCTCGGCGCCACCAGGCTCTTGCTGCTGGGCGCTGCGAGCTGCGTGCTGCGCTGGACGATCCTGGCCTTCGATCCGCCGCTGCCCTTCGTGATCGTCGCGCAGTTCCTGCACGGCGGCACCTTCGCGCTCGCCCATCTGGGCGCGATGTATTTCGTGCTCAAGGCGGTGCCGCCGCGCCTTGCCGCAACCGCGCAAAGCCTCTATGCGGTCGCCTCCTCCGGCGCGGCCATGGGCCTGGCGACATTGGCGGTGGGACCGTTGTATGCGGCGTATGGCGGCCGCGCCTATCTTCTGATGACGGCGATGGGGATCGCTTCGCTGGGTCTAGCCTTGGTGCTGACCCGTCAATGGCATGGCGGGCGGCTGACGCAAGGCGCGGAAGACGAAGCGCTGGCCACCATCTAACGTCCGCGCGGATGCGCCTTGGCATAGACTTCCGACAGCTTTGCCGTGTCGAGCTCGGTGTAGACCTGCGTCGTCGACAGCGACGCGTGACCCAAGAGTTCCTGCACAATGCGCAGATCGCCGCCATTGGCGAGCAGATGAGTCGCGAAGGAATGACGCAAGGCATGCGGTGTCGCCCGCTCCGGCAGGCCCAGACGTCCTCGCAAATTCTGCATCAGCGCCTGCGCCTCGCGCGCGCTCATCGCCCGGCCACGGCGGGAAAGGAACAGGGGCGATGCCGCCTCGCCCGCGAACGGGACGGCCTTGGCGTAGCGCGCGATTGCTTCGCGCACTGCCGCAAGAACCGGCACGACGCGCTGCTTCTTGCCTTTCCCCAGGATTGTGAGAACGGCACCGAGAGGAACATCGCCGCGCTTCAGCGACAGCGCCTCGGAGATACGCAAGCCCGCGCCATAGAGCAGCATCAGCAGCGCCGTATCGCGCAATCCGATCCAGGCGACTTCGTTTTCGCCGGCTTCGGCGATGGCGCGCCTTGTGTCGTCTTCGCTCAAGGGGCGCGGCAGCGACTTCTTCGCCCGCGGCGCCTTGAGCGCGAACGCCGCGGCGTTCTCCAGAATATCTTCGCGCGTCAGATAGCGGAAAAATCCGCGGATCGCGGACAGGGCACGCTGCACGCCGCGCGGCGACAGGCCGTCGTTGCGGCGATGGGTGACGAAGGCGCGGACGTCGGCGGCGCTCAGCTTCGACAGCGCACGCGCATCGACCTTCTGTCCCAGGTGCTGCCGGAGAAACTCGAGGAAGCGGTCGAGATCGTCGCCATAGGCGCGCAAGGTGTGCACACTGGCGCGGCGCTGATGCTTGAGCGCATCGAGCCAGGCCCGCTTCAGCTCTTGGGCGGACTGCCCCATGCCCTGACCGCGCGTTCCACCGCTTCGAGCTTGGCCTTCAGCGCCGCGTTCTCCGCGCGCAGCTTGTCGATGATGTGGCGCTGCAGGTCGTGCAGGCCCGCCTCGGCGAAGCGCTCCGGCAACAGCAAGGAAAGCAGATTTCCGTCGCCCGCCAGCCTTGCGCGATTCATGCGGATATAGGCCCGAACCGCCTCGTCGGCCTCGGGCTCGAAGGTTTTTGCGCTTTCGCTCATGTTCCCCTGATCTTCACGCCGGCCTTCTGCGCATCCGCGAGAAAGGCGGCGAGCCCCTTGTCAGTCAATGGATGGTTGAGAAGCGACTTGAACACGGACGGCGGAATGGTGGCGATATCGGCGCCGGCCAGCGCGGCCTCGCGCACATGCATGACATGGCGCACCGAAGCGGCGAGCACCTCGGTCGCGAAACCGTAATTGTCGTAGACGGCGCGGATGTCGCGGACCAGCCCCATGCCGTCTTCGCCGACGTCGTCGACACGCCCGATGAACGGCGAGATGTAGGCGGCACCGGCCTTCGCGGCCATCATTGCCTGAACCGCCGAAAAGCAGAGCGTGACATTGACGGTCGTGCCGTCGCCGCAGAGCGTGCGGCAGGCCTTGAGACCGTCCCAGGTCAGCGGCACCTTGACCGTGATATTGGAGGCGATCTTGGCGAGCCTGCGGCCTTGAGCGAGGATGCCGTCGTAATCGGTCGCCAGCACTTCGGCGCTGACCGATCCGGGCACCAGCTTGGCGATTTCCTCGAGCGCCTCGACATAGTCGCGCCCGGTTTTGGCGGCGAGCGAGGGATTGGTGGTGATGCCGTCGACCAGGCCGGTCGCCGCGAGTTCGCGGATATCTTTGATGTCGGCACTGTCGATGAAGATCTTCATGTTGACCGCCGGGAATCGCAGATCACAGTGTAGCCCATGACAGACGCCGCCTTGAAGCCCGCCTTGGGACCGGCTCCGTGCGCGGGCGTCCTGCTGCCGTATCCTCTGCCCGGCCCGTACGATTACAAACTCCCCAGCGGAACCGAGGTTGCGCGTGGCCTTTTGGTCACGGCGCCGCTGGGAAAGCGCGAGACCATCGGCGCGGTATGGGGCGAGGCGGAAGGCGCGGTCGGCGACAACCGCCTCAAATATGCCGAGCCGATCGAGGGTCATCCGGTGTTGCCGGACGATCTCTGCGACTTCGTCGATTGGGTCGCCGATTACACGTTGACGGCCAAGGGGCTGGTCCTGGCGATGGCGCTACGCTCGGCGCGCCAGGCTTTGGGCGAAGACGTGCCGCGCATCGCCTATGCGTTGGGCGGCGCCCTGCCCAAGAAACTCACCCCGCCGCGCGCGCGCGTGCTCGAACTGCTAAAAGACGGACTGTTCCGCACGGTGCCCGCGATCGCGGAGGAAGCCAATGTCGGCGCCGCGGTGGTGCGCGGGCTCATCGACTGCGGTGCGCTGGTGGCGGTGACGCTGCCGGAATTCGACGCCCTCCCCGCGCCGGAACCGGATTTCGCGCCGGCAGCGCTGAGTCTCGAACAGGAAGCCGCCGCGCGTTCTTTGAAAGCCCAGGTGGCTTCCCATCGCTTCGCGGTCAGCCTGCTCGACGGTGTGACCGGCTCCGGCAAGACCGAGACCTATTTCGAGGCGGTGGCCGAAGCCCTGCGCCGCAAGCGCCAGGCGCTCATTCTCTTGCCCGAGATCGCACTGACCGTTCAGTTCCTCGACCGCTTCGCCGAGCGCTTCGGCGTGCGGCCGGCGGAATGGCATTCGGATCTGTCGCAGAAGGAGCGCCGCCGCGTCTGGCGCGCTGTCATGGGCGGCGAGGCGCGGGTGGTGGTCGGTGCGCGCTCGGCACTGTTCCTGCCCTTCCGCGAGCTCGGCCTTGTCGTCGTCGATGAGGAGCACGAGCAGGCGTACAAGCAGGAAGACGGCGCCGTCTATCATGCCCGCGACATGGCCGTGGTGCGCGCGCGCCTCGCCCAATGCCCGGCCGTACTCGCCAGCGCGACGCCGTCGCTGGAGACATATGTCAACGCCACCAGCGGGCGCTATGCGCATCTGAAGCTCCCGCGCCGTCACGGCGATGCCGTGCTGCCCGAGGTAAGGCTGATCGATCTGACCCGCGAACGCGGCGAGCCTGGGACCTTTCTGTCGCCGCCGCTGCGCGACGCGTTGGCGAAGACGCTGGCCGCGGGCGAACAGGCGATGCTGTTCCTCAATCGCCGCGGCTACGCGCCGCTGACCTTGTGCGAGATCTGCGGGCACAAATTGACCTGCCCGCATTGCGCCGCGTGGCTGGTCGAGCATCGCTATCGCAAGCGCCTCGTCTGCCATCATTGCGGATTCGATGCCGCCGTGCCGCCCGAATGCCCGCAATGCCATTCGCCGGCAAGCTTCATCGCCTGCGGGCCCGGCGTGGAGCGCGTCGCGGAAGAGTTTGCCGCCGCGTTTCCCGCCGCGCGCGTGGCGATCGCCTCGAGCGATACGATGCACGGTCCGGCCGAGACACAGGCTGCGATCCGCGCCATGATCAAGCGCGAGATCGACGTCTTGATCGGCACCCAGATCGTAGCCAAGGGGCATCATTTCCCGCAGCTCACCTTGGTGGGCGTGATCGACGCCGATCTCGGCGGCTCCGATGGAGACCTGCGCGCGCGCGAACGCACCTTTCAACTGCTGCATCAGGTGAGCGGCCGCGCCGGCCGCGCCGACAAGCCCGGGCTGGTGCTGATCCAGACGCGCAATCCCAAGGACACGGTGATGCAGGCACTGGCGAGCGGGGACCGCGACGCCTTCTACGAGCAGGAACGGCTGCTGCGCGCGCGCACGCAGGCGCCGCCCTTTGGACGGCTGGCCGCGATCATCCTGTCCGGCCGCGACGGCGACGCCGTGCGCAAGTCGGGGCGCGACCTCGCCAAGGCCGCGCCCGCGGCGCGCGGCGTGAAGATTTGGGGGCCGACGCCCGCCTTCTATTCGCTGCTGCGCGGGCAGACCCGCGAGCGGCTTCTGGTGCAGGCCGAGCGCACGGTGAACATCCAGGCGTATTTGCGCACTTGGCTGAGGAGTGTCCAGATCCCAAATGCCGTCCGCGTCACCGTCGATGTCGACCCGGTAAGTTTTTTTTAAAGCAACGGGATCTGATTCTCGAATTTCAAGGGATGGACTTTCGCGCAATCGCCCGTTGTCTCGATTTCAACCCCGACCTTCAGCTTTCTGCCCGTGGAATAGAGTGTCGACGTCACGATCGTTGGATAGCTAACCGAGCCTGGTATCGCGCGGCATACTCTGGCTGCATTTCCGGAATAGATGCATTCGAAGTCTTTGCCTTTGCCAAGCGCGCGCGCGTAGGATCCGTTCATACTTGTCCAGCGTTGCTCGAGGACCTGCGCAGCCTTATTGCCGCAAATTTGCGCGGCGACATTGGATGCAGCAGCGTCAAATTCGGCGCTGCTCGGTTCCGAACTTTGCGCCGTACTGAAACTGACCGTCGCTTCCCATGGCGATTCCACAGGGCGGCCGTCCTTTGTCGCCGGGTGATAAAACCACCTCTGCACGCACTTTACCGCCAATGCATCTGCAATCGGATCTTCGCTTGATACTCCGACGACGATGTCCTTAACGGCTCCATCGACGTCAATTGTGAAATTGAGCTTCGCGGCGCGAATGTCGTGCTCGGTCGCGTCCGCCATCCATTCGTCCATTGCCGCTTTGCATGAATGCGCGTTGGCAGGCGCGGGTCTCGTCTCGCCACTCGGCGCAGATGCGCCCTCAGAAAGCGTGCCGCTCGGCCACAATATGATCGCGGCCGCAATACATTTGAGGGTTCGAACCGTGTGCAACCTGGTTCCCCGCCACTTTTCTTGGTCAACAAGCTAGCGTCCCGCGAAATAGAGCACGGCCAGCACGATCACGAGCGCGACGGCCTGGGCGAGGATGCGGTAGCGCATCAGCACGTTCGACCATTTCGAATCGGTCTTGCCGCCGACCGCCATGACCGCGATGCCCGCGACCAGGATGATGGCGACGGCCGCGAGCGCGATGAGAATGAGGACTTTTCCGAACATGGCTGCTCACGGATTCCGCGGGCGAACCTTATAGGCCGCCCGGCGGGAAGGAAACGCGGCTTGGAAGGAGTTGGC
>Ga0335083_10003359_pt1 | contig 20808 bp, 20 predicted proteins | sample Lox_Sample_42_FD_206716 | JGI IMG/M metagenome (GOLD analysis project Ga0335083, IMG submission 206716) | Soil microbial communities from Loxahatchee National Wildlife Refuge, Florida, United States - Lox_Sample_4.2 | ecosystem: Environmental > Terrestrial > Soil > Wetlands | place: USA...
GCGGCTCGACGCTGCCTTACCAATACCAGACCGAGCAGGACGAAAAGCGTGTGGTCCGCTATGGCCTCTTCCAGGTACAGCCGCACATCTCCGCGTCGGCCCGCTTTGAAGCCGACTACCACCACCAGCTCATTCAAGTCACGCTGCGCAACGTCGACCGCTTCGAGTCGGTCTCGCTCGACTTCCCTCCCGACAAACTCGTCGAGGCCGCGCTGGAGGACCTCGTGAAGCTCATGATGGGAGAACCGAACGGCTTCTTGCGCCGCGCGCCGCTCGCGCTCATCCGAGGCAGCCAGGACGCCGTGACTCCGGCGCCGCAGAAAGCGTGATCCCCTAGGATCAGGCCGCTAGAGCGCGCGGCGAAGCAGCAGCACCGCAACGATCACCAGCAGCACCGCCACCAGCGCGAGCCATCGGTTGCGCGTGCGCTGCGCCGCGGCGAGCGCCATGAGCGCGGTGTCGGACGCCGCCGCGGGCGCGAGCAGCCTCTGGTGCAGCAGCCGCGGAATCTCCGGAAGCGCCGCAACGATGTAAGGCGCCTCGGCGAGCAACCGCCGCTGCAGCGCGGGCAGCCCGATCTGATCGCGCATCCAGCGCTCGAGAAACGGCTTCGCCGTCACCCAGAGGTCGAGGTCCGGATCGAGCTGGCGGCCCAGGCCCTCCACGGCGAGCAGCGTCTTCTGCAGCAGCGTGAGCTGCGGCTGGATCTGGACGTTGAAGCGGCGCGACGCGCGGAACAGCGAGACCAGCACCTTGCCGAGCGAAATCTCCTTCAGCGGCCGGTCGAAGATCGGCTCGAGCACGACGCGGATCTCCGCTTCGAGCTCGTCCACGCGGGTATCCGCGGGCACCCAGCCCGATTCGAGGTGAGCTGTGGCGACACGGTGGTAATCGCGGCGGAAGAAGGCCAGGAAGTTCTGCGCGAGATAGCTCTTGTCGGTCTCCGACAGCGTGCCCATGATGCCGAAGTCGAGCGCGATGTATTTGCCGTGGTTGCCGGGGTCGACGGCGACGAAGATGTTGCCGGGGTGCATGTCGGCGTGGAAGTAGCCGTCGCGGAAGACCTGCGTGAAGAAGATCTCGACTCCCGCGCGGGCGAGGCGCTTCAGATCGATCCCCGCGCGCGTGAGCTCGTCCACGCGGGCGATCGGAATGCCGCTCATGCGCTCCATGACCAGCACTTCCTCGTTTGTGTAGTCCCAATAGATCTCGGGCACGAGGAGGAGCGGCGAGTGGCGGAAGTTGCGCCGCAGCTGCGAGCAGTTGGCGGCCTCGCGCGTGAGGTCGAGCTCGTCGCGGATCGTCTTCTCGAATTCCTTGACCACTTCGCGCGGCCTCAAACGGCGTGCGTCGGCCGACACCCGCTCGACCAAGCTGGCCGCGGTGTCGAGCAGCGCCAGGTCATGCGCGATGACGGCGTCGATGCCGGGGCGCAGCACCTTCACCGCCACCGGCGTGCCGTCGGGAAGCTGCGCGAAGTGCACTTGCGCCACCGAGGCGCTCGCCGTGGGCTCGCGGTCGAAGCTCGCGAACACCTGCTCGACGGGCTTTCGGTAGCAGCGCGTGAGCGTGGCGATCACTTCCTCGGCCGGAAACGGCGGCACGCGATCCTGCAGCTTGGCGAGCTCGTCGGCGATATCGGTCGGCAGCAGGTCGCGCCTGGTCGACAGCATCTGCCCGAACTTTACGAATATCGGGCCCAGCGCTTCGAGCGCGAGGCGAAGTCGGACCGCGCGCGGCGTGGAAAGGTCGCGCCAGAACAGGAGGCGGTTCACCCACGGCCGCAGCCAGCGCAGCCGCTCGTGCGACAGCACGATGTCGTCGAGGCCGAAACGCAGCGCGACCCACTGAATGCGAAGGAAGCGCAGGATTCTCATCCTTCACATTGTACGTGGCCGGTTTTTGCGGCCTTTCGCCGGAATGGTGCCACGCCTTGAAATGGGGTCAGACCCCATTACACGGCCTGGCACCATTTTTCTTGCGGGTCAGAACACGAACTTGGCGCGGCGTCGTTTGGCGCCGGCGGCAGGCGGCGCCGTCGAGGGTTTGGGCGCCTCACGCGGCGTGTCGTCCTCGGTTCGCATCGCGCGTACCCGCGGCACCGGCAGCGCCGCCGGCGCGACGCCCTCGCGCGGCGGCCGTTTCGGCGCGCTCATTTCGGGGCGGAGGGAAATTGCGCATAGGGACCCTTGGGTGTCTCGCCGGGCGGCAGGTACGCAGGCGCCTGCGTACCGACCGGCCCCAGCGATTTCACGAAGCGATAGAACGCGCGCAGGTCGGCCTCGTGCATTTCGTTGAGCGTGAAGTAAGGCATCGGCGGCCGCGCCTTGAGCGTGCGCGCGCTCTTGACCCACTGGTCCTCGCTGATGTTGGCCATGTACATGCGAAGGTTGGGCGCGTACGTCGTGCCCCAGTCGCCGCGCCAGCCGAAGGAATCGCCCATCAGCCAGTCCTTCTCCGCCACCTTGCCGGCGCCCACGAGATAACCCGCGGTATGGCAGTCGTTGCAGCCGGCGATCTTGGCGATGTAGCGGCCGCGCTCGAGGCTTTGCGCATCCGCCTTGGATGCCGCCGATGCGTGGGAGATGGCGAATGCTGCCGCTGCGAACAGTGCGGCGTAGAGGATGCTGCGCAGGATCGACATGGTGGGTCCCTCGTGAAGGTTGAAATGATAACGTTGCCGAGCCGTTCTACGCAGCGTGGGCGATGTGTTCCCGCCATTCGCGGCCGGTGAGCGCGAGCGCGCCGATGGCCGGGTGCACGTCGCGCGCGAGCAGGCGGCCGAGCTCGTGGTCGGCGTCGCGCTCGCGCCGGGCGAGGTCGAACCAGCGCGTAAGCGGCGCGTCCTGCTCGTCCGCATAGGCCGCGTACGCGGCGCGGGTGAGCGCGAGCTGCACGAGCACCGCCTCGAACGGCGTGAGCTTCGCGTCGCAGGCGCCGAGCGCGGTGACGTCGCGCGTGATCCCGCCCAGCGGGCGCGTGGCTTCGGCCAGCGCGCCCAGCCTATGCAGGCCGGCGTGGTCGGTCTCGCCGAGCACGGCGATGAGCGCGTAGTTGGCGAACGCATCCTTCATCCAGGGCAGCGCGAAATTCGCGCGCGCCTGATCGGCGACCACGCGCGCGAGCTCGTGCGCCACGAGCGACTCGGCCACGGCGCTTAAATCCGGCGCGTCGCGATGCACGCGGTGGGCGCCATGCGCCTTGATGAGCGTGCGCAGCGAAGGCGCCGGCAGGCGCGACGCGAGCTCGCGGCTGATGTCGTCCCACGCGTCGGCGGTCTCGCTGCCCACGACGAGATGGCCGCCCTCGGTGAAGTGCGCGATGCCGTACATTGCGACCTCGGCGTGCTTCGCCCAGTCGGCGCGGTCGAGCACGAGCAGCCGGAAGCGCGGCGTGAAGCGCAGGCGCTTGCGCAAATGCCAATAGGCGCGCTCGGTGCGCTGCGCGATGCGCATGGCGGCGGGGACGGCGCTGCGGCTCGCCGCGACGGTGAACGGGAACCAGGGCAGCGGCGTAAGGCCGCTCTGCGGCCAGGAAAAGGGCGCGGCCAGCGCCTTGGCGAGTGCGCTGTCGGCGGGTCCGAAGTAGTCTAGAGGCTTCACGGCGATCTCCACGAGCGGGTTTTCCAAGGAGCGCATCATGAAAGCTCGGCGCTGGCGGATGGCTGACAGATGGTGGGATGCGCGCGGACGCGCGTGTTTCGCTTAAGCCATTGAATATAAATATATTATGACCGTGACGAGGCGCCGTGCCGGCCGCCGCCTCGAACGCCCGCCCGCCCTGACACATGGCTGACAACCGCCTTACAGCGACTGGCGAACCGCTTCGGTCTCGGGCGAGGGGGTGCGCCCCAGCACGATCGACAGGAGCTCGCGGCACCGCCGGTAAGCGGTGAGCGCCCCGGACGGATTGCCTTCCTCGCGCAGGCACACCATGAGCCGGCGGTAGATGGCCTCCGCCAGGTTGTCGACCTCGAGCGTGCGCTCGTAGAGCGAGCGCGCCCGTGACCACTCACCCTGGCGCTCGAGCGCGTCGCCGGCGGCGAGCACCGCGCGCACGAGCTTGGCCTGCAGGCGGTCGCGCGCGGGCAGCGTCCACGGCTGCGGCGCATCCAGCGCGAGGAAGTGGCCGCGGTAGAGCTCGAGCGCGGCGCCGACGTTGCCGGCGTCGAGCGCGGCTTCGAACGCCCACACGTCAAGCCACACGAGCTCCGGATTGAGCGAGAGCTTCCCGTCCGCGAGCTGGAGCACGCCCTCGAGGTCGATGAGCTTGCGCAGGCGGTAGAGGTTGCTGTCGAACGAGGTCTTGGCGTCGTCGCCTTCGGCATCGGGCCACACCAGCGCCGTCAGCATCGTGGCATCCACGCCGCGCCCGCCGTGCGTGACGAGCGCCTTCAGGAGCTCGAGCGGTTTCTTCTGCGCCTTGCCCTTCGACACGAGCGGCTCGCCGTCGCGCGCGATCGAGAACTCGCCGAACGTGCGCAGCGCAACGGGCCACGGCCAGTCGGTGACGTCGGGACCCGGCGGCGAGAGCTTGCGCTTGCGGATGAGGGTTCGTACGTAATCCTTCTCGACCGCGTGCGTGAGCGCGAGGGCGAGGATCGGGGCGAGCACGTCCGACGGCAGGCGCAAGAAACCGAAGTAGCCGGAGGCGCGGCAGTCGGCGAGCAACGCGGCAGCGGACGCGAGCGCGCCTTCCCCGTCGCCCTCCGCGAGGAGTCGATGCGCGTCGAGCAGCCGGCGGTGCAGTTCGAAATTGCGGCGATCGGCGCCGGTGGCGAGCGCTATCGCCTGGTCGTAGAGCGCAAGCGCGCGCGCGATCTCGCCCAAGTGCACGTGGCACAGCGCGTTGCGCACCAGGAAGTGCGGGATCTGCATCGCGGGCAGGCCGCTCGCGCGGCCGACCTCGACCGCGTCCGCCGCCGCCGCGGTGGCGTCGCGCACGCGCCCCTGGAGCATCAGCACACCCGCCTCCTGGTAGCGGAAGTACGCAAGGTCCATCCGTCGCGACGGCGACAGCGCCGCGCGCAGCTTGGCGAGCGCCGCGGCGGCGCCCTCGACGTCCTCGCTCGCGACGAGCGCCGTGACCTCCGCGTGGTAGATCTCCACCTGCACCCACTTCAATCCGTGCGAGGCCGCGAACGCCTCGGTGTCCTTCATGATCTTTTGCGAGCGCGCGTAGTGGCCGCGGATCTGCTCGTTGAACGCGCGGTGCACCTGCCACCACACGCGGTTCACCGCGGTCACTTCCGGGTCGGCGAGCCACGGCTCGGCGCGCGCGATGAGGGTGTCGGCGCTCGTTCCCTTCGTCTTCCAGTTCTGGTAGTTGAACAGGATCGACGCGGCGTTGACGCGGTCGTTGACCGGCACCGAGAGGATGTCGGGCGCCTCGAGCAGCGCCTCGACCGTGCGCGCCGCGTCGTCGATGCGCTCGTTGTCCGGCTGGCGGAAGAGCAGCGCGATCAAGAGGGCGCCCCGGATACGCAATCCGTCGGCGGTGGACAGAAACGGCGGGCCCTTGTCGAGGAGCGAAGTCAGGACGTCGATCCAGCGATCGAGCGGCGCGAAGTCGGCCCACTCGAAGTAGTGGCAGTCGACCGCGGCCGCGGCGGTGAGCAGCTGCCGGCGCACGTCGTTGCGCGCGACGAAGCCCTCGTAGGCGCGCTCGAGCAGCGCCTTGCAGCGTGCGGGCTCGTCGTACATCACGGCGTAGGCCTCGCCCAGGGCGAGCCGAGGCTCCGATTCGCGCACCTCGGCGGGCATCGCCGCGAGCCACTTCACGAGCGCCTTGCGCCGACCCTCCGCCAGCAGCGAGCGACCCGCGTGCAGCGTGAGGCCCACCAGCGCGGGCCATTGCCGTGCTTCGATGTAGAGCGCCGCCGCGGCGTCGAAATCGGCGCGCGAGACGAGCTGCCCCGCGGCGCGGTCGAGCGCCGCCTGCCGTTCCTCGGCGGAGAGCCGGCGCCGGCCTTCCGCGAGCAGGAACTCGCGGAACAGCGCGTGGAACTGGTAGACGGGCTGGTCGCCGATGCGGCGGCGGTCGGTGAAGAGATGGCGCCGGAACACGTAGTCGAGCACGAGCGGCGCCTCCGGGTTGCCGGAGATCGCTTCGGCGTCGGCGGGCGTTACCGAAGGAAGGAGTGCGGCGAGCATGAGCACGCGCTGGTTTTCGCTGCGCGCGCGGCCGAAGATCTCGCCGGTGAAATACTGGAACACCGCCTCCTTGCCTTCGGGCAGCAGCGCCTCGGGGGCCATCCCCTCGTTGCGCAGGAAGTGCTCGCGCATGAGCACGATGCCGGCGGCCCAGCCGTCGCTCGCCTTGTAGATGGCGCGCGAAAGCGCATCCGACATCGGCCCGCCCGAGGTGAGCGACTCGGTTTCCTCGGCGGTGAAGCGCAGCGCCTCCCACTCGATGCGCGTGATGCGCTGCTCGCCGACGAGGCGCGCCATCTCCGGAACGGGCGGCTCGCGCGACAGGAAGACGATGTTCAGGCCCTGCGGGATCTCGCGCAGGCCTTCGGCGAACGCGAAGCGCCACGACGGCTCGGCCTTGGGCTCGTGGAAGTTGTCCACGACGAGCACCGACCCGGGCGGGAAGAGGGCAAAGAGCTCGCGCATGAAGCGCCGCGTGAACGCGGGAAGGTCGCCTGCGTATTCGGCGCTGAACATCGGCAGCGCGGCGGCTTCGCGCGTGGGCTTGCCGGGAATCTCGGCCGCGCCGAGGCGCACGTAATGGAAGAACGTCGCGGGGTCGGCGTCGCCGGGATCGGCCTGGAACCACATGCCCGGCAGCCTGCGCGATTCGATGTAGCTTGCAATCAGCGTCGACTTGCCCGCGCCGGGCGGACCCGCGATCCAAATGATCGGGTGGTGCGCGCGCCGCTCGTCCAGGAGCTTGAACAGCCGCTCGCGCTTGTGGACGTTGAAAAGGCGCGGCCGGCTGAACTTGGCGAGGGTTGCGACCGGCGGCGTGCGGCGGGCGGCCCGTGCCATCAGGTCGGACGAATCGGGCGCACCCGCGGGGCGAGGGCATCGATGCGCGAGGCGAGCGCATCGACGCGCGCGGCGACCTCTTCGATGCCCTCTCGCAGTAGTCGGAACTCGCGGCCGCGCGCGAGCAGCCCCGCCTCGTCGCGCGCGTAGCTCGCGGCGCTCTCCGCGAAGCGCTGCGAGGCGTATTCGGGAAAGGCGAGGAGTCGCCGCCCGGCGTCCGCGACGCGTTGCCCTGCCACGGGCCCCAAGGCCTTGGCGAACGTCTCCTCGACGAACCACGGCATGGTGCGCGCGAGCTCCTTCAGCACGCCCCCGAGCGCGCCGTCGCCTTCCTCGCGCACGAATTCGTTCCAGCGCGACGGATCGGCGAGGAACGAGGGCAGCGAGAAGGGCGACAGGGTGAGCCGAAGGTCGGACGCCGCGCCGCGCGGCGCGGACGCGAGCGAGCCGTCGGCGGCGATCGCCCACGTCGCCGACACGGGCCCGACTGCAAGCGTGAACACGCGCCCGCTCATGGTCGCGAGCTTCTCGCGCGCCCACGCCTGGTCCGCCAGCATGCTGTTGGCGAGACGCGCGGGCGCGGCGGCGGGGTCAGGCCACTTCATGCGCCTGCTGGATGCCGGCGAGCAGCCAGCCCGAAGAGTCGTCGACCGGCTTGACGAGGTTCCACACTTCCTCGAATCCCTTGGGCAGCACGGTGCCGTCTTCGCGCAGAAGGCCCGTGAAGCGCACGCTCATCCAGTGCTCGCGCCCCTCGGTGGCCACGTCGAGGATCGTGGCGTCGAGGCGCATCACCTCGGTGGGTTCGTGAGGGCCTCGCTCCGCGAGATCGCGCGAGACCTCCGCGAGCATCTCGGGCGTCATCATCTCGGCGAGGGTCTGGCGATCGGCCGCGTCGTAAGCCGCCTGCATCTTGCGAAACGAAAGCTTCGCCTGCTCGACGAAGGGCGCGGGATCGAACCCCGGCGGAGAGCGGCCTTGCGGCGGTGCGCTCGCGACAGGCTCGGGCGGTCCGCCGGCGCTGCCCAGATGCGGCTCGACGCGTTCGGCCGGTCCGCCCGCGTAGGCTAGCGGCGATGCCGGTGCGCTGCGCCTTGCGAGCAGCATGCGCACGAGCACGATTCCGCCGCCCGCCAGGAGCAGCAGCAGAAGCAGGCTCGCGAACGATTCCGACAGGCCGAAGTGCGACAGCAGCGCAGCGAGCCCCAATCCCGCGGCGAGGCCCGCGAGCGGCCCGAGCCAGCGCGATGCGCCCGAGGCCGCGGGCGCCGGCGCAGTCCTGGGCGCAGCCTGCGCTGGCGCGGGCGTGCTAGGCGAAGCGCTCGGAGCGCTTGGCGCAGGTGACGGAGCGGGTGTGATCTGGCGCTGCGAGCCGAAGCTGCGGCTGCCGCCGAGACGCTTGGCGTCGGCGACGTCGGAGGCCGTCCACGCGGTGAGCGCCAGGGCGATGGCCGCCAGTGCTGCGAGTCGGTTCATTCGTTGCATCCCCCTGACAAATCTTCCAAGTTGGCGTGAATATGGCGCTTGCCGGCGCGGCGATCAATACACACGGCCCACGTGCACCGCGACCACCCCGGCCGTAAGGTTGTGGAATTCGACCTTGTCGAAGCCCGCCTGTTCCATCATCGCCGCAAGCGCCGCCTGGTCGGGGTGCACGCGGATCGATTCGGCGAGGTAGCGATAGCTCGCGTCATCGTGCGCGACGAGCTTGCCGAGACGCGGCAGCACGTTGAAGCTGTACCAGTCGTAGATCGGCGCGAGCGGCTCCGCGACGCGCGAGAACTCGAGCACCAGCGCCGCGCCGCCCGGCCGCAGCACGCGCCGCATCTCCGCGAGCGCGCGGTCCTTGCGCGTGACGTTGCGCAGGCCGAACGCGATCGAGACGACGTCGAACGTGCGCTCGGCGAACGGCAGGGCTTCGGCATTGCATTGCAGCGTCGGCAGCGCGAGGCCTCGGTCGATGAGCTTGTCGCGGCCCGCGGCGAGCATCGCATGGTTGATGTCGGAGTGGACCACCGTGCCCCTGGCGCCGACCTTGGCCGCGAAAAGGCGAGCGAGGTCGCCGGTCCCGCCCGCGAGGTCGAGCACGCGCTGGCCGGGCCGCGGGGCGACGGAGTCGACCGCGAAGCGCTTCCACAGCCGATGCAGGCCCACCGACATCAAGTCGTTCATCACGTCGTACTTGTCGGCGACCGAATCGAACACGCCGCGCACCCGGCGCGTCTTCTCCTCCGGCGTGACGGTCTCGTAGCCGAACTGCGCGCGGTCGTCGGTCATGGCGGCGACGGCACGGGGTCGCGGCTCGCGCCGGCCGCGTGCAGCCGCGACAGGTATTCCTGCCAGAGCGCGGACTGTCGCATACCGAGATCGTGCAGGTAGTCCCAGGAGTAGATGCCCGTGTCGTGGCCGTCGGAAAACCGCGGCCGGATCGCGTAGTGCCCGACCTGCTCGACCTCGGCGATCGTCACGTCGCGCTTGCCGGCCTGCAGCGTCTCCTGGCCGGGGCCATGCCCGCGCACCTCGGCCGACGGCGAGTACACGCGCAGGAACTCGTACGGGAGTTTGAACGTGTGTCCATCCTCGAAGGAAAGCTCGAGGAGCCGCGATCGGTTATGCAAGACGATGTTGGTCGGGATCAAGGCGAAGAGCCGGCTTTGCGAACGCCTATTCTGCCACCAACCTGGGGATTACGCTGGAACGCTCGCATATACGCGCTGTCGCAGCGAGCTGCGGTAGCGGCGGCGAACGGCGCGCTACGTGGAATCGACCCGTTGAAACCTGCGGGGTAGCCTCACCCGCAATCTTCAAATGACGTTATTCGGCTGCTGCTCCGGCACGATATCCATGTTCCCGATGCCGGCGAACACGTTGCGGTTCTTCGCTTCCTTGCCGTGCAGCTTGATCTCGAGGCGCAGGTCGTTGAGCGAGTCGGCGTTGCGCAGCGCGTCCTCGTACGTGATGAGGCCCGCCTCGTAGAGGTCGAACAGCGACTGGTCGAAGGTCTGCATGCCGAGCTCGCGCGACTTCTTCATGATGTCCTTGATGCCCGACACGTCGCCCTTGAAGATCAGGTCGGAGATGAGCGGCGAGTTGAGCATGACCTCCACCGCCGGGACGCGTCCCCGTCCGTCGCGGCGCGGGATCAGGCGCTGCGCGACGAACGCCCGCACGTTGAGCGAAAGGTCCATCAGCAGCTGCGCGCGCCGCTCTTCCGGGAAGAAGTTGATGATGCGGTCCATCGCCTGGTTCGTGCTGTTGGCGTGCAGCGTGGCGAGCAGCAGGTGGCCGGTTTCGGCAAAGGCGATCGCGTAGTCCATCGTCTGCCGCTCGCGCACCTCGCCGATCAGGATCACGTCGGGCGCCTGCCGCATCGAGTTGCGCAGCGCGATCTCCCAGCCCTCCGTGTCGACCCCGACCTCGCGCTGCGTGACGATGCAGTTGCGGTGATCGTGCACGAACTCGATCGGGTCCTCGATCGTGATGATGTGGCCGTAGCTGTTCTCGTTGCGGTACCCCAGCAGCGAGGCCATCGACGTCGACTTGCCCGCGCCGGTGGCGCCGATGAACATCATGATGCCGCGCTTCGACATGATGACGTCCTTCAGCACGGGCGGCAGGCCGAGCTCCTCGAACTTCGGGATGTTCGTGGTGATGGTCCGCAGCACCATCCCGACGCGGCCCTGCTGCACGAACGCGTTGACGCGGAAGCGGCCGATGCCGGGCGGGCTGATCGCGAAGTTGCATTCCTTGGTGCCTTCGAACTCGGAGGCCTGCTTGTCGTTCATCACGCTGCGCACGAGCTCGATCGTGTGTTGGGGCGAGAGCTGCGTCTTCGATACCGGCGTGATCTTGCCGTCGACCTTGAGCGCGGGCGGGAATCCCGCCGTGATGAAGAGGTCGGAGCCATTCTGCTTGACCAGCAGGTCGAGCAGCTCGTGGATGAATTTCGTGGCGCGTTCTCGTTCCATGTGTCGGTATCCTCGGTCCCGTCAGTCCCGAAGGGCCGCCCCGAGGGACTGACCGGCCCCCTCGGGGGGCAGCGAGCGAAGCGAGCGTGGCGGGATCATTTCAGCCACCCATGAAGAGGTCTTTGTTCACGGCCCGATTGCGCGCCTCGGCGACGTTGATCATGTTGCGGCGGACGAGCTCTACGAGGCACTGGTCGAGCGTCTGCATGCCGACGGCCTGCGAGGTCTGGATCGCCGAGTACATCTGGGCGACCTTGTTCTCGCGGATCAGGTTGCGGATGGCCGGGGTGCCGATCATGATCTCGTGCGCCGCGAGCCGGCCCTGACCGTCCTTCGTCTTGAGCAGCGTCTGCGAGATCACCGACACCAGCGACTCGGACAGCATCGCGCGCACCATCTCCTTCTCCGCCGCGGGGAACACGTCGATGATGCGGTCGATGGTCTTCGCCGCCGAGCTCGTGTGCAGCGTGCCGAACACGAGGTGGCCGGTTTCCGCGGCGGTCAGCGCGAGGCGGATGGTCTCCAAGTCGCGCATCTCGCCGACCAGGATGTAGTCGGGGTCCTCGCGCAGCGCCGCGCGCAGCGCGTTGGGGAACGACAGCGTGTGCGGCCCGAGCTCGCGCTGGTTGACCAGGCACTTCTTCGACTCGTGCAGGAACTCGATCGGGTCCTCGATCGTGAGGATGTGGCCGTACTCGTTCTCGTTCACGTGGTTGCACATCGCAGCCAGCGTGGTCGACTTGCCGGAGCCGGTCGGACCCGTGCACAGGATCAGGCCGCGCGGCCGGTTCGTCATCTCCGCGAACACCTTGGGCGCGTTCAGCTCCTCGAGCGAGAGCACCTTGGCCGGAATGGTCCGGAACGCGGCGGCGGCGCCGCGCTGCTGCACGAAGGCGTTGACGCGGAAGCGCGCGAGGTTCGGCACCGCGAAGCTGAAGTCGCATTCGAGGTTTTCCTCGTACGTCTTGCGCTGCGCGTCGCTCATGATGTCGTACACCATGGCGTGGACATCCTCGTGCTCCATCGGCGGCAGGTTGATGCGCCGGATGTCGCCGTGCACGCGGATCATCGGCGGCATTCCCGCCGACAGGTGCAGGTCGGACGCCTTGTTCTTGACCGCAAACGCGAGGAGCTCGGTGATGTCCATCTATAATCCGGCCGACGATGGGTACCGCGACCTGCTGTAGCACGCAAGTCGCGTGCCATTAAGGCAGCGCAGCACAGGTCGAGTCGATTATGAGCCACTACGAGAAGGCGTGGCAAGCCGTGCTGCAGCGCATCGAGACGGCCGCCCAGGCCTGCGGCCGCGCCCCTTCCGACGTGCGCCTGCTTGCGGTGTCCAAGACCTTTCCCGCCGACGCCGTGCGCGCCGTGCACGCCGCCGGCCAGCGCGCGTTCGGCGAGAACTACGTGCAGGAGGCCGCGGCCAAGCGTGCCGCGCTGGCGGACCTTGCTGACGTGGAGTGGCACTTGATCGGACCGCTCCAGAGCAACAAGACGGCACAGGCGGCGGCGGCCTTCGATTGGGTGGAGACGGTCGACCGCGCGAAGATCGCGCAGCGCCTGTCGGCGCAGCGGCCGGCGGAAATGCCGCCGCTTTCCCTATGCATCGAGGTGAACGTGAGCGGCGAGGCATCGAAGAGCGGCGTGCAGCCCGCCGAGGTGCTGCCGCTCGCGCGCGCGATCGCGGCGCTGCCGAACCTGAGGCTGCGCGGCATCATGGGCATTCCCGCGCCGAGCGACGACGCATCGCTCGTGCGCTCGCAGTTCCGCGCGCTTCGCGCCTGCTTCGAGGCATGCCGCGCCGCGGGGCTCGCGGTCGACACGCTTTCGATGGGCATGTCGGCCGACCTCGAGCTCGCGGTCGCCGAAGGCGCGACCGAGGTGCGCGTGGGCACCGCGATCTTCGGGGCAAGGCGCACGGCACGCGCCGTATAGAATCCGCCGCATGAACGTCACTTTCGTGGGCGGCGGCAACATGGCCACTGCCCTCATCGGGGGACTCGTGACGCGCGGCGCCGACACGCGGGGCTTCCGCGTGGTCGAGCCGCTTCCCGCGCAACAGGACAAGCTGCGCGCCCGCTTCCCCGGCGTGGGCATCTTCGGCGAGCCTGCGCCCGGCGCCGTCGAGGGCGCCGATCTGGTCGTCGTCGCGGTCAAGCCGCAGCAGATGAAGGAGGCCGCGCGGGCGCTGGCACTGCACATCGGCGACGTTCCGGTCGTGATGACGATCGCGGCGGGAACCCGGATCGGCGACCTCGCGCGCTGGCTCGGCGGCTACTCGCGCATCGTGCGGGCGATGCCCAACACGCCCGCGCTCGTCGGCGCCGGCATCAGCGGTGTCTATGCGCCGCCGGCGGTCGACGCGGCGAGCCGCGACCTCGCGGAGCGCGTGCTGGCATCCGTCGGCGCGGTGCTCTGGGTCGAGCGCGAGGACATGCTCGACGCGGTGACCGGGGTGTCCGGCAGCGGACCCGCCTATGCGTTCTACTTCCTCGAGGGGCTCGAGCAGGCGGCGCGCGATCTGGGCTTCTCGGACGCGAACGCGCGCAAGCTCGCTTACGCGACCTTCGCCGGCGCGATCAAGCTCGCGCAGGCCTCCGACGACCCGCCCGCCACGCTGCGCGCGCAAGTCACGTCGAAGGGCGGCACGACGGAGCGGGCGCTTGCCTATCTCGACGAGCACGCGGTGAAGGCGAGGTTCGTCGCCGCGGTGAAGGCCGCGGCGGCGCGCGCGAAAGAGCTTGGCGACGAGCTTTCATCCGACTAGGCCACTATGGCAGACCAGGTCGTCCGCTACCTGCTCGACGTCGTCTTCGGGCTGTTCACCTACGCGCTGCTGCTTCGCTTCGCGATGCAGACGCTGCGCGCGCCGTTCCGCAATCCGATCGGCCAGGCGGATATCGCGCTGACGGATTGGATCGTGAAGCCGCTGCGCCGCGTGCTGCCCGGCTTCAAAGGCATCGACTGGGCGTCGCTGGTCGCGACGGTGCTGTTCCAGTTCCTGTGGCTCCTGTCGTACGCGCTCGTCTTCGGCAGCTTCAGCCTGGCGGGGGCGGGTATCCCGTTCCTCCTCGTCGCGACGGCGATCGCGCTGCTGCGGGCGATCCTCTGGCTCCTGATCGTCGTCGTCATCGTGCAAGCGGTGCTGTCGTGGGCCGCGCCCGACGGCCCGCTGGCGGGCCTTCTCAACGCGCTCACGTTTCCGTTCCTGCGTCCGATACGCAGGGTGCTGCCGCTGATCGGCGGGACCCTCGATCTGTCGCCGCTCGTGGTCATCGTGATCGCGCAGCTCTTGCTCATGATGCTGCCGTATCTCGAAGGGTCGCTCACCGCGGCGTTCCTGTCGCCTTGAGCCGCGAGCTCCCGTGGCTGCGCGAGGAGGACGGCGCGCTCGTGCTCACGCTGCACGCCCAGCCCGGGGCGTCGCGCACCGAAGTGGCCGGGACGCACGGCGACGCTCTCAAGGTGAGGCTCGCGGCGCCGGCGATCGAAGGTCGCGCCAACGCCGCGCTCGTCCGGTTCCTCGCCGAAGCTTTCGCCGTCCCGCAGCGTCAGGTTGCCATCGTTCGAGGCGAGATCTCGCGGCGCAAGGTCGTTCGCGTAACGGCGCCGGCGCGGCGGCCTGAATGGCTTATTTGAGGGTCAGCATGAACGCCTTCGAGCCCTTCCTGCCGGCGCTGTCGGTGACGACGACGGTGAAGGTAAACGTTCCGTGCACCCTGAACGCCACCGTTCCGCTCAGCACGCCCGTGCTCGCGTCGAGCGAGAGCACCAGCGGCGGTGCCGGGGAGACCGTCCAGCTCACGTAAGGCGGCGTGCCGCCGGTGGCCGCCAGCGCGATGCTGTAGAAGGTCCCGCTGAAGCCGTCGGGCAGCGGCGAGGCGGTGGTGATGCTCGGCGTCGGCCCCGGCGGCTGGATGAAGACCCCGGCCCCGAACGGCACCTCACCGACCGGCACGATCGAGATCTCCGCCTCGGTCGCCGTGCTGATCGCCGACACGAGGTTGCTGGATGAGCCGGTCGCGTACATGCGGGTGCCGTCGGGCGTTACCGAGACACCGCTCACGCCGGACCCGAGTGTGAGCGGGATGGTCGCGACGTTGGCGAAGTCGGAGGCTCGCGTGACGGTGACGGTGCCGTCGCCGCCGTTGGTGTTGTAGACGTACGCGCTGTCCGGGGTCACCGCCACGCCATCGGGCAGGTTGCCGAGCGGGACCGTGGTGATGACCGTGTTGGTCGCGGTCGCGATGACGGTCATCGAGTTGTCGGTGAGGTTGGTCACGTAGACGCGCGCGCCGTCGGGCGAGACGACCAGGCCGCGGGCGTTGGCACCGACGGGAACGGTGGCGATCACGCTGTTGGCGGCGGCGTCGATGACCGAGACGTCCTTGCTTGCATTGTCGACGACGTACACCCGGCTGCCGTCGAGCGAGACGCCGATGGCAGTCGGGCCCTTGCCGACGGGTATCGTGGCTAAAGCCGTGTCGGTCGCGGTCGCGATCGCGGTCACCGTGTTGTCGGCGTTGTTGGCGACGTACAGTCGCGTGCCGTCGGGCGAAACCGCCACGTGGGCGGGTGTGTTGCCTACGGAGATCGTGGCGATCACCGCGCGCGTCGCGGTATCGATCACCGACACGCTGCTGCTCCCGGAGTTGCCGATGTAGACGCGCGTACCGTCGTACGCGTACGCCGCACCGATCGGAAACTTGCCGACGGAGATCGTGTCGATCACGATGTTCTGCGCCACGTCGATCACGGAAACCGTGCCGTCGAGGTAGTTCGTGATGTAGGCGAACGGCGCCGCGCACGCGGCGCCTGCGATCGCGAAGAAGAGTGCGGCAAGCAGGCAATGTGAGCGCATTAGGGTTCTCCCTCGGGCGCGTCGGTGATCGCGTTGCTCAGCGTAGCAAAACTCGCAACCGAAAGCATCTCGCCGCGGGCGCCGGGGTCAACCCCTGCACTTACGAGCAGCGCCGGCTCGCACAGTGCAGCGAGCGCATTGCGGAGCGTCTTACGCCGCTGCGCGAAGGCAGCCGCGACGACGCGCGCGAACAGCGCGCGGTCGGCGATGCGAGGCTTCGACTCGCGAAGCGGCACGAGGCGCGCGACCGCCGACTCCACCTTGGGCACCGGGCGGAACGCACCGGCGGGGACCACGAACAGTCGCTCGATGCGAAACGTCGCCTGCAGCATCACGCTCAACCGCCCGTAGTCGGAAGTGGACGGCGCGGCGGCCATGCGCGCGACGACTTCCTTCTGCAGCATGACGTGGGCATCGCGCAGCGTCGCTTCGCATTCGACCAGCCGGAACAGGAGCGGCGAGCTGATGTTGTAGGGCAAGTTGCCGACCACGCGCAGATCCGCCCCGAGGCAGGCGTAGTCAAAGTCGAGCGCGTCGGCTTCGTGGAGCGCCAACTCCGCGGGCGCGAAGCGTGCGCGCAACCGAGCCGCCAGGTCGCGATCGATCTCGATGGCCGCGATGTGCCCGGCGCGCGCGACGAGCTCGGCCGTGAGCGCAGCGAGGCCGGGGCCGATCTCCACGATGTTGTCGCCGGGCACTGGGTCGACCGCGTCGACGATGCGGCGCACGAAGTGCGGGTCGGCGAGGAAGTTTTGTCCAAACCGCTTGCGCGCGCGATGACCGTGCATTCGGGTGTCAGCTTCGCGCCGCGCAGAGCGCGATCGCGAGCTCGACGGCCGCGACGAGGCTTCCCGCGTCCGCGCTCCGGGCGAGCGCCGGGTCCGCTGCGAGGTCGAGCGCGGTGCCGTGATCGACCGAGGTGCGTACGAACGGCAGGCCGAGCGTGACGTTCACGCCTTGTCCGAAGCTCGCCGCCTTGAGCACCGGCAATCCCTGGTCGTGGTACATCGCGACGATCGCGTCGTAGCGTCGCGCGTGCTCCGGCACGAACACCGTGTCGGCCGGCAGCGGGCCGGCGTAGCGCGCGATGCCGTCGCGTCCGGCGTCGGCGATCGCCGGCGCGATGACGTCGATTTCCTCGCGGCCGAGGTGGCCGCCTTCGCCGGCGTGCGGATTGAGGCCGCACACGGCGATGCGAGGCTCGGCGATGCCGAACCGCGCGCGCAGCTCGCGCGCAGTGATGGCGAGCGTCTCGTGCACTGCGCCGCGCGTGATCGCGGCGGGGACTGCGGCCAGGGGGAGGTGCGTCGTGACGAGGGCGACGCGAAGCGGCGCCTCGCTTGCGCCGCCGACCAGCATCATGACCACGCGCGGCGTGTGCGTGCGCTCCGCGAAGTACTCCGTGTGGCCGGTGAACGGGATGCCGGCGTCCATCATCGCGCTCTTTTGCACGGGCGCGGTCACGAGCGCGGCGAAGGCGCCGGTGGCGCACGCGTCGGCCGCGTTCTGCAGTATGGTCAGCACGCTGTGCGCGTTGGTCGGGTCGGGATGCCCCGGCGTCGCCGGCGCAGCGAGCGGATGGTCCCAGACTTCGACCACTCCGCCGGCGGGCGCGTAAGCGATGGGATCGTAATCCGCGTAACGCGGCGCAAGTCCGATGCGCTTGGCACGCGACGCCAGGAGGTCGCGGTCGCCGAGGATCACGAGTCGCGCCGGGAACGCGGATTGCGCGTGCCGCACCGCGAGCATCGCGCAGAGCTCGGGGCCGATGCCCGCGGGCTCGCCCGAGGTCAAGGCGAGCGTGGGCTTCTCGATCATCAGAGCGCGCCGACGGCGAGGCCTGCCGCGTCGCCCCACAGCTCCGGAGTCACGCCGGGGGCGACGCGAATCGCGAAGTGCCCGCCCTCCGCCGGCTCGATGCGAACCTGCGGATGCGCGAGCGCCGCCGCGGGCGTGCCGAATACCCACAAGAGCTCGATCGGGTTGGCAGCGTCGATCTCGTCGGTATACTGCACCGCGCGGCCGAGCGGCAACGCGTGTCCCTCGCGCGCGAACACGGGGAATTGATCGAGCTTCGCGCGGTAGCGCACGACCTGGCGCCCCGGCACGCGTTGCCGCGTGTTCAGATCGAACCAGGCGCCGGGCGGCAGCGCGATCTCGACGTCGCCGCCGGCGCGCACGACCGGTGCCACGAGGAGCGTGTCTCCACACATGAATTGCGACTCGTAGGCGCGCACCAGGGGATTGTTGGGAAACGCGAGCGGCATGGCGCGCATGACGGGCATGCCCGTCTCGCACGCCTGCGCGATCACCGACTCGAGATACGGGATGAGGCGGTAGCGGAACGCGAGCCACTTGCGGCACACCGCCTCGGCCTCCGCGCCGAACGCCCACGGCTCGCGCTCGCCGATGCCGTGCACGCGCATGTGGGAGAAGAACACCGAGGCCTGGAGCCAGCGGACGTAGAGCTCCGGGGTCGGCTGCGAGGAACCGTAGAAGCCGCCGATGTCGCTGCTGTGGTAGGGATTGCCGGTCATCCCCCACGACAGTCCGCCGCGGATGGACGCGGCAAGCCCTTCCCAATCGCTCTGCGGATCGCCGCCCCACCCGACCGGATAACGCTGGCTTCCGGTCCACGCCGCGCGGCTCCAGACGATGGGCGGCGCATCGCCTTCCGGCTGGAACTTCTCGGTCGCCTCGAAGACGCAGCGGTTGTACAGGAGCGGGTAGACATTGTGCAGCCTTCGCCCCCAGTCGCCGCTGTGCGCGACCGCGTCGTCTGGCACATGCTCGCCGAAGTCGCTCTTGATCACGTCGACTCCGTCGGCGAACAGCCCCTCGTGCGCATCGCGCCACCAGGCGTACGCATCGGGATTGGTGAAGTCGACGATGCCGCTGTCGGGCAGCGGCGTCAGCACTTCGCCGAACGGGCTCGTCGCGGGCGAGCGGTCCCAGCCGATCACGTAGGGCTCGCCGCTCGCGGTGCGCAGCAGATAGCCGCGCGCCGCGAGCTCGCGAAACAGCCGCGCGTGCACCGACACGTAGGGGTATTCCCATACGCACACGCGAAAGTTGCGGGCATGGATCGCGTCCAGCGCGCTGCGCGGGTCGGCGAAGCGGTCGGGATCCCACTCGAAGTTGAAGCGCGTCTCCACCTTCCATGCAGCGCGCCCGTCGAGCGTGAGCACATCGCACGGAATACGCCGCTCCCGGAGCTTCTGCGCAACCGCGATCGCCTCGGCCGGCGTCTTGTAATAGGCGCGCGACACCCACAGCCCGAGGCTCCAACGCGGGACGGGCGCGGGGCGCCCGGTGAGCGATGTATAGGCATCGAGGATGCCGGCGGGCGCGTCGGCGGCGAAGAAGAAGAGGTCGAGCGCCTCGTCGTCGACCACGACGGCGTAGCTTCGATGCGACCAGTCGGGATGGCCGACGCCGTGCGTGACCATGCCCGGTGTGTGAACGAGCACGCCCCAGGCGCCGGCGCCGCTGCCCGGTCCCCACGCGAACGGCGTGTTCTTGTAGGCGAGGCCGGTGTTGACGCCCAGCGCGTCCTCGACCTGCGAATGAATGAGCTGGCCGCGCTTGTCGAGCGAGCCGAACTTCTCGCCCAGCCCATACACCGCTTCTCCCGACTCGAGCGCGAAGGCTGCGGTCCACAATCCGCCGCGCGGCGCGCGGCCGAACGTCGGCAGGCGGCTCCAGCCGCGGAAGTGCTCGTCCGTGATCGACGTGAGCACGGGCGTGCCCTTGTACAGAAGGCGCATGCGAAGCGGCGCGCCCGCGAGCTCGAGCGTCGCGTCGCCGCTCGCGAACGACCAAAGCTTCGGGCCGGGCTGCGAGGTCGTGCACGAGCGCGTGCGTCCGACGATCAGGCCGTAGTCGGGACGCGTGTTGGGACCGAGGCGCACGCGGAACGCGCCGTTCGCATAGGCCGTGACCTCCAGCATGTCGCCGGTGGACGTCGCGAACGACGCGCCGGTGCTGGTCGCGCCGAGGCTGCCCTCGATCTCGAGGCGCAGGTACGCGGCGGGATCGAGCAGCACGACGTCTTCTTAACCCGCGAACGACGGCTCGGGCAGGCCCGGCACGTCGACCGTCATGGCGAAGATGCCTCCGGAGTACGGCAGGCGCGCGAGCTCGGCGGCTTCGCGGTTGCCGCGCGCGGTCGTGACGAACAGCGTGCGAAGGTCCGGGCCACCGAAAGCGCACATCGTCGGGCACATGGCAGGGACCGGGTATTCGGCGATCGTCCTGCCCGAAGGCGAGACCTTGACTACCTTGCCGCCGCGGAAGAACGCGCTCCAGTAGTTGCCTTCGCTGTCGATGGCGCAGCCGTCGGGGCGGTCGGTCTCGCCGCGCCACTGCACGAAGACGCGCGGGCGCGACGGCGCGCCGGCGGAGACGTCGTAATCGAACGCGCGCACGGTGTGCGTGGGCGTGTCGGCGTGGTACATCGTGCGGCCGTCCGGGCTCCACGCAAGTCCGTTGCTGATCATGATGTCGGAGAAGACCTCGGTCATCCTGCCGTCGGGATCGATGCGCATGAGCGCCGCGGAATTGGCGTCGCGCTTCTCGTTCATGTAGCCGACGAAGAAGCGGCCCGCCGGATCGCAGCGGCCGTCGTTGAAGCGGTGGTGCGCCGGATCGTAGGGCGCCGCGAGGATCCGGCGCTCGAGCGAGCCGCCGGAGTCGGCGAGCCAGATTCCGCTGCGCAGCGCGACGATGAATCCGGCGGGCTTGCGCAACGCGAAGCTGCCGATCGATTCGGGCATCGGCATGACGAAGTTCTCGCCGGTCGCGGGATCGAAGCGATTGAGCGACGGCGCGTCGATGTCGACCCAGTACAGTGCCCTGTCACGCGTCGACCAGACCGGGCATTCGCCGAGCTTAGCCCTGACACCGAGCACGCATCGCAACTCCGGCATCAGTAGGGTCCTCGGGTGGCAGCGAGCCATGCATCTTCGCGAGCGTGGGGGCTCAT
>Ga0335083_10003360_pt1 | contig 20802 bp, 14 predicted proteins | sample Lox_Sample_42_FD_206716 | JGI IMG/M metagenome (GOLD analysis project Ga0335083, IMG submission 206716) | Soil microbial communities from Loxahatchee National Wildlife Refuge, Florida, United States - Lox_Sample_4.2 | ecosystem: Environmental > Terrestrial > Soil > Wetlands | place: USA...
TTGCTGTCCCTGCCGGTGGCGCGCGCCCTCTCGCGCGCGCGCCGCGTGGCGCTGGAGAGCAAAGCCGTCGCCTGCCGTCTTGCCCGCGGCGACTGCCAGGCCGCGCTCGCGCAGTGCCGCGAACTGCTGCGGGACGAGGCGCGTCTCGATTCGCTTCCGCTGCGGGCTCGTCTGCATGTCCTGACGTCGCGGGCCTTGCAGCAGCTCGGGCGGATCGAGGAGAGCACCCGCAGCGCGACGCGCTCGCTCGAGCTCGCGGACGAGTGCGGCGACCTCGGGCTCTCGGCGCAGGCGCTCACGATGCTCGGCATCGACGCACTGCGCATGGGCGATCTGCCCGCGGCACGCGACCACAGCGAGCAGGCGCTGGCGCTCTGGCGTCGCCTCGGCGACCGCATCAACGCGGCGCGCGTGCGCAACAACCTCGGCATCATCCACAAGAACCTCTGCGAGTGGGACTCGGCGCTCGCGCACTTCCGCGCGGCACTCGAGGTCTACGAACAGACGGGCCATTTCGCCGACACCGCGAGCCCGATGCTCAACATGGGCATCGTCCACCAGAAGATGGGCGAATGGGACCTCGCGGCCGAGCGGTACCGCGCCTGCGAGCGCGTGCTGGCTCGCATCGGCGAGGAGCTGAAGCTGGCGCGCGTCGCGATCGGGCTCGGCAACGTGGCGCGCCTGAAACGCCGCTTCCCCGAGGCCGAATCGAACCTGCTCGCGGCGCTCGAACGCGCGCGCCGGCTGGGCGCCCGGCGCGAAGAGGTGCTCGCGCTGGAGTTCCTGGGCGAGCTCGACTTCGACCGCGGCCGCCCCGAGGCGGCACTCGAGCGCTACGACGAAGCGCTCGAGCTCGCGCATCGCACGGCGCCGGACGGCGACCTCGTCGTCGAGCTCGAGCGCCGGCGCGCCGAAGCGCTGTGCACACTCGGCCGGCACGCGGACGCCGCCCCCTCGTGCGAGCGTGCGCTCGCGCTCGCGGAGAAGATCGGTGACCGGCTCGAGCACGCGATCGCGCACCGCGTCTCGGGCCAGATCGCGCTCGCGCGCGGCGCCCGCAGCCGCGCGATCGACGAGTGGAACACCGCGATCGCGCTCCTGGGCGCCTGCCGCGAGCGTTACGAGCTCGCGCGCGCGTGCCTGCTGCTCGGCACGCACGCCGACGACGCCCGGGTCGCACGTGGCGCGCTGATCCGCGCCTGCGCGCTCTTCGGCGAGGTCGGGTGCGACTGGGGCCTCGAGCTCGCGGAGGCGCAGCTCGTGCGGGCGATCGGTGCGCCGATCACGCTGCCCGCGCGCACCGAGTCGGTGCTCGGACGGCGGCATCGCGCGCCGAGCCTCGTCGCGAACAGCGCCAGCATGCGGCAGGTCGAGGGGCTCGCGCGCCGCGCCGCTGCGACCGAGCTGAGCGTGCTCATCACCGGCGCAACCGGCACGGGCAAGGAGTTGATCGCACGCACGATCCACACGCTCTCGGGCCGCGCCGACAAGCCGTTCCTCGCGGTCAACTGCGGCGCGCTGCGCGCCGACCTCGCGCTCTCGCAGCTGTTCGGGCACCGCAAGGGCGCCTTCACCGGCGCGCACGCCGAGGGCATCGGCCTCGTCGAGGCCGCGAACGGCGGGACGCTCTTCCTCGACGAGGCGGGCGAGCTGCCGCACGACGTGCAGGTCACGCTGCTGCGCTTCCTCGAGAGCGGCGAATACCTCCGCCTCGGCGAGACGCAGCTACGCCGCGCCGACGTGCGGATCATCGCCGCGACGAACCGGTCGCTGCGCGGGCCGGACGGCGAGCGGCTCTTCCGCCGCGACCTGCTGTTCCGTCTGAACGAGATCGAGATCCGCCTGCCGAGCCTGCGTGAACGCAGCGAGGACGTCGTCCCGCTGGCGCGCCACTTCCTGTCGTTCTACGGCGGGATCGACGGCCCGCGCCTCGGCCGCGACGCCGAAGCCGTGCTGACGTCGTACGCCTGGCCTGGCAACGTGCGCGAGCTCGAAAACGTGATGAAGCGCATGGCGGCGCTCCACCCGGGCTCGGGCCCGATCGGCGGAGGCGACGTCATCCCGTTCCTCTCCGATGCCCCCGCTCCTGCCAGCCTCGAGGAGCGCGCCAACGGCGAGCGCGAGACGATCGTCTCGGTGTGGCGTGAGGCGCACGGCAACAAGAGCCGTCTCGCCGCGATGCTTGGCGTGAGCCGCAAGACGCTCTACGCGCGGCTCAAGCGCCTGAACCTCCAGCTGTAGCTGCGCCCCATCACCTGCGCGGGGCCCGAGTCACCGGGCCCCGCGTCGTGTGTTTCGCGGGCGTTGTCACCGCATGAACATCTGTTACCCGACAGGTAACACTCGGCAGCGCATTGGACGGCAATACGATGCGCGATTCAGCGGGCTTGCCAGTGTTACCCGGTGTTCACGAGCGGGCCTCCGACCCCCGCACGCGTCGCGCATCTCCATCGCGCGCTCAGATGCAATCCGTTCAACTACAACTGTTTACACTATCGACCCAGAAGTCATCCACCAGGCGGCGGAACTGGCACGCGTACTGCTTTGGTGAACTCGCGGATACGGGGATCGTCGCGAAGAACTCATTCGCGATCCGCTTCAAGATGCAAAAGGGTCCCGCTGGGGGAGTGGGGCTCGGGGTTTCGGTAGGGTCGCGCGGGGATCGGCACCTCCCATCCGACGTGCGACCAACCGGGCCCAGCAGGTTCGTCATGCAGCACGAAGTGGGCGCTCAGCGCCCCGGGCTCGTACCCGTCTCGAGGCAGCCGGATGGATGGGCGACGCGAAGGCGCCGCCGATTCGGACGGTGCAGACGCAAGGGGGGATGGACGCTCACAAGAGGGCCGGTTTTTCAGTGGTGAGTAGCGGTAAGTAAGGAACCAGAAACAAAAAACCAAATACGCCCGGTCAACGAAGCCGTTGGGGCAGAGGAGTTAATCCCGGTCGCTCCCTGCTCCATCGGGAAGAGGCAGTCGACAGTGAGGCACTCTCACTGGCCGACTGCCTTTTCGAATTGCGCACGCGAGCCGCACGCACGGTGGCTCGGGCGCAGGGCCCCGGGTTCTTGACACCCCGGGAGGCCACGCCTATGTTCCGCGTGCTTTTCTCCGCGCTTTCGGACTCGCGCTGGCGTAGCTCAACTGGTAGAGCATCTCATTTGTAATGAGGTGGTTGGGGGTTCGAGTCCCTTCGCCAGCTCTGTCGTGGATGCCGGGCGCGTGACGTCTCGATCGGTCCGATTCGCAAAGCAGTCCGCGCGATTCCGATCGCCGCGCACGAGCGCCGGCGGATGGCTCGGTCCGAGAACTCCCGCGCCGCCGCGGGGTGTTCTCAGGCAGGGCCTGGTGCGGAGGGGTGCCCGAGCGGCCAAAGGGAGCAGACTGTAAATCTGCCGGCTTATGCCTTCGAAGGTTCGAATCCTTCCCCCTCCACCAGTCATCGCCAGCCCAGCCAACTCTTGAGCGGGAATAGCTCAGCGGCTAGAGCATCGGCCTTCCAAGCCGAGGGTCGCGGGTTCGAATCCCGTTTCCCGCTCCATACTCCTTGAGGAGAACGCGCCGTACAGCCGGCCCCGTGAGGTTTCTGCCAAATACGGGCACACGAGGCGGACCGGCGACATCCAAGGCGCGTCGGCCTCATGGTTGTGGATAGTTTCTCCTGATTCGCGCAACTCGCTCCTTCGTCTAAATTTGCGTTGACACGCAGGCCGCGGGATGACTAGATTACGCGGCTCGCGCATTGCCCCGACGACCGTCGCGAAGCGAGGGTCGCCTAGGGGCAGTGTGTCTTTTCACGGGACACGCTCAAGGCGCGAAACATCCCGCCCGCTTCGGTCAGTGCACCTGCCTGCTGTGACATCGCGCAGTACTGCCCGCTGCGGGGGTGTGGACGTGCACGCCCACGTAGCTCAGTCGGTAGAGCATCTCCATGGTAAGGAGAAGGTCACCGGTTCGATTCCGGTCGTGGGCTCCACCCGTCAGAGAAACCCTTTCGTACACAGGAGTCTGCCGCGATGGCGAAGGCGAAATTCGAGCGCACGAAGCCTCACGTGAACGTGGGGACGATCGGACACGTGGACCACGGCAAGACGACGCTGACGGCGGCGATCACGATGGTGCTGGCGCAGAAGAACCCGAAGATCGCGGTGCGGGACTACGGCTCGATCGACAACGCGCCGGAAGAGCGCGAGCGCGGGATCACGATCGCGACGGCGCACGTGGAGTACGAGACGGACAAGCGGCACTACGCGCACGTGGACTGTCCGGGTCACGCGGACTACGTGAAGAACATGATCACGGGCGCGGCGCAGATGGACGGTGCGATCCTGGTGGTGTCGGCGGCGGACGGGCCGATGCCGCAGACGCGCGAGCACATCCTGCTGGCGCGGCAGGTGGGGGTGCCGTACATCGTGGTGTTCATGAACAAGTGCGACATGGTGGACGACCCGGAGCTGCTGGACCTGGTGGAGCTGGAGATCCGCGAGCTGCTGAAGAAGTACGAGTTTCCGGGGGACGAGATCCCGGTGGTGCGGGGCTCGGCGAAGCAGGCGATGGACGGGGGCGGGAAGGACGAGAAGGCGAACGCGCCGATCCTGGAGCTGATGGAGAAGGTGGACACGTACATCCCGACGCCGGAGCGGCCGGTGGACAAGCCGTTGCTGTGCGCGGTGGAGGACGTGTTCTCGATTTCGGGGCGCGGGACGGTGGCGACGGGGCGGATGGAGCGTGGGAAGGTGAAGGTGGGGGACAAGGTCGAGATCGTGGGGATCCGCGAGACGCGCGAGACGGTGGTGACGGGCGTGGAGATGTTCCGCAAGTCGATGGACGAGGCGATCGCGGGGGACAACGTCGGGCTGCTGCTGCGCGGGATCGAGAAGGAAGACGTGGAGCGCGGGATGTGCATTTGCGCGCCGAAGTCGGTGACGCCGCACAAGAAGTTCAAGGGGTCGGTGTACGTGCTGAGCAAGGAAGAGGGAGGACGGCACACGCCGTTCTTCAACGGGTACCGGCCGCAGTTCTACTTCCGGACGACGGACGTGACGGGAGTGGCGACGCTGCCCGAGGGGCGCGAGATGGTGATGCCGGGGGACAACGTGGACATGACGGTGGAGCTGATCACGCCGATCGCGATGGAGAAAGAGCTGCGGTTCGCGATCCGCGAGGGCGGCCGAACGGTCGGCGCCGGCGTCGTGACCGAGATCCTGGAGTAGGAGGCACGCGATGCGCGACCAGATCACGCTCGCCTGCAACGACTGCAAGCGGCGCAACTACATCAAGACGAAGAACAAGCGGCTGCATCCGGACCGGGTGGAGTTCAAGAAGTACTGCCCCTCGTGCCGGAAGCACACCGCTCACAAGGAAACGCGTTAGTCCTTCGAGCCGGGGATGCGGCGCCCTCGGGCGCCGGGGTAGGCCAGTAGCTCAGTCTGGCTAGAGCACCGGTCTCCAAAACCGGGGGTCGGGGGTTCGAATCCCTCCTGGCCTGCCATTCTTGCTCGAAGGGCGGCCCGGTCGGCGCGGCGGCGCGTCCGAACCCGTAAGAGGCAATCATGTCCGCTGTGGATCAGCTCCGCGAATTCGCCAAGGACGTCCGGCTCGAATCGGCCAAGGTCAGCTGGCCGACGCGCGAGGAACTGCGCGACTCGACCGTGGTCGTGCTCGTGACGGTCGTGCTCGTCGCGGCGTTCCTGTTCGTCGTGGATCAGATCCTCGGCATCGGAGTCCGGTTGCTGTTCCACTGATCCACGGGGTGGAGGCCGCCGGCGCGGCGGTGCCGCGACCCGGTCGGGAGCCTGCATGAGCGAGAAGAAGTGGTACGTGGTCCACACCTACTCGGGCCACGAGAACAAGGTGAAGACGAACCTCGAGAAGGCGATCCATTCCGCCGGCCTCGAGGAGCAGTTCGGCCAGATCCTCGTCATGACCGAGGAAGTGGTCGAGATGAAGGACGGCAAACGGAAGACCTCGAAGCGCAAGACGTTTCCGTCCTACGTCATGGTCGAGATGGATCTCAACAACGACACGCGTCATCTGGTGCAGAACGTGCCCGGGGTGACCCGTTTCGTGGGATCCGGACAGCGCGAGGTTCCGCTCAAGGAGAACGAGGTCCGGCGTCTGCTGGGCCAGATGGAGACGCGGGCCACCAAGGTGGCGCCGACGGTGAAGTTCAACGTGGGCGCACACGTGCGCATCACGGACGGGCCGTTCAGCGCGTTCACCGGGGTCGTCGACGAGGTCAACGACGATCGCGGCAAGGTGAAGGTGATGGTGAGCATCTTCGGCCGGGCGACTCCGGTCGAGCTGGATTTCCTTCAGGTCCAGCCGGTCTAGCGCCGGTTCGAGGAGAGAGTCATGGCGAAGCCGATCCAGGCCATGGTGAAGCTGCAGTGCAACGCGGGAGCCGCGACGCCGGCGCCGCCGGTGGGCCCCGCGCTGGGCCAGCACGGCATCAACATCATGGAGTTCTGCAAGCAGTTCAACGCGCGGACGCAGGCGCAGGCGGGGCTGGTGATCCCCGTCGTCATCACCATCTACAACGACCGCTCGTTCACGTTCATCACCAAGACGCCGCCGGCAGCAGTGCTGCTCAAGAAGGCGGCGGGACTCGAAAAAGCATCGGGTGTGCCGAATCGCACGAAGGTCGGCAAGGTTTCGCGCAAGCAGGTGCGGGAAATCGCCGAGCTGAAGGCGCCCGATCTCAATTCCGCATCCGTCGAAGCGGCGGAGCGGATGGTCATGGGTACGGCCCGCAGCATGGGAATCGAAATCGCCGAATCGTGAGGCGGGCCCGCACGGCGGGGCCGTGGGAAGGAAGGAACCGGAATGGTCCGGATGGACAAGGAAGCGGCGGAGCAGCTGCTCCGGGGCAAGACTCCACGTGAGATCTACGACATCGTTCGGGCTCAGGTGGAAAAGGCCCCCGATGCCAAGTTCCAGGACCTCTTCGAGACGCTCGACTGGGTGGTGCAGAACGGCTACGCCACCGCCGAGCAGCTCGACGCGGTTGAAGAAGAGAACAGCTGATCCGCGCTTGATGTGAATGGACGCGCGTCCGGGTGCCGCGCGCGTCCGGCGGAGGCGTCGCTTTCGAAGCCGCCGCTCGTTGGATGGAACGGCCCTGAACTCAGGTCACGACTGTGGGAGTGGCTCGCCGATCGCCACGCTTGAACCACGGGAGGATGCATGGCAAGACACGGGAAGCGCTATCGCGCCGCATTCGATCTCACGAGCCGCGCGGGCGCGGTCAAGGACCTCGCCCATGCCGTCAAGCTCGTGAAGGAGACGGCGCGGGCGAAGTTCGACGAGACGATCGTTATCTCGACGCACCTCGGCGTCGATCCGCGCCACTCCGACCAGCTCGTGCGCGGCACCGTCGTGCTGCCGCACGGCACGGGCAAGAGCCTGCGCGTGCTGGTGCTCGCGAAGGGCGAGAAGGAGAAAGAGGCGCTCGCGGCCGGGGCGGACTTCGCGGGCTCGGCCGATTACGTGAAGAAGATCCAGGACGGCTGGCTCGACATCGACGCGATCGTCGCGACGCCGGACATGATGGGCGAGGTCGGCAAGCTCGGGCGCGTGCTCGGGCCGCGAGGCCTCATGCCGAATCCGAAGAGCGGCACCGTGACGTTCGACGTCGCCAAGGCCGTGAAGGAGCTCAAGGCGGGCAAGATCGAGTTCCGCGTCGACAAGGGATCGAACGTCCACGCGCCCGTCGGCAAGGCGTCGTTCAGCGAGGACAAGCTGCTCGAGAACGCGCAGGCCTTCCTGCGCGAGCTGATGCGCGCGCGGCCGACCGGCGCGAAGGGACACTACGTCAGGAGCCTGACCATCAGCTCGACGATGGGGCCGGGCATCACCCTCGACCCGGCGGCCGTGACGGCCGAGCCGAGTCACTAGGAGGCACGATGCCGACTCCGCAGAAGGAAGCCATCCTCAAGGACACGCAGGAGCGGATCGCCGACGTTCGCGGCATCTACCTCGCGGACTTCAGCGGGCTGACGGTCGAGAGCATGACCCAGCTGCGCCGCAAGTGCCGCGAGGGCGGCGTGCAGTTCCGCGTGGTGAAGAACACGCTCCTGCGTCGCGCGTTCAACAGCCGCGGCATCGCGCAGCTCGACGAGTTCCTCGTCGGCAACACCGGGCTCGTGTTCAGTCCCGAGAGCGAGACCGCGCCGGCCAAGATCCTCGCCGATTTCGCGAAGGAGAACGAGAAGCTCAAGCTGAAGGCCGCGGTGCTCGACGGCAAGCTCTTCGACGGCAAGGCCGTCACGCGCCTCGCGGCGCTGCCGAGCCGCGAAGTGCTGCTGTCCCAGCTGATCGGCACGTTCATCGCGCCGATGAGTCAGTTCCTCGCGGCGGTCAACGCGGCGCTCGCGACGCCGGCCTACATGGCCGACGCGCTGCACCGCGAGAAGTCCAAGGCGTCCTGATTCCGAACCCATGACCGGGCGCACCGCCCGTCTGCGCTTTCACCCAGCCGTTTCCGGCGAAGAACAAGAGGAGAATCCCGATCATGTCCACCTCAATCGATCAGGTGCTCGACCTCATCGGCAGCATGACCGTGCTCGAGCTCTCGGAGCTGAAGACGAAGTTCGAGGAGAAGTTCAAGGTCACGGCCGCGGCTCCGATGATGGCGATGCCGATGGGCGCCATGGGCGGCGGCGCGGCTGCCGCGGTCGAGGAAAAGACGGCGTTCGCGGTCGAGCTCTCGACGGCGGGCGACAAGAAGATCCAGGTCATCAAGGTGGTGCGCGAGCTGACCGGACTGGGCCTCAAGGAGGCCAAGGATCTCGTCGACGGCGCGCCGAAGGTCGTCAAGGACGGGGTGAGCAAGGAAGACGCCGCCAAGATGAAGGCGGCCCTCGAGGAGCAGGGCGCGACCGTCACCATCAAGTGACCCACCGCACCTCTCACGCCGTGCGAACCCGGGCTCCTGAAGGGCCCGGGGTCGAGGCGTCGGAGCGCGGACCACAAGGCTTCGCGGACCGCGCGACGCGGTCCGATTCGGGCGGCGAGACCCGCATCCCAGCACGCATTTCCACGCCAGATCGACGAGCGATCCTCCATCGCCTCGACCGGCGTTCCAGCCCACGCGGTCGGCGCACGCGGCACGTGGCCGGCAGAAAGGCGGGAAGGCTTTGAAGACAGCACGCCGTAAGGAACGGAAGAGCTTCTCGAAGATCGACGCGCAGTGGAATCTCCAGATTCCGAACCTGCTCGAGGTTCAGCTCAAGTCCTTCCGTGACTTCCTCCAGATGGAACTCGACCCGATGCGCCGCCGCAACGAAGGGTTGCAGGAGGTGTTCACGGGGGTGTTCCCGATCAGCGATCCGCGCGAGCTCTTCGAGCTGCAGTTCGTCGCGTACGAGATCGGCGAGCCCAAGTACTCGATGGACGAGTGCGTCGAGCGCGACCTGACGTTCTCCGCGCCGCTCAAGGCGCGGCTGCGCCTCGTCACGCGCGAAGAGGTGGACGGGGTCAAGCGCGACAAGGACGTGATCGAGCAGGAGGTCTATCTCGGAGAGCTGCCGCTCATCACCGACAGCGGCACGTTCATCATCAACGGCGCCGAGCGCGTGATCGTTTCGCAGCTCCACCGCTCGCCGGGCGTGTTCTTCGACGAGCTCACCCACCCGAACGGCAAGCAGCTCTTCACCGCGCGCATCATTCCGTACCGCGGCTCGTGGGTGGAGTTCAGCCTCGACGTCAACGACATCATGCACGTGCACATCGACCGCAAGCGCAAGCTGCCGGTCACGGTGCTGCTGCGCGCGCTGGGCTTCGTCTCCGACCGCGAGATCCTCGAGCTCTTCTACGAGAAGGACACGATCGACGTGAAGGGCCGCAAGGCCGAGTCCGCGCTCGGCCGCGTCTGCGCGCAGGACCTGATGGACGAGGCGACGGGCGAGATCCTGCTCGAGGCCAACGAGGAGATCACCGCCGAGAAGGTGGAGATCCTCAAGAAGTCCGGGCTCGAGTCGCTCGAGGTGTTCGACATCCCGCACCACGACGACGCCGACGTCATGCGCAACACGCTGCGCAAGGACCAGACGAAGACGCAGGAGGACGCGCTCCACCGCATCTACAACCTGCTGCGTCCGGGCGAGCCGCCGCGCGCCGACTCGGCCCGCGAGATCCTCAACAAGCTGTTCTTCAACCCGAAGCGCTACGACCTCGCGCGCGTCGGCCGGTACAAGCTGAACCAGAAGCTGCCGCATGAGTACCTGCTGCCGGACCGCGACGTGCGCAAGAAGCTCGGGCTCGGCATCCCCGACCTGAACCACGCGACGCTCTGCCGCGAGGACTTCATCGTCATCATCAAGTACCTGCTCCTGCTGCGCACGGGCGGCGAGATCGCCACGCACCGCGGCGGCGAGACGGCGGTCACGGACGACATCGACCACCTCGGCAACCGCCGCGTGCGCTCGGTGGGCGAGCTGCTCGCGAACCAGTTCAACATCGGTCTCGCGCGCATGGCCCGCATCATCCGCGAGCGCATGTCGCTCCAGGACCAGGACCAGATCACGCCGACCGACCTCGTCAACTCGCGCACGATCTCGGCCGTGATCCAGAGCTTCTTCGGCAGCTCGCAGCTCTCGCAGTTCATGGACCAGACGAATCCGCTCGCCGAGCTCACGAACAAGCGCCGTCTCTCGGCGCTCGGACCGGGCGGCCTCACGCGCGATCGCGCCGGCTTCGAGGTGCGCGACGTGCACTACACGCACTACGGGCGCGTCTGTCCCATCGAGACGCCGGAAGGTCCGAACATCGGCCTCATCTCGTCGCTCTCGACGTACGCCAAGGTGAACGAGTTCGGCTTCCTCGAGACGCCGTACTTCCGCGTCTCCGACGGCGTCGTCGACCGCAAGAAGCCGGAGTTCCTCGCCGCCGACGTCGAGGATCGCGCGCGCATCGCGCCCGCGAACACGCCGTTCGACAAGCGCTCGGGCGAGCTCGACGAGCGCATGCTCACGGTGCGCTCGCGCGGCGAGTACCCGACGGTCGACCGCGTCGAGGTCGAGTACATGGACGTTTCTCCGATCCAGCTCGTCTCGCCGGCCGCGGCGCTGATTCCGTTCCTCGAGCACGACGACGCGAACCGCGCGCTCATGGGCTCGAACATGCAGCGCCAGGCGGTGCCGCTGCTGGTCACCGAGTCGCCGCTCGTCGGCACGGGCCTCGAGGACAAGGTCGCCGAGGACTCGGGGGCGCTGGTACTCGCCCGTCGCTCGGGCGTTGTCGAGTTCGTCTCGGGCGAGATGATCGCGATCCGCTACGAGCGCGATCCGGACGAGCCCGCCGTGGACTACAGCGAGCAGCCCAACCTCGACATCTACCGGCTCACCAAGTTCCGCCGCTCGAACCAGGACACGTGCCTGAACCAGCGCCCGATCGTGGGCGAGGGCTCGAAGGTGAAGCGCGGCCAGGTGATCGCGGATGGGCCGGCGACGCGCGAGGGCGAGCTCGCGCTCGGCCGCAACGTGCTGTCGGCGTTCATGCCGTGGGGCGGCTACAACTACGAGGACGCGATCATCGTCAGCGAGAAGCTGATCAAGAACGACGTCTTCACCTCGATCCACATCGAGGAGTTCGAGCTGCAGGTCCGCGACACGAAACGCGGCGTCGAGGAGATCACGCGCGAGATCCCGAACGTCTCCGAGGAGGCGGTCAAGAACCTCGACGAAGAGGGCGTGATCCGCATCGGGGCGCGCGTGCGCCAGGGTGACATCCTCGTCGGCAAGGTGACGCCGAAGGGCGAGCAGGAGCTCTCGCCCGAGGAGCGGCTGCTCAAGGCGATCTTCGGCGACAAGGCCGGCGACGTCCGCGACGCCTCGCTCAAGGCGCCTCCGGGCATGGATGGCATCGTCATCGACATCAAGGTGTTCTCGCGCCGCGAGAAGGACGAGGGCACCAAGCAGCAGGAGAAGAAGAAGATCGAGAAGCTGCGCCGCGAGTCGAAGAAGGAGCGTGAGCGCATCGCCGACGTCCGGCTGGCGACGGTCAAGCAGATCCTCGACGAGCAGCTCGTCAACGTGCTGAAGAGCGCGTCGACGGGCGATCCGCTCGCGCGCAAGGGCCGCAAGTTCGCTGCCGAGTTCATCGAGACGCTCGATCTGGACGACCTCGCATGGGGTGCGCCCGTCACCGAGGACGAGCGCGTCAACGAGCGCTTCTGGGCCGCGATGGACGGCGCGCAGAACGCGTTCACGCGCTGCGAGAAGGAGCTCGAGAAGGAGATCGAGAAGGTCACGCGCGGCGACGAGCTGCCGCCCGGCGTGGTCAAGCTCGTGAAGGTCTACATCGCGAAGAAGCGCAAGCTCTCGGTCGGCGACAAGATGGCGGGACGCCACGGCAACAAGGGCGTCGTCGCCAAGATCGTCCCCGAGGAGGACCTGCCGTACCTCCCGGCCGGCGACACGGTCGAGATCGTCCTGAATCCGCTCGGCGTGCCGTCGCGCATGAACATCGGACAGATCCTCGAGACGCACCTCGGCTGGGCCGCTCACGCGCTCGGCTACAACTGCGCGACGCCCGTTTTCGCGGGTGCGACGGTCGCGGAGATCAAGAGCGAGCTCAAGTCGGCCGGACTGCCCGAGGACGGCAAGATCGACCTGCGCGACGGCCGCTCGGGGGATTCGTTCGATCAGCGGGTCACCGTCGGTTACATCTACATGCTCAAGCTGAGCCACCTCGTGGATGACAAGATCCACGCGCGTTCCACCGGCCCGTACTCGCTGGTCACGCAGCAGCCGCTCGGTGGCAAGGCGCAGTTCGGCGGTCAGCGTTTCGGCGAGATGGAAGTGTGGGCGCTCGAGGCGTACGGCGCGGCCTACACGCTCCAGGAACTGCTCACCGTCAAGTCCGACGACGTCGCCGGCCGGTCGCGTATCTACGAGGCGATCGTGAAGGGCGAGAACCCGCCCGAGCCCGGCACGCCCGAGTCGTTCAACGTGCTCGTGAAGGAACTTCAGAGTCTCTGCCTCGAGGTGCAGTTCGAGGAGATCAGCTAAGGAATAACCGTGCGTCTCGGCCATCGGCTCGCCGGCTCCCGGATGAGGAGCGGCGGGCTCAGGCCAGGGGGAAAGCACTCATGATTCAGGACACCGACCTGCAAGCCACGCTCAACTCCGTCGGGAAGCTGGGATTCGGTCGTCTCGACGACCGCGACCAGCACCGTCGCGTTCAGTTCAACCAGATCCGCATCCGACTCGCGTCCCCGGACGTGATCAGCGGCTGGTCGCATGGCGAGGTCACGAAGCCGGAAACGATCAACTACCGCTCGTTCAAGCCCGAGAAGGACGGCTTGTTCTGCGAGAAGATCTTCGGCCCGGTCAAGGACTGGGAGTGCAATTGCGGCAAGTACAAGCGCATCCGCTACCGCGGCGTCGTGTGCGATCGCTGCGGCGTCGAGGTCACGCAGGCCAAGGTGCGTCGCGAGCGGCTCGGCCACATCCGCATGGCCGTTCCGGTGTCGCACATCTGGTTCTTCAAGGGCGTGCCGTCGCGCATCGGGCACCTGCTCGACATGAGCATCCGCGACCTCGAGCGCATCCTCTACTACGAGTCGTACGTCGTGATCACCCCGGGCGGCACCGGGTTCAAGAAGCGCGAGATCATCACCGAGGAGCAGTACAACGAGGTCGTCGACGAGCAGCCGGACTCGGGGCTCAAGGCCAAGATGGGCGCCGAGGCGATCCGTGACCTGCTCGCGGAGATCGATCTCGAGGAGCTCTCCACCGACCTGCGCGCGCAGGCCAAGATGGAAACGAGCGTGCAGCGCAAGAAGGAGCTGCTCAAGCGCCTGCGCATCGTCGAGGCGTTCCGTCACAGCGGCAACCGTCCCGAGTGGATGATCCTCGAGTGCATCCCGGTGCTGCCGCCGGACCTGCGCCCGCTCGTGCCGCTCGAGGGCGGCCGGTTCGCGACGTCGGACCTGAACGACCTCTACCGCCGCGTCATCAACCGCAACAACCGGCTCAAGAAGCTGATCGAGATCAAGGCGCCCGAAGTCATCCTGCGCAACGAGAAGCGCATGCTGCAGGAGGCCGTCGACGCGCTGTTCGACAACGGCCGCCGCAGCCGCGCCGTGCGCGGCCAGGGCAACCGGCCGCTCAAGAGCCTGAGCGACATGCTGAAGGGCAAGCAGGGGCGCTTCCGCCAGAACCTGCTGGGCAAGCGCGTCGACTACTCGGGCCGTTCGGTCATCGTGGTCGGGCCCGAGCTCAAGCTCAACCAGTGCGGCCTGCCGAAGAACATGGCGCTCGAGCTCTTCAAGCCGTTCATCATCCGCAAGCTCGAGGACCGCGGTTACGTGCAGACGGTGAAGAGCGCGAAGCGGCTCGTCGAACGCGAGAAGCCCGAGGTGTGGGACATCCTCGGCGAGATCATCGAGAACCATCCGGTTCTGCTCAACCGCGCGCCGACGCTGCACCGCCTCGGCATCCAGGGCTTCGAGCCCGTGCTCGTCGAGGGCAAGGCGATCCGCATCCACCCGCTCGTCTGCCAGGCATTCAACGCCGACTTCGACGGCGACCAGATGGCGGTGCACGTCCCGCTCTCGTTCGAGGCGCAGATCGAGACCAGCCTGCTCATGCTGAGCACGCAGAACATCCTCTCGCCCGCGAACGGAAGGCCGCTCGCGACGCCGCACCAGGACATCGTGCTCGGGTGCCACTACCTCACGCGCGACCGCGGCGAGATCCTGCATCCGCGCCCCGCGGCGGCGGAGCTCAAGCCCGACGATCCGCGCCGGCTGCGGACGTTCTACAGCCCGGACGAGGTGCGGGCGGCGTGGGACAACGGCGAGATCGCGCTGCACGGCCGCATCGCGCTCAAGTCGACGAGCGTCGCGCTCGTCAAGTCCGAGCCGAAGGGCTGGCTCGTGACCACGGCCGGCCGCGTGCTGTTCAACGAGGTCGTGCCGCGCGATCTGGGCTTCCAGAACGCGACCATGGACAAGAAGAAGCTCGAAAACCTGGTCGGCGACTGCTACGCGCGGCTCGGCAGCGAGGTCACGGCCGACCTGCTCGACGATCTCAAGAACCTGGGCTTCAAGTACGCGACCCAGGCGGGCTTCACCGTGGGCATCGACGACGTGCGCATCCCGCCCGAGAAGGACGCGATCATCGCCGAGGCGCGCAAGAAGGTCGACGAGATCAACGCGGCGCGGCGCAACGGCAACATCACCGAGGGCGAGCGCTACGGCCAGGTGATCGACAGCTGGACGCACGCGACGACCGAGGTCGAGCAGGTGACGTTCGAAGGCCTCTCGAAGGATCGCGAGGGCTTCAACCCCATTTTCATGATGGCGGACTCGGGCTCGCGCGGTAACCGCGAACAGGTGCGCCAGCTCGCCGGCATGCGCGGCCTGATGGCGAAGCCTCAGAAGAAGATCACGGGCGGCATCGGCGAGATCATCGAGTCGCCGGTCATCCACAACTTCAAGGAAGGCCTGACCGTGCTCGAGTACTTCATCTCGACGCACGGTGCGCGCAAGGGCCTCGCCGACACGGCGCTCAAGACCGCGGATGCGGGCTACCTGACCCGCCGGCTCGTGGACGTCGCACAGGACGTCATCATCAACGAAGACGACTGCGGCACGATCCGCGGTCTCTCGGTGGGTGCGCTCAAGGACGGCGAGGAGATCATCGAGTCGCTCGCCGATCGCGTGCTCGGCCGTGTGGCGGCCGAGGACGTCGTGCACCCGATCGCCAACGAGACCATCGTCGAGAGCGGCGAGATGATCGACGAGGTCGTCGCGAAGCGGATCGACGAGGCGGCGCGCGCGGGCCTGCAGAAGATGCGGATCCGTTCGGTGCTGACCTGCGACTCGAGGCGCGGCGTGTGTGCCAAGTGCTACGGCCGCAACCTCGCGACCGGCCGGCTCGTCGACCTCGGCGAGGCGACGGGCGTCATCGCCGCGCAGTCGATCGGCGAGCCCGGCACGCAGCTCACCCTCCGCACGTTCCACATCGGCGGCGTCGCGGGGCGCATCGTCGAGCAGTCGAAGACGGTGGCCAAGGACGCCGGCAGGGTGCGGTTCGTGGACCTCGACTTCGTGCGCCACGCCGGCGAGCGCGAGGCGGACACGCCGGAGTTCTGGGTGTGCACGTCGCGCGGCGCGGAGATCGAGATCCTGGACGGCGAGCGCGTGAAGCAGCGCTTCAAGGTCGAGTACGGCGCGCACCTGTTCGTGCAGGACGGCGACGACGTGGACGCCGAGACCGTGCTGTTCGACTGGGACCTCTACAACACGCCGATCGTGGCCGAGAAGTCCGGCATCGCGCGCTACGTCGACGTGAAGGAAAAGGTCACGGTGCGCGACGAGCTCGACGAGACGTCGGGCAAGAAGCTGCTCGTGATCATGGAGGACCGCAACAAGGAGCTGCAGCCCGCGATCGACATCCTCGACGAGGGCGGCCACAAGCTCGCGCACTATCCGCTGCCGACCGACGCGCGTCTCCAGATCCGCGATGGCCAGCGCGTGGCCGCGGGCGAAGTGCTCGTCAAGACGCGCCGTCAGGCCGCGAAGACGCGCGACATCACGGGCGGTCTGCCGCGCGTCGCCGAGCTGTTCGAAGCGCGGCGTCCCAAGGACGCGGCGATCGTCGCCGAGATCGACGGGGCCGTTGAGCAGGCCGGCGTGACCCGCGGCATGCGCAAGTACGTGATCCGCGGCGAGGACGGTCAGGAGCAGGAGGCGCTCATCCCGCAGGGCCGGTACGTGTACGTGCACCCCGGCAGCCTGGTGCGAGCCGGCGACCGCCTGACCGAGGGCCCCATCAACCCGCACGACATCCTCAAGATCAAGGGCATCGAGGAGGTGCAGGAGTACCTCGTCAATGAGATCCAGGAGGTCTACCGCCTCCAGGGCGTGCGCATCGACGACAAGCACATCGAGGTCATCGTGCGCCAGATGCTCCAGAAGGTGCGGATCGAGGATCCGGGCAATACGCCGTTCCTCGAGGGAGAACACGTCGACCGCCTGGCCGTGCTCGAGGAGAACGAAAAGATGCTGGCCGAGGGCCAGAGCCCGGCGACCTTCCAGCCGTTGCTGCTTGGCATTACGAAGGCCTCGCTGTCCACCGAGAGCTTCATCTCGGCGGCCTCCTTCCAGGAAACGACCCGGGTGCTCACCGAGGCCGCGATCCATGGAAAGGTCGACCAGCTCCGTGGTCTCAAGGAGAACGTGATCATCGGCCACCTGATCCCCGCGGGCACCGGCATGTCGGGCTACCGACGGCTGCGGCTCGAGGCGGAGAAGGAAGTGCAGGCGACGATCGCGGAGCCTGAGGACGAAGGGGCAAAAACGGCTTGACAGAAGTGATTTGGGAACTTATGTTGCTCGGCCTGCGCGGCGACGGCGCATGCTGTACCACACGGATGCCGTGCCCACAGCCCGCGCAAACCCGAGTCTAAGAGCTTCCGGGGGTAGACTGTGCCGACTTTGAGCCAGCTCGTCCGTCATGGGCGGCGGCCACAAAAGAGCAAGACCGGGGCCCCTGCGCTCAAGTCTTGCCCGCAAAAGCGTGGGGTGTGCACGCGCGTGTACACGACCACGCCCAAGAAGCCGAACTCCGCGCTGCGCAAGGTGGCGCGCGTCCGGCTGACGAACGGAATTGAAGTGACCTGCTACATCCCTGGCGAAGGCCACAACCTGCAGGAGCACTCGATCGTGCTCATCCGCGGGGGCCGCGTGAAGGATCTGCCCGGTGTGCGATACCACATCGTGCGGGGAACGCTCGACGCCAGCGGTGTGAGCGGCCGCAAGCAGAGCCGCTCGAAGTACGGCACCAAGTCGAAATAGGCAGTCGCGCACGAGCGGCCGGCGGCGAACGCCGGGTTGCGCGTGTCCGGTCGGTTTCGCCGTCCCGGCGGAACCGTCGTAAGAGGGGATGATCGATGCCGCGCAAGGGTTTCGTTCCGCGTCGCGATGCGATTGCGGATCCCAAGTTCGACAGCGTTCTGGTGACGCGGTTCATCAACGCCATCATGCGGGACGGGAAGCGCTCCGTAGCCGAGGGGCACTTCTACAAGGCCATGGTCACGATCGAGCAGAAGTCCGGTCAGGAAGCCATGACGGTCCTCAAGCAGGCGATGAACAACGTCAAGCCGATCCTGGAAGTGAAGTCGCGACGCGTCGGTGGCGCGAACTACCAGGTCCCGGTCGAGGTGCGTCCGGATCGCCGGAACGCCCTCGCCACGCGCTGGATCATCTCGTTCGCGCGCGCGCGCGCGGACCATTCCTTCGCTGAGAAGTTCGCCCAGGAGATCCTCGCCGCGTCGCGCAACGAAGGCGGTGCGGTCAAGAAGCGCGAGGACACTCACAAGATGGCGGAGGCCAACAAGGCCTTCGCCCACTACCGCTGGTAACCGATCCGTGACCCAAGGCCGGCCCGCGCCGGCCTGAGAATCCGCGCGAGCAGAGACTCGCGCCGTCTTGACTCGATCACGGTCGACTTCAGTCTCATCACCGCGCTTTCTTCACCGAAAGGCAGGTGGTGTACCGCTGTCTTGAACGATCGAAGGATGTGACGCCGATGGCTCGGCAGACTGCGCTCGACAAGTATCGAAATATTGGCATCATGGCCCATATCGACGCCGGCAAGACCACCTTGACCGAGCGCGTGCTGTTCTATACGGGCCGCATCCATCGCGTGGGCGAGGTGCACGACGGCGCCGCCACGATGGACTGGATGGAGCAGGAACGGGAACGCGGCATCACGATCACCTCCGCCGCGACGACCTGCCTCTGGCGCGACCACCGCGTCAATATCATCGACACCCCCGGCCACGTCGACTTCACCGTCGAGGTCGAGCGCTCTCTGCGCGTCCTCGACGGGGCGGTCGCCGTGTTCTGCGCCGTGGGCGGTGTCGAGCCGCAGTCCGAGACCGTCTGGCGCCAGGCCGACAAGTACAACGTGCCGCGGATCGCGTTCGTCAACAAGATGGACCGTGTCGGCGCGGACTTCGAGAACGTCATCCAGATGATGAAGGACCGGTTGGGTGCCAAGCCCGTGCCGCTCCACATCCCGATGTTCGCCGGCGAAGTCTTCGTGGGCACGATCGACCTCGTCGAGATGAAGTCGATCACCTACGACGAGGGCAGCCAGGGCACCAAGCTCGTCGAGGGCGACATCCCGCGCGATCTCGTACAGAGCGCGAACCAGGCGCGCTTCCAGCTGCTCGAGGCGGTCGCGGAGTTCGACGAGCAGCTGCTCGACGACTACCTCCACGAGAAGCCCTACTCGGCGGACGATCTGCGCCGCGCGATCCGCAAGGGCACGCTGGTGGGCGCGATCAATCCGGTGCTGTGCGGCTCCGCGTTCAAGAACAAGGGCGTGCAGCGCCTGCTCGACGCGGTGGTCGACTACCTGCCTTCGCCGATCGACAAGCCGGCCATCTCCGGCCAGGACGCCGAGTCGTTCGAGCACATCGAGCGCCACGCCGCGGACGACGAGCCGTTCTCCGCGCTCGCGTTCAAGATCATGACCGATCCGTACGTCGGCAAGCTGACGTTCTTCCGCGTCTATTCAGGCAAGTGCTCGACCGGCGACTCCGTCCTCAACTCCACGACGGGCAACAAGGAGCGCATCGGCCGGCTGGTGCAGATGCACGCCAACAAGCGCGAGGAGATCAACGAGGTCCTCGCGGGCGACATCGCCGCGGGCATCGGCTTCAAGCGCGTGACGACGGGCAACACCCTCTGCGCGGGCGACCATCCGATCATCCTCGAGGCGATGTCGTTCCCCGAGCCGGTCGTCGACGTGGCCATCGAGCCCAAGTCGAAGGCCGACGAGGAGAAGATGTCGACCGCACTCGGCCGGCTCTCCGAAGAGGATCCGACGTTCCGCGTTCGCACCGACGACGAGACGGGTCAGACGGTCATCTCGGGCATGGGCGAGCTGCATCTCGAGATCATCGTCGACCGCATGAAGCGCGAGTTCAACGTCGACGCGAACGTCGGCAAGCCGCAGGTCGCGTACCGCGAGACGATCTCGCAGCGCGCCGACGCGCGGCACCGCTTCGTCCGTCAGACCGGCGGCAAGGGCATGTTCGGCGACGTGTCGCTGAGCATCGAGCCGCTCGAGCCGGGCGCGGGATTCCACTTCGAGAACAGCATCGTCGGCGGCTCGATCCCGAAGGAGTACATCCCCGCGGTCGAGAAGGGGATCGAGGAGGCGATGAAGAACGGCGTCGTCGCCGGCTACCCGATGGTGGACATCAAGGTGACGCTGACCGATGGCTCGTACCACGAGGTCGACTCCTCGGAGATGGCGTTCAAGATCGCGGGCTCGATGGCGTTCAAGGACGCCTGCGCGAAGTCGAAGCCGCGCCTGCTCGAGCCGATCTTCGACGTCGAGGTCGTGGTGCCCGAGGAGTACATGGGCGACATCATCGGCGACCTGTCGTCGCGGCGCGGCCGCATCGGCGGCATGTTCACGCGCGGTTCGGCGCGCGTCATCGCCGCCTCGGTGCCGCTCGCGGAGATGTTCGGCTACGCGACCCGCATGCGCTCGATCTCGCAGGGGCGCGCGGTCTACTCGATGCAGTTCTCGCGTTACGAGACGCTGCCCGCGAGCGTGGCCGAGGAGATCGTGGCGAAGGCGAAGAGCTGACGGATCGGGTCCGCGGCGCCCTGGGCGCGACGGACCCGCAACGCATACGAACGACGATTCGAGAGATAACGGAGGTTCGCTCTCATGGCGAAGGCGAAATTCGAGCGCACGAAGCCTCACGTGAACGTGGGGACGATCGGACACGTGGACCACGGCAAGACGACGCTGACGGCGGCGATCACGATGGT
>Ga0335083_10003361_pt1 | contig 20802 bp, 17 predicted proteins | sample Lox_Sample_42_FD_206716 | JGI IMG/M metagenome (GOLD analysis project Ga0335083, IMG submission 206716) | Soil microbial communities from Loxahatchee National Wildlife Refuge, Florida, United States - Lox_Sample_4.2 | ecosystem: Environmental > Terrestrial > Soil > Wetlands | place: USA...
TGATGCCGACGAGCACGTCGAACTCGCCGGCGCGCAAATCACGGAGAATTTCCACGCGTTCGAGCGTGTCGATGTCGGAATGAAGGTAGCGCACGCGCACGCCGAGCTCGGCGTAATACTCGGTGAGATCCTCGGCCATGCGCTTGGTCAGCGTCGTCACGAGCACGCGCTCTTGCCGCTCCACCCGCTTTCGGATCTCGGAGAGAAGCTCGTCTACCTGGCCCGCGACCTTGCGCAGGATGATTTCGGGGTCGACGAGCCCGGTCGGGCGAATCAACTGTTCGGCGACCTCGCCGCCCGTCTTTTCGAGCTCGTAGTCGCCGGGCGTCGCGGACACGAAGATCACGTGCCGCATGTTCTTTTCCATCTCGTCGAACTTGAGCGGCCGGTTGTCGAGCGCGCTCGGCAGCCGGAAGCCGTACTCGACGAGCGTTTCCTTGCGCGAACGATCGCCGCGGTACATCGCGCCGAGCTGAGGCACCGTCTGATGCGACTCGTCGATCACCAACAAAAAATCCTTGGGGAAGTAATCGATGAGCGTCGGCGGCGGCTCGCCCGGCGCGCGCCCCGAGAGGTGGCGCGAGTAATTCTCGATGCCCTGCACGAAACCCATCTGGTCGAGCATCTCGAGGTCGTAAGAAGTGCGCTGCTGGAGCCGCTGTTTCTCGAGGAAGCGGCCTGCTTTGTCGTAAAACTCGAGCCGCTCGCGGAGCTCCGTGCGAATGCCCTCGATCGAGCGGGCGAGTTGCTGGCGCGGGGTGACGTAATGCGAGCCCGGGTACACGGCGTACTTGTCGAGCTGCCCGAGCACGCGTCCGCGCAGCGGATCGACTTCGCGGATCGAATCGACCTCGTCGCCGAAAAACTCGACGCGGATGGCGCGCGCTTCTTCGTACGCGGGGAAAATCTCGACCACGTCGCCGCGCACTCGAAACGTGCCACGGTGAAAGTCGGTGTCGTTGCGCTCGTATTGGATGTCGACCAAGCGCCGCAAGAGCTCGTCACGCCGGAGCTCCTCGCCCTTGACGATCTCGATCAAGAGCCCCGAGTACGTCTCGGCCGAACCGATGCCGTAGATGCAGCTCACGCTCGCGACGATGATCACGTCCTCGCGCGAGAGGAGCGCGTGCGTCGCCGCGTGCCGCATGCGATCGATCTGGTCGTTGATGATCGCGTCCTTCTCGATGAAGGTGTCGGTCGTCGGGATGTACGCTTCGGGCTGGTAATAGTCGTAGTAGCTGACGAAGAAGGCGACCGCGGCTTCGGGAAAGAGGTCGCGCATCTCGGCGTAGAGCTGCGCGGCGAGCGTCTTGTTCGGCGCGATGATGAGCGTCGGGCGCGCGTAGTGTTGAATGACGTTCGCGATCGAGAACGTCTTGCCGCTGCCGGTGATGCCGAGCAGCGTCTGGTACTGACGGTTCTCGTCGAGGCCCTTGCAGAGCTCCGCGATCGCCTTGGGCTGGTCGCCCTTGGGTTCGAACTCGCTCCGGAGCTTGAAGGGTGCGCGAGAGCCCGGCATGGATCGGATCCGAATATTCCCCACGGATCCAGAGCGCCCGCAATCGGCACTTTGGCGGTCGGGCCGCTAACTCACGGAAATTCCGCGATTTCCGGCAGGCCGAGCGCGTCCGGCCAGCCCAGGGCGACGTTCAGCGCCTGGATGGCCTGGGCGGAAGCGCCCTTCGCGAGGTTGTCGATGGCGCCCATCGCGAGCACGGTCGAAACGCGGGTGTCCACCGCATACGCGACGTGCGCGCGCGCCGAACCGCGCACCCAGAGCGTGTCCGGCAACACGCCCTTGTCGAGCACGGAGACGAGGCCGTCCTCGTAGAGGTCGCGCGCCGCGGCGCGGCAGTCGTCTTCCGTCTTGCCGGGCAGGAGGCGCGCGTACGCGACGCTCAGGATCCCGCGCGTCATCGGCGCGAGGTGCGGCGTGAACACGACGTTCAGCGCGTCGCCCGCGGCGAGCGAGAGCTCCTGCTCGATTTCGACCGTGTGCCGGTGCGCGCCGGCGACCTTGTACGGCCGAATGCCCTCGGCGGCTTCCGGCAGGTGATACGCCTGACCCGGCGAACGCCCGGCGCCGCTCACCCCGCTCTTCGAATCGATGATGATGCCGTCCTTCGCGACGAGCCCGGCTTTGAGCAACGGCGCGAGCGGCAAGATCGACGAGGTCGGGTAACAGCCGGGCGCCGCGATGAGCCGCGCGCCGGCGAGCTCCTTGCGGTGGAGCTCCGGCATGCCGTACACGGCGACCTCGAAGAGCTCCGGCGCCGGATGCGGGCCGTACGTCTTTTCGTACGCTTCGCGGCTCTTCAGCCGAAAATCGGCCGACAAATCGACGACGCGCACGCCCGCGTCGTAGAGCGCCTTGCCCGCCTTCGCGCTCGCGGCGTGCGGCAAGCAAAGGAACGCCACGTCGACGCGCTTGGCGAGCTCACGCGCTTGTCCGGGATCGAACGCTTCGAGCACGAGCTCGCCGACGCCCTTCACACCGAGCGTCGACGGCACCACCTGATCGAGACGCTTGCCGGCGTTGTCGCGCGCGGCGACGAGCGCGAGCGTGAGCTCGGGGTGGCGGTGGATCAGCCGGACGAGTTCGGAACCCGTGTAGCCGGCGGCGCCGATGATCGCGGCTCTGAGCGTGGGCATGGGGCGCGGAGCCTAGCTCAGAACCGCGACTATCGCCGCCCGGGGCGCGGCTCGGACGTCGGCCGCGCAACGGACGCGTGGCGGTTACTGGAGTGCCGCCGGAGCGCAGAGGCTCACGCACGCCGAGCCGCTGTCGGGCGTGACGGCGCAGTTCTGCTGCAGAATCGTCTTCTTGTGGAGCCCGCTCGTGCTGTCGTAGTAGCTGCACGCTTCCCCGACGCGCTGAACGGCGCCGAAGAGGTCGCCCGGCAAGGGGCCGTAGTACGACATCGGGTGGTAGTAGTTCGTGCGCAGATACGGGTCCTGACCCTGCGGGTACACCGTGTTCGACTCCCACGGCACCGGATCCGTCGTCACGGAGCCGTCATCCGTCGAGAGCACGAACCCCGGGAAGCCGCCGGCGCAGAGCGCCGCGCACGCGCCGGAAGAGCCGCACTTCTGATCCGTTCCGGCGGCGTCCGCGAAGCTCAGGCTGTAGATGGAGTTGATCTTGATCGCGTCGACGATTTGCGGCGTGAAGCCGGTGTCGGGCGCGGGCAGCTTCGGCAACGCGCGCGCGATGCGATCGTAGAGCTCGGGCGTGGGGTTGTTGATGACGCCGGATTTCGTCCAATCGGGGCATTCGGTCGAGCCGCTGCTGTCGAAGTCCTCGCGCCAGGTGGCCCACGTTCCCGCGATGCACTCGCGCGCGTACGCGAGCGGATCGGTCGGGAAGTTGATGGTGTCGCGGGTCTCGTATTGCAGACCGAGGAAGGCGTCGATCGCGGGGATGAGCGTCTGATCCTGCAAACACTCGGTGAAGTTCCGACGCAGATAGCCGTTGTCGTCGATGATGAACGAGTTCTGATCGATGCGGCCGAGGCAGTCGACCGTGTAGCCCGCGATGGCGGCGCCGTAGCTGTCGAATTGCGAGCAGTCCGACACGCTGATGCGCACGTTGGCGAGGCCCTTGTTCAACTTGATCGGGATGCCCTGCGTGATGAACTCGAACACGACGTCGATGATGCGCCCTTGCGTGACGGTGAAGGAGAGCGGGTTCGCGACGAGCTCGGCGTCGACCGCGCTGAAGCTCGTGTCGTTCGGCCCCTCCGCCTCGAGCACCCAGCCGTCGGAGAGCGTGATCACGTAGCTGTCGGCGGGCAACACTTCTTGATCGATGGGGAGATCGGCGGCGGGCGTGATCACGCGCGAGAAGCCGGAGCTGCCTTGAATCGTGAAGCGCGCGCTGTTCAGTCGATACTTCACGCCGGCGGCCTGCGCGGTGAGGGGTAGCTCGACGGTGCCGGTCACGGCGGTGTCCGAGCCCGTCCCGGGAGCGTTGGAACAGCCGCTCACGAACGTGGAAAGCGTTAGAACGCCCAAGACCCCCGCACACAACAATTGCCTCGACATCCGCTTTTCTCCTCGGAAGGCTGGACCCGGTCGCGACCGCGAAGCCCGAGGTCGGGCCCAGCGTAACTTTCGCATCCCATACCAGCTTCGAGTCGAATTCAAGCTCCGCGAGCGCGCGCCCCGGTTCGAGTGAACTTCACGCAACGCCCGACACCCGCGTAACTTCGCGACTCGCACTGGGTTCTCGCGACATGACGCGGGAGTGACGCGCTTTCGGGAGCGGTGCTTGTCCGCTATGCTCGACGCATGTCGAGGGCACGAGCGAGCGCTTTCGTTCTCGCGGCGCTCCTCGTCGGTGCCGCGAGCTGCGGCGAGAGCGCGACGCCGGGGCCCGCGGGCGGCGCCGGAGAGAGCGACCACGACGGCGGCGAAGCGGGTGTGACGCTCGAGCACGGCGGCGACGCGGGTGCCGCGGCGCTCGGCGGCGAAGCGGGCGCCGGCGCCACGACGGGCGGCTCGACACCGAGCGACGGCGGTTCGAGCGGCCGCACCAACGGGAAACCGGCGCACGGTGGCAGCGGCGGAACGTCTTCGACGAGCAGCGGCGGGAGCGACACGAGCGAGGGCGGCGCGAACGAAGGCGGAACGACGGGCAGCGGCGCGAGCGGCGGCAGCGGCGCGCTCGCGGGCGGCGGCGGGCTCGGCGGCTCGGGCGGCGCGTCGGGAGGCAGCGCGGGCGGCGGCGGCGCTTCGAATCAGCTCTCTCTCTGCGTGCGCTTGTCGAACGCGACGAACCTCGATCTCGAAGTGACGAACGATTACGAGAAGGCGTTCATCGCCGACTGCAACATCTACTGGGTGTTCTATCTTTATTACGACGCTTCGAAGAACCTGAACGAGCGCGACAAGTTCTTGAACCAGATGCTCGCGTTCAACTACGCGCTCTGGGGTTGCGCCGGGTCGCCTGCGCCGACGAGCTTCGACCTCGTTTACAAGCCCGTGCCGCTGAGCCAGGCCGACGCGGACGCGCTCATCGACGCGTACATGGGCGTCGCCACGCGGGATTTGTCGCTGAGCCCGGGCGAGAGCGCGGACATGCGCGCGGCGCTCGAGCGGCTGAGTGAGCCGCTCTTGATGTCGCCGGATCCGGGCGGGTATTCCCAGTCACGCTGCAACGGCGAGGGGGGCGCAGGGGGCCAGGCGGGGGCGGATGCGGGCGGGGCCGGTACTCCGGCGGAAGCGGGCCAAGGTGGTGATCCGGGGCAGGGTGGCACGGGCTAAGCTCTCGCCGATGCTTGGCCGGTCGAGAGTCGAGGCCGCTTTTTTCGCCGCGCTCGCCGCGGGCGCCGTGTCACTCGCTGCCGTCCGCGCGAACGCCCAATCGGGGACGGAAGAGTCGCTCGCCGACACGCTGTATCGCCAAGCGCGCGAGCTCAGCGCCGCGGGTAATTTCGCGGAAGCGTGTCCGAAGTTCGCCGAGAGCTACCGGCTCGATCCCGGCACGGGGACGCTCTTGAACCTCGCGTCGTGTCACGAGTCGCTCGGCATGCTCGCGACGGCGTGGGTCGAGTTCAACGACGCGCTCGTGCAGTCGCGGCGCGATCGCCGCCAGAGCCGCATCGACTACGCCGAGGAGCACATCGACGAGCTCACGCCGAAGCTCTCGCGCCTCACGGTGACGCTCGCGGCGAGCGCCGACCAAGACGGCCTCGAGCTCAGCATGGACGGCGTGGTCGTCGGTGTCGCGGCGCTCGGCGTGCCGACGCCGCTCGACCCCGGCCCCCACACGATCGAAGCGAAAGCGCCCGGAAAGAAGCCGTGGTCCGCCACCGTGACGATCGGCGCCGTCTCCGATCAGCAAACGCTGGTCATCCCCGCGCTCGAAGCGTTGCCGCCTGCGCCCGTCGCCGCACCGCCGCCCGTCGTGGCACCGGCGCCGTCTCCGCCGCCGCTCGCCCCCGCCGCACCCCCCGCGGACCTCGCGCGTGAACGCCCCGTGCCGACCTCGGTCTACGTCGCGGGCGGCGCGACGATTGCGCTCGCGCTCGCGGCGAGCATCACGGGCGGCGTGTATCTCGACCACCGTTCGACCTACGACGCGACCGGCCGCAACGACGCGGACCGCGCCGCCGCGAAGAGCGATCACGACTCGCTCGTCACGCTCGGGGTCGTCAATCTCGTGCTCTGGATCGCGGCTGCCGGCGGCGCCGGCGCGACGACGTACCTCTACGTGACGCGTCCCGAGGTTCCCGCGGCTCACACCGGGCTCACGCTCACGCCTTGGGCGAGTGCGAACGGCGCCGGACTCTATGCCGGGGGCACGCTGTGAGCGTGCGTTCGTGGCGTCAGCAGAGCGCCGCGTTCGTGGTGCCGGTCGCGCTCGCGAGCGGCTGCCTGTTGGTCGCGCCGCCCGAGGATTTGCCGGCGGCCGGCACGAGCGGCCAAGGCGCTCAGGGGAGCGGCGGCAGCAGTGCGGGACATCCCAGCGCCGACACGGGTGGTTTTGGGGCGAGCAGCATGCTCACGGGCGGGCAAGGTGGCGAGCCGAACCCCGAAGGCGGCAGCCCGGGCAATGCCGGCAGCGGCACGGGTGAGACCGGCGCGAGCGGCGGAACCGGCGGGAGTCGCGCTGGGACGGGTGGCACGCACGCGAGCGGTGGGACGGGCGGGACGGTCGTGGCCATGGCCGGAGCAGGCGAGGGCGGCGCGCCCGGCTGCACGACGAACACCGAATGCACGGACGCCGCGCACGAGCCGTCGCTCTGCCGGCCGAGCGATCACACGTGCGTGGCGCTCAAGACGAACGAGTGCCCGGTCGTGTACGGCGACGCCACGGATCCGAACGCGCTCTACATCGCGTCGTTCGCCGTCTTGAGTCAGGACAATCCGTCCGACAGCGACATCTATTGGGCCGAGCAGCTCGCCGTCAAAGAGATCAACGACGCGGGCGGGCTCCCTGGCGGCCCGAACGGCGCGAGCCGGTCGCTCGTGCTCATCGTGTGCACGAACGACGGCGTCGCCGTGCCGGGCGCGGTCTCGAACAGCATGACGCACATCGCCGAGGAGCTCGAGCTGCCGGCGCTCATCGCCATGCTGCAGCCGGACGATCTCACGAGCGCACTCCTGCAGGAGCAGGACAAAAAGCTCTTCTTTTTGAACCCGGTCGCCACGCTGCGCCGGCTCACCGATGCGAAGACCACGGGCGGCCGCGTCTGGACCCTGCTCGGGCAACCGAGCGATTACGCGCCCGCCTACCACCTGCTTTTGAGCGATCTCGAAAAACAAATTCGCTCGGAGCAGGCCCTCGTGCCGAGCGACGAGATCAAAGTCGCGCTCGTGACGACGACCGACGCGTTCAACACCGATCTGCGCTTTTACGTGTACCAGAGCCTCGTCTTCAACGGGCAAGCGGCGGCGAACGAAAGCGACGCGGGGAACTACAAAGAGTACACGCTCGATCCCACGGCGGCTCCGACGCAGAGCATGCTCGACGACCTCATTGCGTTCGCTCCGGACGTGATCGTCTCGACCGCGAGCGACGTCATGACCGCGACGAGCGGCGTGCTCGCGTCCGTCGAAAGCGGCTGGTCGAGCAGCAAGCCGCACCCCTACTACCTGCTCTCGCCCTACAACGCGACCTCGGACGCCCAGAACACGATCTTCACCGTGATTCACGGCGAGCTCACCGGCGAACCCGCCGCCGCGCGCCGCTTTCTGGGCGTGAACGCCGCCCCCGCCGACGACCTCACGCTCGAGAACGGCTACGAGACCCGCTACGATTACGCGTTTCCCGACGCGCCTTCGACGGCGGCGCCGAACACCGACAACTACTACGACGCCGTCTACTACCTCGCGTACGCCATGGCCGCGGGGGATTCGCTCACCGGTCCGGGCATCGCGAACGGCATGGCGCGCCTCATCACGGGCGAGCCGCACGACGACGGCCCGACGGACATCCCGAACGTGCTCGCCGCGCTCGCCGCGGGCAAAAGCATTGCGCTCGGTAGCACGCTCGGTCCGCCGGACTTCGACACGACGACGGGGGTGCGCCCGGTGACGCCGGGCGTCTTCTGCTTCGCGTACAACGGCTTTCCGGCGTCGTACCCGAACGCGCTCCGCTACGATCCCGATAACGACACGTTCACCGGGGACTACCCGTGCATCGACAACTTCCCGCCGCCGTGAGCGCCCGAGCGTGGCGCGCCGCACGGCGCCGCGTTGCGTCCTCGGCGCTCGTCCTGAGCGTGGGCGTCGCGTGCACGGCGCGCGCACCGAGCGAGTCGCGCATCGGCGTGACGAGCGCGCCGGTCGTCGACGGCGAAGTGTCCCCGGAGGGCGGCAGGGAAGACGCGGTCGTGCTCATGCGCACCATCGTCGACAACGCCGAAACGGTGTGCACGGCGTCGCTCGTCGCGCAAAACCTCGTCATCACGGCGCGCCACTGCGTGTCGCACCTCGTGGAAGGGGATTTTCGCTGCACCGTGCAGGGCGATCTCCAGAGTCAGGATCCCGGCGCGGGTGTCCTCGGTATGTATTTCGACGCGTCGGGCCTCGAATTTTACGACGGCAAGACGCCGCGCCAGACGCCCATCGCGTACGGCTCGCAAATCCTCTCGACCCTCTCCGACACGATTTGCGTGAACGATCTCGCGTTCGTCGTGCTCGATCGCTCGGTCACGCTGCCCGTCTTGCCGCTCAGAGAAAACGGGCGCGCGTCGATCGGCGAAGCGGTGACGCTCGTCGGTTACGGCTTCGACAACGCGATGTCGACCGGCAGCGTGCTCGACGTGACGACGCAGCCGCGCACGCACAACGACACGCTCGTCATCGGCGACGTGGGTCCGTCGGGCGACGACGGCGTCACCTCGGCGCCGCCGCGCAGCATCGTCGTCAACGGCCCGGCGGGCTGCATCGGCGACAGCGGCGGACCGCTCATCGCGAACGCGACGGGCGCCGTGCTCGGCGTGTATTCGCTGCTCGATGGCGCAACGTGCCTCGCCAACGACGCGCGGAACCTCTTCACGCACGTGCCCGACTTCGGCGTGCTCGCCGCGCAGGCGTTTCAAGCCGCGGGCGCCACGCCGACGCCGGAGCCGAGCGGCGCCGCCACGGGCGGCTCGAGTTCCGAACCGACGGGCACGGCCGGAGCCGGCACCGAAAACGGCGCAGGCGGCGACGGCGGCTCGACGAACGTCGCCGAAGCCGGCGCGCCGACGGCCGGCGCGGCGCCCACGGGCAACGACGGTGAAGGCGGCGCGCCGAGCATGCCGAGCGACGGCGGCGGACAGAGCGGCGCTCCGGACGTGGCGGCGACGAGCGGCGCGCCATCCGGCGCCGGCGTCGGCGGTGCGTCCCGGGCGGAGCCGACGACGACACCTCACGCGAAGGGTGGTTGCGCGCTCGCGCCGGGCGCTGCGCGCGCTCCGCGCGGCGCGTGGTTCATCGCGTTAGTGGCGGTTTTCGAGCGGGTCTTCCGTGTCCGTCGCCGCGTTCGTCGCCGCGCGCGGCTTGACGGGGGCGGGCGCGCGCGGTCGCTCTGACGGCGCAGCCGCCGATTTCGTGGGAGTGGCCGCGATCTTCGCGACGGCCGGCGGGGATTTCGCCGCCGCCCTCGCCGTGGCCGACTCGGACGGGGGCGCGCTGCTCGACGTTTCGGGCGCGGGCGGGCTCGCCGTCGAGGCGACGGTTGCGCTCGGCACGACTTCGACCGGTGGTGCGGCGGTGCTCACGTGCGTTTCGGCCGTCACCACCGCGTTCGCCGGAGGTTGAGCGACGCCGCTTGCGGGTTGCGCGGCCGGCGCGCCGCCGTCGGACGCCTTGCGGACGGCGAAGAACGTGACGCCCACGATGGCGACCGCGCCGGCGAGCGCGTAGAGAGCGCGGCGCCGTGAACGAAGCCCTTCGGACTGCGAGCGCCCGAAGTCGGTCTGCGTGTCCTTCGCGCCGCGGCTCGGCGGGACGGAGTCGCCCGAAAGCTCGGTGGCGTCGTCGCCGCGCGGAGGCCGCGCCGAGCCGCCTCCTTCTTTGCGCGTGACCGGGAGCTTCGCGGCGACCTCTTTGTCGTGCTCGTGCGGCGTCCGGGCGGTGGCGCTCCGCAGCGTCGTCGTGGTCGGATCGGGCGACGGCGGGGCGACGGAGCGCAAAATGCCCGAAATGCGCGAAATCGAGCGCATCGATTCGGTCGGCGCGAACGGACGGAGCGCTTCGGCGAAGTCCGCGACCGTCTGGTGCCGATCGTCGGGGCGCTTTTCCAGGCATTTCGCGACCACGGCTTCGAGCTCGCGCGGCACGTCTTGCCGGATCGCCCAGATGCTCGGCATCGGATCGGCGAGCGCCGCGGTCAGCACTTCGAGCGGCGCCTCACCGGGGAACGGCGTCTCGCCCGTCAAGAATTCGTACAGAATCACGCCGAGCGACCAGATGTCGGTGCGCGTGTCGACGGCCTTCGGCCGGCGCGCCTGCTCGGGCGACATGTACGCGGGCGAGCCGAGCAGCGACTGCGCCGCGGTGAGGCTCGGCGACGCGTTCATCGGCCCGGTCGACGACTGGATCGCTTTCGAGATGCCGAAGTCGAGCACCTTCACGAGCGGCGAGCCGTCCGCGCGCCGCGTGATGAAGAGATTCGCCGGCTTCAGATCACGATGGATCACGCCGATGGCGTGCGCTTCAGCGACGGCCTCGCACGCCTGGAGCACGTAGTCGATGGCCGTACCGATCTCGAACGTGCCGAGCGCCTCGAGCTCGCGCGCGAGATCCCGTCCCGACAAGAACTCCATCACCATGTACGGCGCGCCGTTCTCGAGCTCCCCCACGTCGATGACGCGCGCGACGTGCTCGCTCTGGATGCGCACCGCGGCGCGTGCTTCGCGCAAGAAGCGCGCGGCGGCGTCGGCGTCTTCCGCGAGCTCGGGGACGAGCAGCTTCACCGCGACGCGCTGCTCGAGTTGCTCGTGCATCGCGGCGACGACGTAGCCCATGCCGCCCTCTCCGAGCACGCGCTCCACCCGGTACTTGCCGGCAAGGAGATCGCCCGCGGAGACCATGGAGCCCGAAGCATACCATGCGTGTCCGGAGCGGCCGCTTTGGCCGAAGAAACGCCCGCGTGAGGGCGCGGGCCGCTCGCTTAGTGGTTTCTTTTAGTTACAGGTCGCGGGGCTGTTCGGAAAGAAGCCGCACGCCGAGGCGTCCGAGCAGCCGCACGTGCCCGCGTAGCAGTGGTCGGCGCCGCGCGCGGTGCAGTCGGCGTCGCTCGCGCACTCGCAGGTCTGGCTCTGCACGTCGCAATGCGAAGGGCCGCTGCCCGCCGTGAAGCAATCCTGGTCGCTTCCGCAGCCGCCGCAGCGACGTGAGGCTGTGTCGCAGTGGGGGCCGAAGCCAGGACCCACCGTTCCGCCGTCGGTGCAGTCGGCGTCGCTCGCGCAGCCGAGCACGCATTGATGGTCGTCACAACGTCCGGCGAGGCTCTCGCAAACGTCGACCGGCCCGCTGCCGTCGAACTCGTTCATGCTCACCGTGTTGCTGCCCGGGAAGAAGCAGCCGGCCTCGGGGTCCGGGATGACGGCGCAACGGCCTTGGGTCTCGCCGGTATCGACGCACACGTCGCCGAAGATGACGTGGCCCGAGCAGTCGTCGTCGCTGCCGCAGCTCTCACCGGTCCGCGCGCCCGTGTCGGACCAACCGCTCGCGAACGGGATGCAGTCGTCGTTCGTGTCACATCCGGTCGACGTCTGTTCGCATTCGCCGTGCGGGCCACAGTCCACGTCTTCGGCCGTTCCGCATTCGCTGCCGCCCTGCGTGCACGGGTAATGACAAAGCAACGCGCTCGTCGTGCCGCTGCCCGCCGTGCCGCTGCCCGCGAAACCGCCGCCGCCGGCCGAGCCGCTCGTTCCCGCAAATCCACCGCCGCCCGCGGTGCCGCCGTTGCCGGCCAAAGCGCTGCTGCCGGCCGTCCCGCTGCCTGCCGTTCCACCTTGGCCGTTGCCCGCGCTTTCGCCCGCGGCGCCGCTCTCTCCGCCGGTCGTGCCGCCCTCATTGCCGGAGCCGCCCTGCGCCGTGGTCCCGCCGGTGCCACCGCTCGACTTGGTTCCGCCGGCCGCGTTGGTGCCGCCGCTCGACTTGGTTCCGCCGGCCGCGTTGGTGCCGCCCTTGCCGCCCGAGCCGTTGCTCGAGCCGCCGGTTTCGGTCGAGCCCCCGGTGCCCGCGCTCGCGCCTGTGCCGGGCGAGCCGCTTTCGCCTTCGCCCGCGGTCGCGCCGGTTGCGCTCGAGCCGCCGGTCGCGCCCGTTGCGCCGCCCGTGCCGGTGCCGCCTTTCGCAGCCGAGCCGCCGGATCCGCCGGCAGCCGCGTTGTCGTCGTCGTCACTGCCGCAGGCGAGGAACGCGACCGAAGCGAACCCAATCAGCCAAATGCAAGCAAGAGCAGAGCGCATGCGAGGACTCCCTGCGCGGCGTTATACGCCGGCCTCGGAGAACGTCGCAATCCCGCTCGGCCACGACCCAACTTTCTGCGGGGTGGCCGCCGACTTTGCCGCGCCCGGAGCGGCGCGCGTCGAGCTGAAACGCCTCAGCGCTTCGAGTACTGGAAGCGCTTGCGGGCGCCCGCTTGACCGTACTTCTTGCGCTCGACCTTGCGATCGTCGCGCGTGAGGAAGCCGGCGCGCTTGAGCGAACGGCGCCGTTCGGGATCTTCGCGGGTGAGCGCGCGCGCGATGCCGTGACGGAGAGCCTCGGCCTGAGCGCTGTGGCCGCCGCCCGCGACCGTGGCGCGCACGTCGTACTTGTCGAGGAGCTCGAGCACCTCGAGCGACTGGCGCGCGATCATGCGCGAGGTTTCGCGCTCGAAATATTCGTCGGCGGGCTTGCCGTTGACGGTCACTTTGCCTTCGCCGGTTCCGATCCAAACGCGGGCCACCGCGGTCTTGCGCTTGCCTGTCGCGTACGTGAGTTCAGTCATGCTTAGTCCCTAGACCTCTTCAAACCTTGAGCTGCTCGGGCTTCTGCGCCTGATGCGGATGGTCCCCGTTGCCGTAGACCTTGAGCTTCTCGATCATCTGCCGGCCGAGCACGTTCTTCGGGAGCATGCCCTTCACCGCGAGCTCGATGGGGCGCTCGGGGTGCCGCACGATGAGGTGGCGGAAGCTCTCCTTGCGGATCGAGCCCGGGTAGCCGCTGTGCGAGAAGTAATTCTTGTCCGTCGCCTTCTTGCCCGTCACCTTCACCTGGCTCGCGTTCACGATGACGACGAAGTCCCCGGTGTCGACGTGCGGCGTGTAGGACGGCTTGTGCTTGCCGGAGAGCACCTGAGCCACCTTGGACGCGAGGCGTCCGAGCGGTTGATCCTTCGCGTCCACCACCCACCATTTACGGGTTGCGGCTGCTTCGGCTGGTTTTGCGGAGCTGGTCATCATCGTTCGGACTCGCGGAGGCAGAGAAACGGCCGGGGAGCGGCCGGAAAGGGGCGAACCCTTAGCTTCCGCCGGGCGGAACGTCAAGAACGGCCGAGCAAATCGAGAGAAACCGGGGTCCGGCGGGCGTCTTTCGGGCGGTCCTTCGGGCCGGAGGCGCCCGGGCATCGGCTATCCGACTCGCGCTAAAATAGGTGGCTCGACCATGACGGCGCCGCAGAAGAACAAGCTCCTCGAGCGGCTCGTCGCCGACAAGCTCATCACCCCGGAGCAGCAAGAAGCGGCGCTCAACGTCGTCGCCCGCACGGGCGAGCGCGTCGAGGAGGCGCTCCTCGACCTCAAGGCCATCGACGAGATCGCGCTCTTGAAGCACCTCGCGACCGCTCACAAGACGCGCTTCGTTTCGACCGAGAAGCTCGCCAAGGCCGAGATCGATCCGACGACGCTCGCCAAGGTGCCGCGCAAGCTCGCCGAGCGCGCGAACGTGTTCCCCGTGCTCTACGACCCGCAGACGGCCACGCTCAGCATCGTCATGCCCGACCCGGGCGACATCCAGACCATCAACGACGTGCAGGTCGCGTCGGGGGTGAAGGAGGTGCGCGCGTTCGTCGGGCGGGCGCGCGCGATCAAGGCCGCCATCGGCAAGGCGTACCTCGGCGACATCCACGCGTTCGCCGCGCTCGATCGCGACGCGCACGCGCAGTTCACGTCGATGCTCAACGTGTTCGAGCGCAACCTCGTGAGCGAAGAAAGCCTCACGATGTCGCTCGCGCGCGAGGCCACGACGGGCGAGCGCGTGCTCACGAGCAACGACCTCGAACAAGCGGGCAAAGCGCAGCCGACGCGCGGTCGCGGGCCGCTCGACGACGCTTACCTCGAGACGCTCAACGTGCTCGTCTCGCTGCTCGAGAACAACCGGCAGGAGCTCCGCGGTCACTCGGCGCAGGTGTCGCGGCTCATGCGCCGCATCTCCGAGCGCATCGGCGTGTCGGAGTTCGTGCTCTCGGCGCACATGGCGGCGGCCTACGTGCACGACCTCGGCAAGATGGGCGCTTACCACCTCACGGCGCTCAACGTCGCCGAGTACGAGGGGCACCGCACCTCCGCGCAGAAGCTCGTCGCGGCGCCGCTCCAGCTGCTCGAAGCCGTGCGGCTCCCGGCGGAGACGGGCGACGCCGTCGAGCACATGTACGAGCGCTACGACGGCCAGGGCTTTCCGGAGAAGCTCGCGGGCAAGGAGATCCCGCTCGGGGCGCGTCTGCTCGCGATCACCGACACGTACGCCGATCTCACTCAGAATTCGCGGAACCCGTTCCGCAAGACGCTGCGGCCGACGCAGGCGTGCGAAGTGCTCACGCGCCACCGCGGCACCATCTTCGACCCGAACCTGGTCGATATCTTCAAGCAGACGGTGACGGGCGAGGAGATGAAGGAGCGGCTGCTCGCGAATCGCAGGCGCGCCGTCGTCGTCGATCCCGATCCGGAAGAGACCACGGTGCTCGAGCTCCGGCTCATCGAGCAGGGCTTCGAGGTGAACCAGGCGCGCTCGGCGGAGCAAGCCGTGAAGCTTCTCGAGAAGGGCGACGTCGACATCGTGATTTGCGAGATGCAGCTCGGCGAGGGCACGGACGGCTTCAAGCTGCTCGAGCTCGCGCGCAAAGCCGAGTGGGGGCGCGCCCTGCCGTGGGTGTTCGTCACCGGCAGCGCGGCCGGCAACGACGCGAAGCGCGCCTTCGATCTCGGCGCGGCCGACTTCTTGACGAAGCCGGTGAGCGCCGATTTGCTCGTCGCCAAGCTGCGACAGATCATCGAGCGCGAGGCCACGCGCGGGGGCATGAAGCGCGGCGTGTCCGGCTCGCTCACCGAGATGAGCTTGCCTGACATGGTGCAGGTGCTCTGGCACGGCCGAAAGACCGGTGCGCTGAAGATCCGCTCGCAGGCCGGAGCCGGTGAGATCCACTTCGTGAACGGCAACGTCTACAACGCGCTCTACGGGAGCCAGCGCGGCGAGGAAGCCTTCTACGCGATGCTCGGGCTCACCCAGGGCGACTTCGTCTTGGACCCGAACTTCGTCGCGCCGCAGGAGCTCTTCAATAAAAGCCCGGAGGCGCTGCTGCTCGAGGGCATGCGGCGCCTGGACGAGGCTCAGAGATAGCGGTATCCTGAATCTTCGCGGGCGCCCGCGAGAGGTTTGCCCTTGTCCAAGGTGCCTCCGCCAGTCCTCGGTTTCAACAACAACGTCCGCCACCGCGGGCGGATTTTTCACATCCAGACCGAGGACTCGGGGGTGCGTTTTGCGCGCATCGTCACGCACCTCTTCGCGGACGGCGGGCGCATCATCAAGACGGCGCGCACCGATTACGCCGAGCACCTCGAAAACGGCGACGTGTCGAAGATCGTGCGCTCGCTGATGAAGGACCAGCACCGCGCGATGTTCACGGCGCTCCGCGCGGGGGAGCTCGACGCGCTCCTCGAGCGCACCGTCGGTCCATTATCGGAAGCGCCGACCGCGGCGCCACGTGCCCCCGTGAAGAGCGTGCGGCCGCCCCGCGCGTCCGAGCGCCCGCGCGAATCCGAGCGCCCACGGCGCCGTCAGCTCTCGAACCCGGCCTTGCGCGGGGTCGCCCAATCGATGTCGCCGCCGAGCGCCGACGGTTTCGATCTCGACGTGGGCGCGCTCGACAAGCTGCCGTCCCGCTCGCGCTCGCAGCCGCCGCGTGCGCCGCGCAAAACGCAGCCGCCCCGCAGCCGCCCGCCGCAGCCGCGCCCGCAGGCTCAACGCCCCACGGCGCAGTTCGCGAACGCCCCGGAAGCGCGCGCCCGTTCGATTTTCGGCGACGAAGCCATCAGTGAACAGACGCTCGACGAGGTCATTTTGAGCTACCTCGCGGAAGATCTCGACGGCACTCACAAATAAAGCGAGATCGCCGCGTGGCATCGAAACAGCGTCGCCGTTCGACCTGGCTTCTTTCCGGCGGCGCGGCCGTCTGCGGCGTCGTCGCCGCTCAAACCGGCTGCATGCCCGACTTCGACAAGCTGTCGTCCAACTGGCAGCCCGCGAGCGGATCGGGCGGCACGGGCGCGCACGCCGGCTCCGGCGCGAAGGAGGGCGGACGGGGCGGCACCGGCGGCGCGAACGGCGGCACGACGAACGGCGGGAGATCGAACGGCGGCAGCCCGAACGGCGGCGGCCCGAACGGCGGGCGCGGTGGAGGGGCTCGCGCCGGGACGGGTTCGGGCGCCACGAGCCCAGGCGGTGAGGCCGGGGCCGAAAACGGCGGCAGCGGCGCCGAGACCGAGGGCGGAGCGTCCGGCGGCGGAGGCACCGCGGGCACGTCGGGCGTTTCGGGCACGAGCGCGCTCGGCGGTGAGGCCGGCGCCGTGTGCGACCCCGGCTACACGACGTGTCCCGGCTCCGGCGAGTGCGCGACGCGCCTCGACGTCGGCGACGCGAGCGGAGCCACCGTGAACAACTGCGGCACGTGCGGCGTCACGTGCTCCACCGCGAACGCGACGAGCGCCACGTGCACGGACGGCGCGTGCCAGGCGACGTGCGCGTCGAACTTCGCCGACTGCAACGGGACGACCGCGAACGACGGTTGCGAAGCCGACCTCACGACCCCCGTGACGTGCGGCAGTTGCACTCACGCGTGCTCGACCGCCGGCGTGTCGATCCGCGCCTGCACGAGCGGGGCGTGCGCGCCCACGTGCGGCGCGAGTTACCTCGACTGCGTCGCCGACGACGGGTCGCACACGGACGACGGTTGCGAGACGTTCGTCGACTCGCTCTCGAATTGCGGCGTGACCTGCGCCGCCGCCGGAGTCGCCTGCAATCCCGACGAAGTCTGCGCTTCCGGCCTGTGCGGCCCTGCGAGCGGGCTCGTCCAGATGAGCATCCCGTTCACCGCGTCGGGTCAAGCTCAGCGCTACGCCGACGTCTTCTCCCAGCCCGACCTCACGGGCTCCACCGTGACGGTGCGCATGTATGCGCCGGGCGCGACCAACGGCTCCGTTTCGACCTTCCTCGTCGACGGGTCCTCGAACAGCGTGTTCAGCCCCGCCGTCACCACCGACTTCTCGATCTTGAGCGCGGGCTGGACCGACATCGTGGTGCCGGTGCCCGCGGCCGGCGGCGGCTTCGAGACGACCGCCGTGCATCAAGTCACCTTCGACTTCACCGCGACGAGCGCCGCCGGACCGTGGGAAAACCCGACGCTCGTCTACATCGATCGCGTCTGGTCCTCGAACGGCGCCGTCAACGACACGTTCGACACCACGTCCGGAAGCACGGTGGCCTCGACGCGCGTGGTCCTCACCGGATCGTCGTTCGCCTGGGTTGCCTCGGTGCCGTGAAGCGCCGCCAACCGGCTCGGTGAAATTACCAATGGTTTTGTGGGGATGCCCGGTGCCCACGAAAAAAGTGACGGCTCGCGTCGATCGGCGAGCGGCTGGTTCGTCGCCGGAGTGAGAGCGAGGCCGCACGGGCGACCTCGAACCCGAGGAGAACACCGATGCGATTCATGGTGATGCACAAGATGACGCAGGAGATGGAGCGAGGGCTGCCGCTCGAGCCGGCGACGATTGCGGGCGTCCACGCGCTCGTGGACGAAGGAGTGAAGAAGGGGATTTTCGTGTCGGGCGAGGGGCTCAAGCCGTCGTCGGAGCGCTACCGAGTCGTTTACGAGAACGGCAAGCGCACCGTCACCGACGGACCGTTCACCGAAGCGAAGGAGCTCGTCGCGGGCTTCGCGCTCCTCCGCGTCCAGTCGAAGGAAGAAGCCATCGGCTGGATGGACAAGGTCGCGGCGTTGAGCGGGGACGCGGAGCTCGTCATGGGTCCGGTCGTCGAACCGTGGGATCTCGGCCTCACGCCGCAGCCGGCGAACCCGCCGCTCCGCATTCTGGCGCTGCGGCAAGCGAACGAGAGCGCGAAGGACGCGCCGCCCGACGCGAAGCGGATGCAACGGCTCGGCGGGCTCGTCGCGGAAATGACCGCCGCGGGCGTGCTCCAAGCGACCGGGGGCCTCACGAGCACGAAGGATGGCGCTCGCATCCACTATGCCGCCGGCAAGCACAGCGTCGTCGACGGCCCGTTCGCCGAATCGAAGGAGCTCGTCGCGGGCTACGCCATCCTCGACGTGCCGTCGAAGGCCGCCGCCGTCGAATGGTCGCTGCGCTTCGGCGACGTCGTGAAGGTCAACGAAATCGAAGTGCGTGCGCTCTCGTGAATCGACGGAAATCACGGAGGCACCGCAATGCTTCCCGTGAGCCCCGTGAGAGCGAAACCGCGCGTCAGTCTCGCTTGTCCGTCGCGCACAAGAACGTGTTCGTCGCGGAGTTGATCCCCGACATCGTGTAGCCGATGCTGGGGGTGCAGACGTGCATCGGATGGTTGGTGTGGTGCTGCACGACATGGGCACAACGCCCGCGACGTTCCCGTGCGTCGACGCGGCGATTGCAGCCGTCGCCGGCTGACGCCCGTCGCGATTGGCTACTTCGCGTGTACCTGACTGGGTGGCTGCTGCGGAGAGCCGGTGACGCTCCGCCTGCGGACGAGTCGTTCGCCGCGAACCAAGCGACGCTGGTCCCGCGGCCAGGGACCGAAGCCGCAAGCGCGGCACCCGAGCTCGACGCCGAGGTCGCCTGAGCTGTGGTAGGCGAGCCCGATGGCTTTGCCGATGCTGCCTCCGATCGCAGTCTCCGCTCTCCAATGGACGGCGCAGCAGTCCGCCCCTTGGGCCCTGCGCAGGGCGACCGGCTGGTTCGCCTGGTGGGGGCAGAGCAAGCTCGACAAGCGTGCTGAGGCCGAGATTCGACAGGTCGCCGATGCCCTAGTTCCGGAGCACGTGGTCGACGTCACCGCCGTGTGCCAGCCCCAGACGATCCACGGCATCGTCGGCAACGAGGTCGTCATTGGGTTGCGGATCGTCTCGACCGCCCCCGTTGCTGTCCGACCGCTGCGGCTCGAGAAGGTGAGCTGCTCGCTGGTGTGGGACGGCCGAGCCACACGGGTCGACGTCGACGACCGTCCAATCGCATTGACGAACGGAGTCGACTTCCTGCGAGTGGGGGGCGAGCACATGGTCGAGCTGAAATCCCGGTTCGAATGGAACGGACCTCCTCCGCCGCAGAACGCCGCGGTGCCATTGGCAATCAGCGGCAAGCTGGTCATCGCTGCTCCGTGGCGCGCTGAATACAAGCCTGCCGAGTTCGGCAGCAACGTCTTCGTTCGCGTCAATGGTGTTTGAGCTAAGGTTGCGGCGGGGCGCAGGAGCTGAGCCCCGTGACGCTGAGCTTCTGCTCCAACGCGTCGACCGACTCCGGGTCTGGGCACTCCCATGCCCTCTTCAGGTCAGCGTTGGTCGGGTTCATCAGCTCGCCGCCCGCGGCGTGCGTGAGGCCGAGGAGGTGCAGCACCTCGTGCATGGCAACGAGCTTCGGGTTCTGCTGGTAGCCGTCCTGCGCGTGGCCGTCGGCGCTGAACGTCGTCGAGATCATGAAAGCCGCCATCGGCTCGCCCGACTCGTTGTGCCACAGGCCGCCGATGCCCTGGACGCATCCCAGTGCGCCGGTGGTGCCACCGTCGCCGCAGGTGTTGCCATAGGGCCCGATCTCGAGGACGGCGACGTCGACGGGCGAAGGGTGAGCGCCGGGATCGTCCGGGAAGACAACGTCGATGTCGGTGTCGCTGGGGACCTCGACCCACTGTCGCACTCCCTGCGTCATCTCCTGGAGGCCAGCGAACGCCGCTTCGACGCCAGCTCGCTCCGTGAGATCAGGGCTCTGAGCTTCCCCGGATTTTCAGGACACCCAGCGAGGAGGGTATCCTCGGGGATAGTTCATGGAATCGAACGGCAAACGGAAGCGGAACAAGCGGACCGAAGAGTTCAAGCGTGAAGCGGTTCGACTGCTCGAGAACCGCGGCGAGAGAAGCGTCGCGGACGTCGCGGCGAGCCTTGGTGTAGCGGAAAACCTGCTGCACGCGTGGAAGAGGAAGCTCGGCAGCGCAGCCGAGCAGGTGCGCAGGGAGCGCGGCGGTGAGACGCCGGAGGAGGAGCTGAAGCGGCTCCGTCGCGAAAACGCGCAGCTCAAACAGGAGCGCGATGTATTAAAAAAATCGGTCGCCGTCTTCGCGAGGGACCGCTCGTGAGCCCATACGAGCTGGTCGACTCGGAGAAGGCGGCGTTCCCGGTGACCGCGCTGTGCGAAGCCGTCGGCGTTTCGAGAAGCGCGTACTACGCGTGGTGTCGCTCGGGACCGTCAGAGCGCGAACTCGCCAACGAACGGCTGCTCGCCGAGATCCGCGCCATCCACGTCGAGAACGAGGCGCGCTACGGCAGCCCGCGAATTCGCGACGAGCTACGCGAGCGCGGCCACGAGGTCGGCAAGCACCGCGTGGCGCGTTTGATGCGTGAAA
>Ga0335083_10003362_pt1 | contig 20799 bp, 17 predicted proteins | sample Lox_Sample_42_FD_206716 | JGI IMG/M metagenome (GOLD analysis project Ga0335083, IMG submission 206716) | Soil microbial communities from Loxahatchee National Wildlife Refuge, Florida, United States - Lox_Sample_4.2 | ecosystem: Environmental > Terrestrial > Soil > Wetlands | place: USA...
AGATGGCATCAAAGCCCTCGTCGTTCATCAGTTCGTCGATAGTGACGGTCTTGCCGACGACAACGTTGGTCTCGAACACCACGCCGCGGCGGCGCAGCACGTTAATCTCGTGGTGGACAATCTCCTTGGGCAGGCGGAATTCGGGGATGCCGTACACCAGCACCCCACCGAGTTCGTGCAGGGCTTCGAAGACGTGGACTTGGTGTCCCATCTGAATGAGATCGCCGGCACAGGCCAGACTGGCCGGACCGCTCCCGATCAGGCCAACCTTCTTGCCCGTTGGCGGCGCTGACGCGGGCGACCCGAATTGCCCGGTCTGCCGCTCCCAGTCGGCCACAAACCGCTCCAGATAGGCGATTCCGACCGGCTCGCCTTTCTTGCCCAGCACGCATCCGGATTCACACTGATCTTCCACCGGGCACACCCGGCCGGTAATCGCCGGCAGGGCGTTGTCTTCCCGCACCTTCGACGCTGCCCCGAGGTAGTCACCTGCGAGAATGAGATCGATTACGGCTCGCACATTCACCGACACCGGACACATATCGATGCAGCCCGGCTTCGGACACTCGATGCAACGCAGCGACTCCTGCCGCGCCTGCTCCGGCGGAAATCCGAGGTTCACTTCGCAGAAGTTATGCGCACGCACCTGCGGGTCCTGCTCGGGAACTCGCTGTCGCGGCAGCTTGATGCGTTCCTTGTTGGGCAGGGGATTGTGACTAGCGATCTTCTCAGCCACGGCTCACCTCCGCCATTGCCGCCTCCAGTGCGCAGGTGTGCTGCGCGTTGCTCTCGCGAAGCTTCTTCAGCTCGGCTTCCGGATCGGCCTGCAACAGCTCGATGCTCAGCCGCTCCTGCTCGCGGTACATGTTGTTGCGTTGCATGAGGACCTCGAAGTTGACCCGCGCGGCATCGAACTCGGGGCCGTCCACACAGGCGAATTGACTCTTGTCGTTCACCAGCACGCGGCAGCCACCGCACATGCCGGTGCCGTCCACCATGATCGAGTTCAGGCTGACGATGGTCTTGATCCCCAATGGCGCGGTCAGATTGGCGACAGCGCGCATCATGGGTACAGGCCCGACAGCCAGTACGTAATCCACCTTGCCCGACTCGAGGACCTTCTTCAGCCGCTCCGTAACCAGTCCCTTTTCGCCATACGTCCCGTCGTCGGTCAGTATGTAGGTTTCGTCACTGACCGCGCGCACCTCATCTTCGAGCACCAGCAGGTCCTTGCTGCGCGCGCCCACGATGGAGATGACTCTGTTCCCGGCATGCTTCAGTTCACGTGCGGTGGGATACGCCATCGCCGTGCCGACGCTGCCGCTCACCACGACGGTTGTGCCGAATTGTTCAATCTCTGAGGGCTTGCCGAGAGGGCCTACAACGTCGAGGATGGAGTCCCCTGCCTCCAGCAGATTCATCAGCATGGTAGTCTTGCCGATGGCCTGTACGCAGATGGTAATGGTGCCGGCCTTAGGATCGGCATCCGCGATGGTCAGGGGGATGCGCTCACCGGAATCTTCCAGCCGCACAATGATGAACTGGCCCGGCCTCTGCTTCTTTGCGATCCGGGGCGCCTCGATCACAAACTGCTTGATATTTCGCGCCAGCGGGCGCGCTTCCAAGATCTCGAACACAGTGCCCTCCGTCTTTGATTCTGCGGAGGACCGAACATTCAGTCTGTGGCATACGTCACAAGGCAAAGTTCACAGCGCACAAAGGCCCGAAGAGGGCAGCACCGCAACAAAATCAGCTTTCCGGCGTTAGAATTGGCAGACTCTGGCCACGGACAACGAAGGGCGAGACTCGTTTCTCCACGGGGTACCCGATGCCGGAACTGCTGACTGGAAACGTTCGGCCGGACACGTATGCCGAGTCACGGCCTGTTCTCCCTCAACGAAGCCTTCCCTCGATTAGCCTTCTCCCAGTATTGCTAATGCTTTTGCTGCAGGCGTGGCCTGGGGCCTCGGCCCAGCAGCCGTCGTCTGACAGCGTCGCAGCACCCACCGCCAGCGTAGACGCACCACTTCCCGACGCCTCCCCGGCGCCGAAAGACCAATCGAAGTCTTTCAGCAGCTCGCTGGGGACGGCGGTCAAGACGATTGGCGAAGACGAACTGCACATTATCAGGGCGCCCTTTTCGCTCGACTCTTCCACTATGAAGTGGAATGCTCTGGTGGTTGGCGCCACCAGCGTTCTGATTGCGAATGACGAGAGCGTGGTCAATCAGGTCTCTCCAAGCTGGCACAGCACCAGCCTTAATATTTCCAACGGCACCCTATACGGTCTCGGCGCTGCGGCTGGTGGCATCTTCGTCACCGGACTGGTCACCCACAACAACCACGCCATCGAAACCGGCATTCGTAGCGCGGAAGCCAGCGTGGATAGTGTCATCCTGTATGCCGCGCTGAAAGCGGTTTTGGCGCGGCAGCGCCCCTACGTGAGTAATGAAGGAAAGTTCTTCTCCGGCAACTGGACTGCCGGCTCCTTCCCTTCAGGACATGCGACTCTCGCCTGGACGCTCGCCACCGTCATGGCGGGCGAATATCCCAACTGGCCGATGCGTATCCTGATGTACAGCGCGGCGCTCGCGGTCAGTACCACTCGCGTGACCGGTGGCGTGCACTTCCCTGCTGACGTTTTCGCGGGATCGGTGATTGGATTCGGTGTGGGCAGCTATGTTGTGCACAAGGACAGCGAGAAGCTGATGTGGCACCATTCGCCAGGAAAGATCAAACGCGTGGAGCACGCGATCCTGGGGCGGGTGGCAATTCAATAGCAACTAAGCCACAAAGTACTTTGCCGCGGGGTGATGCACGATGATGGCCGACGTGCTCTGCTCCGGATCGAGCAGGAAGCCGGTCGTCAGATGCACGCCAATCGTCTCGTCGGGATGCAGCAGCGCGAACAGCTTGGTCTGGTCTTCAAGGTTCGGACACGCGGGATACCCGAACGAATACCGCGAGCCGCGATACTTCTGATGGAAGAGGTCGCGGATATGCGGCGAATCCTCGCCCGCGATGCCCAGTTCTTCGCGAACGCGCTTGTGCGACAGCTCGGCCAGTGCCTCAGCCGACTCCACGCTGAGACCGTGCAGATAGAGATACTTGGTGTACTCGCCGCCTTCGAACAATTTCTGTGTCTCGTGCGAAGCCTGCGCTCCGATGGTTACGCACGACATTCCGAGCACGTCCATCTTCCCGCCAATCTTGGTTAGGAAGAAGTCGGAGATGCACAGCCTCCGGCCCTCACGCTGCCGCGGGAAGGTAAAACGCAGCGTCTCGTCGGGAACGGGATCGCCTTGCTTCCAGCCCTGGGGCAGGTTGTAAACGATGAGGTCGTTGCCGTCGCCCTGCGCGCCAAAGTAGCCGTACACGACCTTCGGCTCGAACCAGCCCGCCGCAATAACTTCCTCTTCCAGGTCCTTCAGGATTGGCCTGTACTTGTTCTCAACCAGCCGCCCGTAATCCTCCTGCGAAGCCGTCTTTAACTGCCACTGGTTCTTGAACAGCGCAGTCTCGTTGATGTACTGGAAGATCTCGCGCAGATCGAAGTCCTGCGGCTTCAGCACGCGAACGCCCCAGAACGGCGGCTGCGGAATGTTCGGCGCAGGCGCAATCTCGATGCTGGGCGCAGTTGCGCCGCCGCCGTTATCGCCGGCAACGGCCGCGCGGGCGAACTCCTTCACGACTTTACCCTCGGCGATGCGTTTCTCACGTTCGCCATTCGGAGAGGCAAGGTCCTCCATGATGTGCAACCCGGCAAACGCATCATCCGCGTAGAACACGCCGCCAGAGTATTCGCGGCGCAGATCGTCCTCCACGTACTTCCTCGTCAGCGCAGCCCCACCGCAGATTACGGGAAACTCCAGCTTCTGATGATGCAGGTCCTGCACCACGTACTTCATCTCCAGCGTGGACTTCACCAGCAACCCGCTGAGCCCGATGGCGTCGGCCTTCTCGGCCAGAGCCGCCTTAATGATGCTGTCCGAAGGTTGCTTGATGCCCAGGTTCACCACGCGATAGCCATTGTTGGTCAGGATGATGTCCACCAGGTTCTTGCCGATGTCGTGGACATCGCCCTTGACGGTGGCCAGCACGATGGTCCCTTTCTGGCTGCCTTCCGTCTTCTCCATCTTGGGCTCGAGATAGGCGACCGCGGCCTTCATCACGCCCGCCGAATCGAGCACCGATGGCAACTGCATCTTGCGCGCGCCGAAGAGATCGCCCACCGTCCTCATGCCGTCGAGCAGGATGTTGTTGATGAGGTCGAGCGGCGTGTAATTGACCAGCGCCTCTTCGAGCAGCTCATCCAGCGACTTCTTCTTCGCACCCTCGCCGACCTGCTTCTCGCCGTTGATGATCGCCCACTTCAGCTTGTCTTCGATAGACAGCGTGTCCACGTGGGCCGGGGTGGTCTCCTCTTTGCCTTGTGTCCCGGCGAAGTGCGCCATGTAGGCCTGCAGCGGGTCACCATTCGTCTGGTCGAAGTAAATCAGTTTCCTGGCAAGGTCAACTTCGACTTCAGGAATCTTGTACAACGGATAGATTTTGCTGTAGTTAACAATTGCCATATCGAGGCCATGGTCCACCGCCTCGTGCATGAAGACGCTGTTCAGAATACGCCGCGAATAGGCACTCAGGCCAAACGAAATATTGCTGACTCCGAGGATGGTCTTCACCTCGGGCAGCTCGGCCTTGATCGCCTTCACCGCCTTGAGGGTTTCGATGCCAGCCGTGCGGTACTCTTCCTGTCCCGTCGAGATGGGCAGCGTCAGGGCGTCGAAAATCAGGTCCACGGGGCGAATGCCGTATTTGTTCACCGCCAGGTCGAAGATGCGCTTGGCAATGGCCGTCTTCTTTTCGGCCGTGAGCGCCATGCCTTCTTCGTCAATGGTCAGCGCGATGACCGCTGCGCCGTAGCGCTTGGCCATCGGTAGAACCTTCGCAGTGCGCTTCTCGCCATCTTCCAGGTTGATGGAGTTGATGATCGCCTTCCCTGGAATGCGTTTTAGCGCTTCTTCCACCACGTCGGCCTCAGTCGAATCCACGGTGATGGGTGCGGGCACACGGGTGGCAATCTTCTCCAGGATGTTGCTGATGTAACCTCTCTCGTCCTCGCCCACGATGGCGCAGCACAGGTCAAGCATGTGCGAGCCCTCGTTGACCAGCTTCTTGGCCAGCGTCAGGATGGCGTCATAATCCTGCTTCCGCACCATGTTCTTGAAGTGCTCGACGCGGGTGGTGGTGTTCATCTCCTCGGCCACGATGAGCGGCTTGGGATCGAGGTCTAGCGGCACCATGGAGTACGCGCTGGCCGCCGCGGCGGTGACCCTCACTTCGCGCTGCGCCGGCTCAAGATTGGCGCAGGCTTCGGCGACTGCCTTGATATGTTTGTAGGTGGTTCCACAACATCCGCCCACAATGCGCACGCCATACTCGGTAATGAACTGCCTGTGATAATCGGCTAGCTCCTGGGGCTGGAGATCATAGACCGCACGGCCGCCCTCGTTGCGCGGAAGTCCGGCGTTGGGCAAGACGGAAACCGGCTTGGGTGAATTGGCCCCCAGGTAGCGGACACCGTCGTTCATTTCCTTGGGGCCGGTGGCACAATTCATGCCGATGACGGCCACGTCGAACATTTCGAGGGTGGTGAGCGCAGCTCCGACTTCGGTGCCCAGCAGCATTGTTCCCGTGGCTTCCAGCGTTATCTGCACCTGCACTGGAACGGGCTTGCCCGTCTTCTTCAACGCATCGAAAATGCCGACCAGCCCGGCCTTCGCCTGCAGGATGTCCTGGCAGGTTTCCAGCAGAAGCACGTCCACCCCGCCCTCGATCAGCGCGACTGCCTGTTCCGTGTAGGCGGCGGCCATTGCGTCGAAGCCGATGTGTCCCAGCGATGGCAGTTTCGTTGTCGGCCCCATGGATCCCGCAACGAATCGCTTGCGGCCATTGAAGCTTGACGCTACCTCGCGCGCCAGCCGAGCAGCCGCCAGATTGACCTCGTGGACCTGGTCCTGCATGTCGTATTCGGCCATCACGATTCGGGTGGAGCTGAAGGTGTTGGTCTCGACCACATCGCAACCGGCGTCGAAGTAGGCGGCGTGGATGTCCTTCACTACGTCCGGTCGGCTGAGCACCAGGATGTCGTTGTAGCCGTCCTTGCCCCAGAAGTCGTCCAAGGGAAGATTGCGGGCTTGGACGCTGGTTCCCATGGCGCCGTCAAAGATGACGACGCGTTCCGCGACGGCCTTTGGATAATCGCTCATTGCAAGTTCAGCGCGGGCTGCAGATGCCCGGCATCAGGTGGAAGACCGGGGCTTCGAGACCCGCGTCAGCCCGGGGTAGAGCGGACCTTCAGGTCCGCGTTCCAGCCCGATAGATGACCCAGGGCTTCAGCCCCGACGCAGGGGCCGAAAAGGCACGCGACTGTACCTCAAGTATCGCAGTTAAGATGGGATTGGGAAAGCTTAGTGCAGCCAAGTGCAAGCTTTACAGGCGACCTGCGCCTGGACTGCACCGAGTGGAACAACCTGCTCGCCTACCGCACCTGAATCACCGCCAGTCCATTCACCGGCACCTGCAAGGTGTAGCTGCCGTCGGTCAGTTCGTCATACATTGGATCAGGCAGCCGCGAATCTTCCCGCATCTGGCGAATCTGGTCCTGCGTCGGGTAACGCGGACTTCCAATCTTCTCGTACAGCGCGAGCACGTTCCCATGCTCCCCGTCCACGCGGTTGATGCTGAGCCGAGCCTCGGGCTTTATGTCTTTGAATTCGAGCTTGACAGTTTTCGGTGCTCCGGCTGACCCCGGGTTGGCGAGGTTCCACACCGCGACCGCCAGAAAGCCTTCGCTCGTCTTCGTGACCAGTACGTTCGGGTTGCTGTTTTCCAGCCGCTGATCGCCCAACCGGTGGAGCACCTGGAAGGCGTAGAAGGAAGGCTTCGGGATGCCTCCCGCGGCGATGAGCCCGAAGCCACCATAAAACGGCTGCTTCACGATGCCCTGCTCTTCGAAAACGTCGGAAATAGTCCAGTACGACATCATCTGCGCCAGGCCATCACACTGGCTGATGGCGCTGGCCAGCCATGGGCCCATGTAGATGGAGTCGTCGACCGCAGTCTGGTTGTCGTACGCGGCATTGAACTCGCTCACAATCAGCGGCATCTCCGGCCGCGGCGATGACTTGACCTGCTCATGCAGCATCTTGACCGCGCGGCATACCATCTGGTCGCGGGGGGTGTTTTCGCTGCTGTGAAACACGTCGCTCGGCTTGTCGTTGCCGTAGATGTGGCTGGAGACGAAGTCGAGCGGCACACTTCTCTGTACCGCATGCTGAATCATCGCCGGAACCCAAGCCGCTTGCGCCGTAGCCGGCCCGCCGACTCGAAGCTGCGAGCTGACGGCCTTGATGGCGCGCGCCGTGTGGTCATACAGCTCGAAGTACGATTCCTGCTTCGGTGCGCCTGTCCAGAAATCCAGGTTGGGCTCGTTCCATACTTCGAAGTACCAGGTCGCAACTTCCTCAAGGCCATAGTGCTCGACAAGATGCTTGACGAACTGCGTAACCAGGTCGTCCCACTTGGCGTAATCCTTGGGCGGCGCGACATGAGGGCGATACCAGAACGAGTGCACGTCCGGGCGGACGGCCAGCTTCGACGGCATGAAGCTCAGCTCAACGTAGGGCTTCACATTGTTGGCCAGCAGGCCGTCGTAAATCTGATCTACGTACGAAAAGTTGTAAACCGGCTTGCCCTCTTTGTCCTCGTCGTAAACGCCCACTTCGTCATCCAGAATCGCGTGGAAGCGAATGTACTGAAAGCCCGTGATCTGGCGGACGGCCCGCAAATCGCCACGATACTCAGCCCGCAGACTCAGCACCGCGCGCCCCGAACCGAACATCTGCTCCCAGAAGTGCGGAAAGGGATGTGCCGGCGCATCCGCGTCGATGGTAATGGTTTCTGTGGGAGCCTGAGCAAGAAGGGGAAGTACAGAAAACAGGAAGGCAATCAGTAGAAGTATGCTGCGAGAACGGGTGGCCATCAGTTCTCCGACTTGTGAGCAGTTTGCCGCCACTCCTGATTATTTCCCAGCGCTTATACGGCGGGCAACGATAACAAGTGATTGCTGGCTAGAAATTCCCTCGCCACCGCTGCCGCATCTCGCTTCTCGCCGTCCACAGCGTAGTTCATCTTGCGCATGTCGTCGGCGGTGATGCGCCCTGCCAGCCGCTCGAACGTCGCTCGCGCCTGCGGGCACTCCTGGAAAAGCTGTGGCCGCGCGATCGGCACCGCATCGTAGGGTGGAAAGTAGTGCTTGTCGTCATGCAGCACAACCAGGCCGAGCGCGGCAATCAGGCCATCGGTGTTGTTCCCGGCCACGATGTCCACCGACTTGTTCTCCAGCGCGCGGTACAGCAGGCCTAGATCCATCACGCGCGGTGCTTCCGCAAACTTCAGACCGTACGTGCTGACCAGCCCCTTGTAGCCGTCCTGCCGCTCCAGGAATTCGTATCCCACGCCCAATCGCATCTGCGGCGCAAACGCCGCCAATTGTGACAGCGTATTCACCCCGAGACCGCGCGCCTGGTCGCCGCGCATCACCATGGCGAAGCTGTTGTTGAAGCCCAGTGGCGGCATCAAATCGAGTCCAAACCGGCTGCGATACTCCTGCTTCACCTGCTGATACACCGCCTGCGCGGCCCCCGAGGCGTTCTGCTTCAGGATGGCGGCCAGCGCGGTGCCGGTGTATTCGACATAGACGTCGATGCGCCCGGCGAGCAGCGCCTGCTGGCAGATGTATGTGCCCGCAAGATAGAAGCGGCGCTCGATCCCCGTGTGGCACGCGCGCTCCAGCATCTGGGCGAGCAGTTCGCCCAGTACAAGCTGCTCGGTGAAGTTCTTTGAGCCAACGGCGATGTCGCGCGTGCGCGACGTGCAGGCCACGCCAAAGAGCAGCAGGCCGGAAAGGAAGCCGCGCCGGTCCATATCAATGGATCCTGCGCACCAGCAGCTTCTCCACGCCGCTCAGCGCGAGATCGGCCGCCAAGGCCATCAGCGCAGCGGGAATTGCGCCGGCCAGGATCACGCCGTTGTCCACCATAGCGATGCCGCGGAAGATGAACTCGCCGAGGCCGCCGGCTCCGATCGCTGCCGCGATGGTCGCCACCCCGATAGTGATAACCGCCGCCACCCGCACTCCGGAAAGCAGTACCGGCATTGCAAGCGGCAGCTCCACGTGCCAGAGGAGCTGGCCGGAGGTGAGACCCATCGCCACCGCCGCCTCGCGCACCGGCTCGCTGATTCCCGAGATGCCGACGTAGGTGTTGCGAACGATCGGAAGCAGCGCATACAACGCGAGCGCGACAATCGCCAGCCGATCGGCGCGCGCTCCCAGCCAGGGCAGCGGCAGTAAGAGTCCGAACAGCGCCAGGCTCGGAATGGTCTGGATGACATTCGTGCTTCCCAGCACCACGGCCTTCCAACGTGGCCGCCGCGTTAGAAGAATACCCAGTGGAACTCCGATGACGATGGCGAGCAGCATCGAGACCCCAACCAGCCACAGATGTTCAGCGGTCAGGCTTGCAACTTCGCGCTTATGAGTGAGTATGAAGTTCAAAACTTAGTCTGCCTGCTGCACGTACGGGCATGGCGACCGGCTCGTCTCGAAGGCACGCTCTCAGGCCTGCCTTTGTCGGGCCAACGATGATGCAGGCTTCAGCCACCGAGGAGCTTTGATTTTGCCACCTTCAAAGACGAATCCGCGCTCCGCGCTATCCGCGGTTGCCCTTAGCCGCGAAACATCTGTTGTCCCGCGCGGAACACATCCACATAGGCCTTCACCGAATCGTCGGCCGCCTGCAGGAACTCGTCGCTGGTATAGACCCCGCGCAACTTCCCTCCTTCCATCAACCCCATACGATCGCCCAGCAGCAGGGCCTCGCCGACATCGTGCGTCACAAACACGATGGTCTTCTGCAACTTCCGCTGCAGCGCCTTGAACTCCATTTGCAGCTCGGAACGAGTGATGGGATCGAGGGCGCCGAACGGCTCGTCCATGAGAAGAACGGGCGGCTCGGCCGCGAGCGCGCGGGCCAGCCCCACCCGCTGCCGCTGCCCACCGGAGAGCTGATAGGGATAGCGCCCGGCGAATTCGCTCGCCGGCATTCCCACCAGGGTCAGCACCTCTTCCACGCGCGCGTCAATCCTGGCTGGCTCCCACTGCTCGAGCCTGGGAACCAGCGCCACGTTCTCCCGCACCGAGTAATGGGGGAACAAGCCGACATCCTGGATGGCATACCCGATACGCCGGCGCAGCTTGATGGGGTCCCACTCTGTTACCGGAATGCCGTCCACTCGCACTTCGCCCGTGGTAGGTGTGTACAGGCGGTTGATCATCTTCAGGCAGGTGGTTTTTCCCGAACCGCTTCGGCCGAGCAGCATCAAGGTCTCGCCACGGCGAACCGCAAGGTTCACGTCGGACAGCAGGACGCGGTCCACCGCAACCCGGAAAGTCACGCCCGCAAACTCAATCGCACTGTTAGATGGGCCGCTCATGCAACGCCGGTTCGCGTCGCACCAGCGTATCAGAAAAGATTTCCCTCGCCGCAAGGCTGGCCGCAAACACGAATGCCGGGGTTGCACCCTCTGCGGCCAGCCCCGGCATCGATTCTGCGACGAGCTCTGTAACTGCGCAGTGCTTAGTAGCGTCCTCCCCAGCCACCGCCTGAGTGGCCGCGGTTGCCGCCACGTCCTCCGCCGTAACCACCGCGGCCGCCGCCGCCGCTGTCGCGGCGTGGCCGGTCCGACTTGGGCCGCGCTTCGTTTACCGTCAGGTTGCGACCGCCGAGGTTGGTGCCATTAATCCCTTCCATCGCCTTGGCTGCCGCTTCGTCATCGGCCATCTCGACGAAGCCGAAACCGCGCGGCTGACCGGTGTCACGATCGGTGATAATACTGACCTTATCCACGGCGCCGTAAGCCTCAAACAACGCGCGCACCTGGTCTTCGGTCGCATCGAAACTTAAGTTCCCAACATAGATGTTCTTCATGGCTGCTCGCTTTCAGGTGGACTCCGATCGGCGCCAATCGCGCTCGGCCGGGGTTGGGTAAATTGACGACCAAAGACTCAGCGGACTCTTTCGCGTGCAACAAACTAAAAGGAGGGCAGCAATTCTGCCGCCCTCTCTGGTGTTCCGGTTTACAGCAGCTGAACGTTCTCGGCCTGCCATCCCTTGGGACCGCGCTTCACTTCGAAGCTGACTGCCTGGCCTTCCTGCAGCGAACGGAAGCCGTTCGCCTGGATGGCCGAGAAATGCACAAACACATCTTCGCCATTCTGTCTGGAGATGAATCCAAAACCCTTGGCGTCGTTAAACCACTTCACTGTTCCTTGTTCCATTTGTTTCTTTGAATATCCTTCTGTTGTTGATGTCGCGTTGAAGATCGAAAGGTTACCGGCAGGAATCGCTCGAGACAAAGGAGGGATGACTGCTAGACGCGCCGTTCGTACATACGCAAATCAAGTATAACTGATTTCGTAGGAATTCCAGCATTTTTTCGCAACGCCACCGGATATAAGTTGACTGACGCCAGACAAACGTAACTTCACACGACACCAAAGTCGGCAATGTTCATGGCGCTAACAAGTGGGAGCGCATCGCCGCTTTGGTGGCGATGCACTCCCAATTTCACCCTGCAGCCGTTATGCCAGATCGAACAGCAGGAACTCTGCCTGTCCCTTGCCGCTGATGCTGCTCAGTCGCAGTTTGGATTCGCCGCTGATGGCTGCGCCGTCACCCGTCGCCAGCCTGGTACCGTTGATGTCAAGCTTCCCGCGCACTAGCTGCACCCAGGCATGGCGGCCCGGCTTCAACCCCAGCTCCAGCGACTTGCCGCTCTCCAGCACGGAAGCGTACACACTCGCGTCCTGGTTGATGGTGGTTGAACCTTCGCGCCCGTCGCGCGACGCGATCAGCCGCAACTGGTTCTGCTTCTCTTCTGGAGAGAACGTGCGGTCCTCGTAACTGGGCTTCAGTCCCTCAGCCCCGGGCAGAAGCCAGATCTGCAACAGGTGTACCGGCTCGCGCGATTGGTTGACCTCGCTGTGCATCACACCCGTGCCTGCCGACATACGCTGCACATCGTTCTGCCGGATGGTGGCGCCCCGCCCCATGCTGTCGCGATGGCTCAGCTCACCCTCAATGATGTAGGTGAGGATCTCCATGTCGCGGTGGGGATGCATCCCGAATCCTTTGCCGGCGCTCACCCGGTCTTCGTTGATGACCCGCAGGTCGCGGAAGCCCATGTGCTTCGGATCGTAGTAGTCCGAAAATGAAAAGGTGTAGTAGGTGTCGAGCCAGCCGTGATTAGCATGGCCGCGCTCCTGGGATGGCCTGATGGTGATCATCTCGTCCTCCTGAACCCAGTCCATAAGATGCTTTAACGTTAAATAAAGATTCAGTCTCTCTCGGGCGATGAGCGAAGCGACGAGTCGAAGAAGTCCCCAGAACCGCCGTCGCCACCCGTTCTTGCTATGCTTCCCTCTTTCCCAGCTTCCGGCAGAGGTCGCCCAGTTGGGCCTGTTCGTCGGAATCCAGCGCATCGAGGAACTCCACAATAGCTGCCGAGTGCCGCGGGAAGATACTTCGTATCAACGACTTCCCCTTCGGGGTCAGGACAACGATCAGTACCCGTTTGTCCTCGGGCGATCGTTGCCGCCGGGCCAGTCCCCGCCGCTCCAGATTGCCGACGACCATGGTCAGGTTGCCGCCCGTCGTAAGGACCTTGTGTGCGATGTCGGAGAGTGACATCGGCCCCAGATGATAGAGCGCTTCCAGCACGGCAAACTGAGTGAGGGTCAGGTTCGTGCCGCCCAGGCTCTGCGCGGCGTAGTTGCGAGCGGCATTGGCGGCCCGCATCAGCTTTACATAGGTGAGCAACGCCAGACGCTGCCGTCTATGGCGAGATAGTGATATAGACATAGCTAAATACTACAACGTTAAACTAATTTGTGGCGCTCCCGATGTTACTTCAGCCCCGCATTCTCCGCGGCCAGCCTGGCGGTCGCGCTCCAGTCCGTGTCCTCCATGCCACGCGCGATGGCGGTCAGCATGTGATCGCGAATCATGCTGGCCAGTGGCAGTGGAGCATCCGCGGCCTCCGCTGCCGCCAGCGCCAGCTTCACGTCCTTAAGACCTAACCGCATCTTGAAACCGGCTGGCCGGTACTTCTCGTCCGCGATCAGGCCGCCGTAGGTTTTGTAAACCGGCGCGGCGAACAGGCTGTTCGTGAGGAAATCCACATACTGATGCGGATCAATGCCATACTTTCGTGTCAATGCAACTGCCTCCCCAAGCGACTCGATCACCGACGCAATGAGAAAATTCCCGCTCAGTTTCACCACGTTGGCCATCTCCGGCTTATCGCCCATCACGAAGACTCGCTGGCCCATCGCCTCCAACAGCGGTTGGAGCTGCGCGATGACAGGCTGGTCACCAGCCGCTACCACGAAGAGCTTGGCCGCTTCCGCCGCCTCCGGCCGCCCAAACACCGGAGCTGCAATGTATTTGTGCCCGCGCCTGCCATGCTCCTCTGCCAGCTTCTTCGACAGCCCGACGCTGATGGTGCTCATAGAAACATGGGTCGCATGGGGCGGCAGCGTCTCCGTCACCCCACCGGGATGCAGCACCGCCGACTCGACCGCCGCGTCATCGGCCAGCATGGTGATGACGGCTTCCGCTTCCTTCGCGGCCTCAGCCGGCGACTTGGCCACCCTGGCTCCCCGCGCACGGTGCTCCTCGGCTTTGGCGAGCGTCCGGTTCCATACCGTTACCTCATGCCCGGCGCGCAGCACGTGGTGCGCCATGTGGCGTCCCATGTTTCCCAGTCCGATGAACGCAACTTTCACAGGTCCTCCCTTTGTTTTCACCACCGAGGCACAGAGACACCGAAGGAAATCATTTCTTTAGAGACCCCCGAAGATCCGCATTCATCCGCGAAATCCGCGGTTGCTTTCCAGTTCCCTTTGTATCTCTGCGCCTCTGTGTTTCTGTGGTTGAATTTTCACGGCGATGAATCCTGTTTCTGTGCTTTCCGCTTGCTCCAGTCAAACCTTCGTCCGATGATCGCCTTGAACAGCATATGGTCGGTGGCGCGGGTTACGCCAACCCCGAGCCCGAAGTTAATCTCCCACCTCGGCGAGACCTCGAGATCAAACGCCGGAACAAACTGCTGCGCCTGATAGGGGAACGCATCAAATCCGCTGACCGGCCCGAAGCCCGCATAATACTCCAGCCCGAACGCGACAACTTTCGTAAAACTCCACGAGATCTTGGCATCCGGTGAGAATTCCCAGCCGCGCCGCGACGCGGGTCCCGTGAATGCCTTCTCAAACGCAGGATTAATCGACCAGTACAGCCGGCCTTTCTGCTGGTCCACGATCGGCCTGATCTCCCAGCTCCACACTGACGCAGAATATATGGGTCGCGCATAGCCGAATTCCGTGGATAAACTCACACCCACCGGCCAGTGCCAGCCCGGCGGCACGCGCACCCGCGGCCGGATGTGGTCGCCGACCCACCTCCAGCCTTGACCATTCGGCACAGTCGTAAAGACGTAGAAGCCGGTCTCGAACCACGGCGTAAAGCCCTGCGTGATCTCGATGGTCTCGTGCAGCGCGTGCTCGGTCGGTAACACTCCGTCTTCCGTTGTCTTCGATCCCTGAAACAGAAAGTTGCTGTGCAGCTCCACCATGGTCGTTTTCGGCGGAACGGTCTCCGAGGGATAAACCTGGATTTCGTAGTTGTCCTGGGCCGCGCACGGTCTCGCACAGCAGAGCAGCAAGAGCAGGCCGAGCACATTCGGCACAGAGCGATCCAACTTCATTGGCAACAGCATCGCACACCTGGCGGCACTGCGCTCGCGGCAGTTCCCCACGAAAGTTAAAATCGACAGGAATGTGTCCGAGCCTTTTCCTGATGCCCGCCAGGCGGCGCTTGCTCATCCCTCTGCTCGGGTTGCAGCTGTTCATCGCCTGGCACGCAGCCGAGGCGCAGGGCGGGCCGCCGTTTCTCACCGACGACCCCGAGACTCCTGGCAATCGCCATTGGGAGATTAATGCCGGATTTATCGCCAATCACAATCCGGCGAATGCCTACTACCAGACGCCCGATTTCGACTTCAACTACGGTCTGGGAGACCGGATCCAGTTGAAATATGAACTGCCCATCGCCAGCCACACCGACGAGAACAACGTCACCAGCACCGGCCTTGGCGAATCGCTGCTGGGAGTGAAGTGGCGATTCTACGAGCATCGCCGTCCGACGCGCCGGCCAACGCAGACGATATCGTCAACTTCGCCATTGGCACCTATCCCCAGCTTTCGCTGGACAACCCCACCAGCGCGGTGCGCCGTGGCATTGTGGAGCCGGGACCGCAGTTTTTGCTCCCTGTCGTCGCCAATGGCCGCGTGGGACCGATACAGCTCGACACCGAAGCAGGCTACTGGTTTTCCAATCACAATGCTCCCAACTCATGGATCCTTGGCGTCCTTGCCAGTCACGACTTCTCGGAAAGAACCCAACTCGCTCTGGAGTTCTATCATGAGCAGGACACCAACTCCGTGGGTAGCTTTCCCAAGCAACAGCAAACCACTTTCGACCTTGGCGGCCGGCAGACGCTGAACAAGTCCGGGTCCATTCTGTTGCTGTTCATGGGAGGCCGCGGTTTGGTGGGTGTGACGCGGGCAAACGGTCAGCCCGATTGGATAGCCTATGTCGGCTTTCAACTGCTGCTCGGACCAAAGACCAACAACCCTCAGGTCGAGAAGACCGTTCCGGTTGAGCAACCCAAACCGAGGTGACCGGCTCCCTACTGCTTGAACACCACCAGCGCCAGCGGTGGCAGGTCAAGCAGCAGCGAGTGTTCGTGGCCGTGGCAGGCAATGGGTTCCGTTGCGCGGCCGCCGAAGTTGCCGCTATCGCTGCCGCCGTAGGGCGCGGCATTGCTGTTCAGCACCTCATTCCAGTGTCCCTCGTGCGGAACGCCGACGCGATAGCCCGGCCGCGGCACCGGAGTGAAATTACCCGCTATCACCAGCGGTGCTTTGTGGTCCTTGGGGAAGCGCATGTAGGTGAGCACGCTGTCGTCGGAGTCGTCGGCGTCAATCCAGCGCCAGCCGTCGGGCACGAAATCGGTTTCGTACAGCGCCGGCTCGCTGCGGTAGAAAGCGTTGAGGTCGCGGACCCAGCGCTGCGCCCCCTGATGGAAGGGATACTGCAGCACCCACCACTCCAGGCTGGCATCGTGCTGCCACTCGCTCCACTGGCCGAATTCCCCGCCCATGAACAGCAGCTTCTTTCCCGGCTGCGTGAACATGTAGCCCAGCAGCAACCGCAGATTGGCGAACTTCTGCCACTCATCACCCGCCATCTTGCCGATCAGCGAGCCCTTGCCGTGCACCACCTCATCGTGCGACAGCGGCAGCACAAAGTTCTCCGTAAACGCGTACAGCCCGCGGAAGCTGAGCTTGTTGTGGTGATACTTGCGGTGAATCGGGTTCTTGGACATGTAGGCCAGGGTGTCGTGCATCCATCCCATGTCCCACTTCATGCCGAAGCCCAACCCGCCGATGTAGGTCGGCCGCGACACCATCGGCCACGCCGTCGACTCTTCCGCAATGGTCTGAATGTCGGGAAAGGCCTGGTAGGCGTCCTGGTTCACCTGCCGCAAGAACGACACCGCGCCCAGGTTTTCGTTGCCGCCGTACTGGTTGGGGATCCACTCGCCCTGCTTGCGCGAGTAGTCCAGGTACAGCATGGAGGCGATGGCATCCATGCGCAGCCCGTCAGCGTGATAGCGGTCGAGCCAGAAGATGGCGTTGCTCAGCAGGAAGCCGCGCACCTCATTGCGGTCGTAGTTGAAGATGGCCGACTTCCAGTCGGGATGAAAGCCCTTACGCGGATCGGCGTGCTCGTAGAGATGCGTGCCGTCGAAATACGAAAGGCCGTGCTCGTCGTTGGGAAAATGTGATGGGACCCAGTCCAGATACACTCCGATGCCCCGCTGATGGAGGTAATCCATGAGGTACATGAAATCCTGCGGCGTGCCATAGCGAGCGCTGGGCGCATAGTAGCCCGTGACCTGGTAGCCCCAGGAGCCGAAGAAGGGATGCTCCATCACCGGCAGGAACTCGACATGCGTGAAGCCCATCTCGTTCACGTAGTCAGCCAGCTTGGGCGCCAGCTCGCGATAGTTCAGCGAACGGTTTCCTTCTTCCGGCACGCGCATCCACGAACCCAGGTGGACTTCGTAAATCGAAATCGGTGCGTCAAACTTGTTGTGGTCGTGGCGCGTCTGCATCCACTCTTCGTCGTGCCACTCGTAATCGAGGTCCCACACGATGGACGCCGTCTTGGGCGGCATTTCGTTGTAGAAGCCGTAGGGATCGGCTTTGGCTACCGCATACATGTGGTAGCGCGAGTGAATGTAGTACTTGTACACCGTCCCCTTGCCGAGCTCAGGAATGAAGGCCTCCCACACGCCGGAGCTGCCGCGCGCATTCATCAGGTGGGAGTTGGGGTGCCAGCCATTGAAATCGCCCACCACCGAGACGCGCTCAGCATCCGGCGCCCACACCGCGAAGTAGGTGCCCGGCTTGCCGTCCACTTCCGCGGGATGCGCACCGAACTTCTCGAAGAGCCGGTTGTGCTTGCCCTCATTGAAGAGATGAAGGTCGTAATCGGTGACCAAAATGGAGCCCTGCTCCTGGGACGCGGTACTTGCCATCAGTGCATTCTCCTCGTTGGCGAAAAATGCGCGTTTCAACTATACGCGCTTCGTCCAGCCCTCACCGCACACGCCTCGGTGACGCACGTTACTGCCGCCGGTTCGGCCCGGTGTTCTCATACAAGTGGCGACGTGCGCTCCCGGATTCACAAATGAACCAACGATCATAAACCGCGCGTCGACCGCACATTCAAGGAGAACAATCATATGGCTGACAAGAAAGCGGACCTCGCTGGCCCCGGAATTGGCGACTACACAGAGCTGGAACGAGTGCTTCCGGAGGATTACAGCTCGCTGCTGTCACCCAAAGACACCCAGAAAGCCATCTTCGAGGCAAAGAACTACATTGAAGAAAATCTTTGCCGCGAACTGAACCTGCAGATGGTCACCGTGCCGCTCATCGTGGACGAGGAGAGCGGCGTCAACGATTACCTCGACCGCGACGGATCGCGTACCCCCATCCAGTTCCACATCTCCAACGATCGCGAAAAGCACCCCATCAACGCCCAGGTGGTGCAGGCCGCCACCAAGTGGAAGAGGATGGCGCTGAAGCAGTTCAACTGCCAGCCCGGCGAGGGCATCTGCACCGACATGCGCGCCGTGCGCAAGGACTACTTCCTCGATCACGATCACAGCGCTTATGTGGATCAATGGGACTGGGAGCGCGTCATCACCGCGGATCAGCGCAACCTGCAGTTCCTGAAAGGCGTGGTCAGCAAGATCTGGAAGGTCATCGTTGGCGCCGAGCGGCATGTGCAGCAGATTTTCCCGCAACTGCGCGACCCGCGTTACCCCGACCTGCCCGAACAGCTCACGTTCCTGCACGCCGAAGAGATCCTCGACCTTTATCCCGACCTGCCGCGCAAGCAGCGCGAGACCGCGATTCTGCAGAAGTATCCGGCGGTCTTCATCATTGGAATTGGTTGGACGTTAAAGGATGGCTACCCGCACGAAATGCGCGCCGCCGACTACGACGACTGGGTCACCGAAACCCGCGACGACAACGGCCACGTGCGCCACGGCCTGAACGGCGACATCCTGGTGTGGAATCCTGTGACCAAGCGCCGCCACGAGCTGACCTCCATGGGCATCCGCGTAAACGCCGAATCGCTGAAGAAACAGCTGGAGCTGACCGGGCAGATGGACTTCCTGAAGTTCCCGTACCACCGGGCGATCGTCAACCACGAGATTCCGCTCAGCACCGGTGGCGGCATCGGACAGTCACGGACGCTGATGTTGCTTCTGCGCAAGGCACACCTCGGCGAAGTCAGCGTCACCGTGTGGCCCAAGGTGCTGAAGGAGATGTGCGAGAAGAAGAACATCCACGTGCTGAATTGAGCCGTCTTGCGGGCGTGAGCGGAGCGGGAGCCCGCAGGCGAAATCCTGAGCGAGGCCGCAGGCCAAGTCGAAGGATTGCTGGTTAGTGGCTAGTGGTCAGAAAACTGCTGGTGGCTGCAGCTGTTCGTTCTTCGGCGCGACAAACGCTTTTACCTGGCCACTGACCGCTAGCCACCTTTCTTCGGCTTCATGATCTGCCACGCCGAATCGGGGATGCGCCGTCCGATGAGGCTGAAGGTGCTGGCGCCCGCCAGCATCTCGCCGCCATCCATGTACACCATGTCGCCGTTGATGTAGCCGGCCTGGTCGCTGATGAGAAACGCCGCCAGATTGGAAATCTCCTCCAGCGTCCCGAAGCGATGCAGTGGGTTGTGCTTTAGCACTTTCTCCTCCAGCTCCGGCACCGGCAGTAAGCGCGAGAATGCGCCTTCCGTGCGAATCGCGCCGGGAGCGATGGCGACGCAGCGAATCCCGCGCCCGCCCCACTCCACCGCCAGGCTGCGCATCAAGGCAACCACGCCGGCCTTCGCCACCGCGCTAGGAACAACATAGGCCGAGCCGGTATCGGCATAGGTGGTCGCAATGCTCATCACCACACCCTTGTGCTTGGCAGCCAGCCAACGGCGCCCGCACGCCATGGTCATGTTGATGGTGCCCTTAAGAACGATGCCGATCACCGCATCGAACGCATGTGCCGACAGCTCTTCCGTACGCGCCAGAAAATTGCCGGCAGCGTTGTTCACCAGCACATCCAGCGGACCCTTCCCCCAAAGTTGCGCGATGAACTTCTCAACATCATCGTCGTAACGCACGTCGCAGGCCAAGCCCTCGATGGTCCCGCCGGTTGACGCAGATAGTTCGGCCGCCGTTTTCTGCACCACCTCGGCGCGGCGCCCGCAGATGTAAACCGCCGCGCCCAGTTGCAGAAAGCGCTCGGCCATGGCGCGGCCAATGCCCGTGCCGCCGCCGGTGATGAGAATGCGCTTGCCCTTTAGAAGATCGTTGATAAACATGAGGCCCTTTCCACTTAGCTCGTTATTCGACGCAGCGCAACACGCTGGTACATCTATCCAGTTGTCATCCCGAGCGAGCGCCCGCGTTTGTCGCCCGACCCGCTTCGGGTCAGACGGGCGCGAGTCGAGGGACCTGCATTTCGAAGATACCGGATTTAAGCGGGTCGTCCTCGCCGAAACGCACAACCCTAACACGCGCTCCGATTTCCTGTCAGTGACCTCGCGGTTGGAACAAAAACAGCTCCCTCGACTCGCGCCGCAATCGAGCCCAACGGCACGCTCGCGGCACTCGCTCGGGATGACAGCCTTATGGGATGAGCGTCTTTGACGGCACGGCCGGAAGCCGTGCCCTTTCACAAGACTATTCCTGAAACGGGCTGCTGGCTTATTCGGTCTCGACCGGAATATCGCCAAACTTCCGGAAGTCTTGATCAAACGTCGCAACTGGCATGTTCTCAGCCGCAGCCGTGGCGGCGATCAGGCAGTCGACAAAATGGACCCGTGTTCTTTTATAGCGGCTTAGTGCGTCCAGGTGGATCGCGAGATCCCGGATCTCGACCCCAGGACTGGAAATAAGGCGGTCGAGCGCCGAGGCGATCTCCGCGCGGAGATGCCCATAGAATGATTCCAGTACAAACACGCACTCTGCCAGAACAGCCGGC